>Ga0181579_10001247_pt1 | contig 21086 bp, 17 predicted proteins | sample 071ome_24_FD_132996 | JGI IMG/M metagenome (GOLD analysis project Ga0181579, IMG submission 132996) | Coastal salt marsh microbial communities from the Groves Creek Marsh, Skidaway Island, Georgia - 071402CT metaG (megahit assembly) | ecosystem: Environmental > Aquatic > Marine > Intertidal... | reverse complement strand
TGTATCAATCTGGCGATCTGGCGATGGTCATTTTTGCCCACTGGTTTTTCACCTTTCTCAACACACCTGCGCCGCCCTCTTCCCGACCGGCCGCACACCCGGACCCCGAGTCCTTACCATAACAGCGGATTCTTGCGTCCGCGCTTGGTTTCAGTCTCAATGCGAGCTGCAAACGGGCATAACGAATTCACAGGAGAGTAAAATGGCTGAAGCGCAACTTGGATTAAGCAACGACGAACTTCTTGGCACGACACGAGCGGTGCGCAAGCGGCTGGATTTCGACCGTCCGGTGCCAATGTCGGCGATCAAGGAGTGCATGGAACTCGCTGTACAGGCACCCTCCGGCTCCAACGCCCAAGGCTGGCAGTTCGTCTTCGTTACCGACGCGGACAAACGCGCGCAGATCGGCGAGTACTATCGTCAGGCCTTTAGCCAATATCGCAATATGCCCTACGCTATTCACAACCTGCATGCCGAGAGTGCCGATCAATCTCTCTCAAGCAGCCAGCAGCGCAGCGCGTCTTCCGCCGACTATTTGGCGGAGAACATGGGTAAGGCGCCGGTATTGATGATTCCATGCATTGCCGGTCGCATCGATAATCCCGAAGGCGCCAACGTCAGTGCTCAAGCCGGCACCATGGGATCAATCATTCCGGCGGCCTGGAGTTTCATGCTGGCGGCTCGCGCTCGGGGCATTGGTACTGCGTGGACCACCTTGCACCTTGCCCACGAGCGGGCTGTGGCCGACTTGCTGGGCATACCCTATGAGTCCTTTACCCAGGTGGCTTTGATTCCTATCGCCTACACCAAGGGCACGGACTTTAAAGCTGCTTACCGCCCCCCGGTGGAAACCGTCATGCACATCGATCAGTGGTAAAAACCAAGGGCAATCACGGGGCGCCGCCGTCTGCCCAGCTCAGCAGCAGTCAGCGCTATCCAGCGCTCTTGTAATCAATAATCAGCTTCGCCAGCCGTTCGCCGTGGGTATTCTGAGGAAAGTGACCCGCCTCCGGGATCGCATCAAAACCGGCGTTCATACGCTGCGCCCACAACCGCCCCCAATCCTCGGTAAACACGTCATCCGCGCAGCCCCAGATAAAGTGACAGCCTTTGCTGTCATCAGAGGCCCAATTCAACAGGGTACGATAATGCAGGGTTTGAGCTGCGGCATTGCCGTTATGGTAGTTGTCCATGGGAATTGACAGCGGGAATCGACGATAACCGTTGTAACCGGCATCGGGCAAACCCCGGTAGGGCGCTGAAAAGCCTGCGTACATATCCGCAGCCGCACCGCTTAACTGGGGATCCTTGCCGTCCACAAAAGCCTGCATAAAACTGCCCTGTTCCATCAGCCCTGAACTGAGCACCAGCAGCAAACCAATGTCAGGCTCAGTTCTGGCAAAGGTGCCCCCGTCATGCCATCCGGCGTTCCAGCGCCGAATTCCCGCAGAGTATTCGTACTCTGGGTGATGCAGCCACGTGTTCATAATCACCAGATCAGTGAAACGCTCGGGCATGGTGGCCGCTTGAGCCAATCCCGTTGGCCCGCCCCAGTCTTGGCAAACCAAGGTTATGTTTTGCAGATCCAATTCCACTATCAACGAGGTTAGAACTTCGGTGTGACGCGCAATGGTGTACCAGTGAATGTCTGTGGGCTTGTCTGAGCGGCCAAAGCCCATATGATCCGGCGCGATGCACCGGTAGCCGGCGGCGACCAAGCCTGGAATCACATCGCGATACAAATAGGACCAGGTCGGCATACCGTGCAGTAGCAGCATCACCGGAGCATCCTTGGGCCCCTCATCCAGATAGTGCATGCGAAGGTCTTGCCATTGGTGATAATTCGGCTGAAAAGAGAATCCCGGCAGGTTGGCAAAATTTTCCTCTGCGGTTCGAACGAATTCCGTCATCTTTAATGCTCCTTAGCTAATCAACGAGGGTCGCCTCAGAAAAAAACTGATTGAAGACCCTGCCTGCAACGTTCCGAGCCTAAACCAAAGTCTATGGCTCCGCCGGCAGATCCTTCAGGGCTTTCTTGTTGCGGAAAAGCACCAAGGGAATAAAGATCAGCGGCAGCAGCTTATCGTAATGCATGGGCGTCAGGCGTTGGGCCAGATCAACCAACTTGGCGTCTAGGCCAACGAAAATTCGGCTGCGGCGTTTGCGCACCCCATTAAGGATCACTTGGGCAGCCCGACTGGCGTGCATACCGTTCTCGCGGAATACTGCCCCCTGCTCTTCTTGTGTGGCGTCTGGCCGGGCAAACATTCCCTGACGCTCTTTTCCGTCTTGAATCGGATTTACTTTAGCCGAGGAGAGAATGTTGGTGCCGATGTGTCCCGGATGCACGCTATGCACCTGCACCGAAGTGCCCTTCATCTCTTTCACCAGACTCTCGGTAAACCCCCGCACAGCGAACTTTGTGGCGTGATAAACGCTCTGTCTTGGTACCGCGATCATGCCGAAGATTGAGGACGTGTTGACCACCGCTGCCTCGGGACGTTCAGACAGATACGGTAAAAATGCCCGGGTCATGTTGATGACGCCGTGCAGATTCACATCCATGACTTTGTCCCAATCGGTCTCTGGCATGGAGGCGAAGTCCGAATCTACCGTGATACCGGCGTTGTTAAACACCAGATCCACCTTGCCATGCTGGGCAATGACTTTCTCGGGCAGCGCCTTGATGGCTTCTTCATCGCCGACATCCAGTACATGACTGGATACTGCTACGTTGTAGTTCTTGAGCATGCTCGCCGTACCCGCCAAGGTTTCCTCGTTGACGTCGCACAACACCACATCGCAGCCCCCCTTCGCCAGCAGCACCGCGAGATATCGGCCCATGCCCGAACCGGCTCCCGTAATGACCGCCACCTTTTGCATAAAATCTCGCATGTCTGCCCCTTTTTTCTAATTCGTCCTTCGCGTTGCCTAAAACCTCTAGGCGTTAATCACTTTAAACACTGATACATTGTCTGCACCAGAGTGTAGGAGCGCCGGTCTCCCAACAACCCGGGATACATGCGGTTCATAACGAACGATGCGCTGAGCGCTGCATCTTGATCCACCAAAACACTGGAGCCGCCCCAGCCGCCCCAAAAACAGGCGTTTTTGTTCGGTGACAGGGGTACCACCTCTGAATTCAGGCCAAACCCCAGCCCAAATGCCAGTGGCACACCCAGCACAAGATCCTGCCCGGAAATCCTTTCCTGCATCACCGATTCTGCTGTTGCTTTCGACAACAACTCCACACCGAAGGCCGATCCTTTGCAGGCCAGCGGCGCTTGGAGGGTGGCTATCGCACGGGCATTACCGTGGCCGTTGGCTGCGGGTATTTCTGCCTGACGCCAGCCATCGGTCCATGAGTCTGTGGCCTTGACGTAAGGGCTGGCAAAAGTTCGCACCGGAATCGAGTCACTTTCTGTCCCTTCCAACCCCGCCGCTAGATCGTTGCCCCGTTCCGGCACGACGAGCCGACTGGTGCGACTAAATTCGCTGGTTGGCAAGCCAATGAAAAAGTCTGCGTGCAGCGGACCGGCTATTTCATCTTGGAAGAAAGTGCCAAGGCTTTTTCCGCTAATCCTGCGTACCAGTTCACCAATCAGATAACCCTGGGTCATGGCGTGATAACCCGTTGCGGTGCCCGGCTCCCACCATGGCGCTTGGGCAGCCAGAGCGCTGACGACTTTATCCCAGTCGTAGTTGTCTTCTCCGGCCATGGGGATATCCAAACCCGACAGGCCCGCAGCGTGATTCATAAAGTGCCATACCTTAACCTTGTCTTTCCCGTTCTGCGCAAACTCTGGCCAGTAGTCGGCAACGTTGGCATCGAAATCCAATCGACCACGATCAGCGAGCACCAAGGCGCAAAGAAAGGACATGGTCTTCGTGCTGCTGTAGACATTTACAATGGTGTCGGACTGCCATGGCCGGGTTTTTTGTTCGTCTACATGTCCGCCCCAAATGTCCACAACCATCTCACCGTCAATGGTGACCGCGAAGGACGCCCCCAGATCTTGGCCTTGGTCAATGCTTTGGGCCAGCACGTCGCGTACCGGCGTAAATTTGTCGTCGCAGAATCCGTGAATCTCAGCCATTTCCTCTCCTTATTAGTCTCTGCCTCTGCACCGTCACAGCGTCAGCTCAACGAAAATCCCCACTGATAAAACGTTCGTTCAAGCAAATACCGGGGTTTGGTGCTGGGCGTCCAAGAGTCGTCCCCGCCTATGCCCATGTGGTAACCGTCAATGCTGACATGTAATCCGCTTTCGGGGCGAAGTTGATGATAGTGGGTAGACTCAGTCAACTGCTCGCGGCCATATCGACTCACAGCAAAATGAAAGCGTCCCGATATCGTCGCGGTCCCAATTTGAGCCTCCGACACATCACAACGCAAACCATTTTCTGACGGAAAAATGTAGTTCGTATGCATGGCATCAAGGGGCGCTCGCCAGCGGCCCACGTCGGCACTGACAAGCCGATCCGGGTAGTTCTCATGAGGCCCGCGGCCGAACCAGCCCACGTCTTGCGGCACCTGCTGCAGCGACATCTGCGCACCTACCCGGGGCAATGGCGGCAGGCCGGCGGTGACAAAGACCTGAACGCTTGCCGTCATCTGACCGTCGGCAAGAAAACGATGATCCCACCGGGTTTTAACCAACAGTTTGTCCCCAGCAAAGTGACCATGCTCCACCACAACCCGCCCCTGTTGCGGCTCGGTCACTAGGCTCAGGCAGCGCCTTTGCAGATCGAAAAACCCCGCATCTCGCCAGCGCGAAATCCACGATCGGGGATCTGGACGGTCTGCCTCACTCACGCCAATGTCGTTATCTAGGGGCGCGCGCAGAAAGTTGTCCTGCAGCGGAGCGATGAGCATCGGTTTCCCGTCCTGCTGCCAACTGTGGAGCAAGCCGGATGTTCTGTCGATGCCCCAAACATGGTCGCCAGCGACGACACGGATCTCATCTTGAATTTCTGTTAGTTCGGCAAAAGCGCCAGCGACGGGTACGACAGGCGCTTCAACCCGACTGACCAGTTCAAACTGCCAGCGAGCGACCTCATGATTTGCGGGTGACCAAGTGGTTTGTTCCGGCTGCATAATCCAGACATTGAGCCAACAGGGATGCGGTGGATTTTGGGTGTCCCATGAGATCGGGAATCTGGCAGATTCGCCGGGCGCCAAATCAAGAACGACCTCTTCCGCCAGCACTAGGCCGTCTTCGTTTTCGATCTGCCAGTGCAGCCGTTCATTGTCAGTGGCGCGAAACACATGCTCGCTGGCGATCACCAAACTCATTCCCCCGCGAGTGCTCAGACGCGCGGTGAACGGCTGTTGGCAGCGTTTGGCCTCGAACAGGCTGGGATGCGGGCTGCGATCAGGAAAGACCAATCCGTTAATACAAAATTGTCGGTCGTTGACTGCGTCGCCGAAGTCGCCGCCGTAAGCCCAAACGGTTTCGCCGCCATCTTTCACTCGATTCAGGCCTTGATCCACCCAGTCCCAGATAAAGCCGCCTTGCAGCCTTGGGTAATCTCGAAAAGCTTCCCAGTAGTCGGCAAAGTTGCCCAAACTGTTGCCCATGGCGTGAGCGTATTCGCAAAGAATCAGCGGGCGGTTCTCGTTCGCAACAGTAGCCCATTTGATCAATCCGGGCTTGGGCGCAAGATCTGGGCCCTGTGGCAAGTCCCGGTCCGTGCGCGCGTACATCGGGCAAATTATATCCGTCGCTGCGGTCGCCGAGCCGCCGCCCTCATATTGAACCGGCCGTGACGGGTCTGCGCGTTTGCTCCATTGGTACATGGCATCGTGAGCCGCACCGTAACCTGACTCATTGCCCAGTGACCAAATCACGATACAGGGGTGGTTAAAATCCCGGGCGACCATGCGAGTCATGCGATCGAGCATCGCGCCCACCCAACGAGGATCATCCGCCAACGCTCCCATGGGCGTCATGCCGTGTGTCTCGATGTTGGCTTCATCAACCACGTACAAGCCCAACCGATTACAGAGCCGATAAAAACCCGGCTGATGCGGATAATGCGAGCAGCGCACAGCGTTAAAGTTGTTCTGTTTCATCAGCCGCAGATCATTCTCGACGGCTTCCAGAGATTCCCAGTGGCCGTGCACCGGATCGTGCTCGTGCTTATTCACGCCCCGCACCAAAATCGGCGATCCGTTAATGCATAGCTGCCCGTTGATGATCTCTACCGCACGAAAGCCAATGTCGAAGGCTTCGGTTTCAACAATTTTGCCGTTTGGGTTAACCAAGGAGACCGTCAGACGATACAGGTTGGGTTGCTCTGCACTCCACGGGCGCGGCGAGTGCACAGGCAGATTCAGCTGACACCGATCGTCATAACCGCCTTTCTCGTCGATCTGACGTGTACCCACCGGATACACCTGATCTGACAGCAAGGAGGCCGCGTTTTCCTGCAGCGGATAAAGCCCCAAGCGCACACCACAGTCTTGAGCGCCCTCGGTTCGTACGCATACCGAAAGCTCACCGTGCTTGTATGCCTCATCCAGACCTGCGGTGACCTGCACGTCGGTTATGCGCTGGGCGGGCTTTCGCAGGAGATAGACCGAACGGTAAATACCGCTCAAGTTCCACATGTCTTGATCTTCTAGATAGCTGCCGTCGCAGTAACGTAAGACGACTACCTTTAGGGTGTTCGCGCCGGCCTGCAGCACTGCACTGAGATCAAACTCCGCCGGCAATCGACTGTCTTGGGAGTAACCGATCCAAGTATCGTTGCACCACAGGTGGAAGGCGCTATCGACTCCATCAAAAACGATGCGAATTTGCTCATCATTGATCCAGTCCTGCGATACAGAAAACTCTCGCCAATAGCATCCCGTGGGATTTTCACGCGGCACCTTGGGCGGCACACAGGGAAAAGGATACTTCACGTTGGTATAAACGGGCCGGTCAAAACCCTGCATCTGCCAGTTTCCGGGCACGACTACCGGGGACAACTGAGCACCGGATTCGGGCCACTGATCCGGCACGGCCTCGGGACTCGCGAAAAGTTGGAACCCCCACTGACCGTCCAGCGACATGAGCGCCTTGCTTGTCGCATCCTCCCTGGCAGCGGCTTCACTGCGCCAACTGGACAACGGAGTATGGGATGGCATCCTATGCTGCCCGTACACATCCGGCGTTTGCCAAGCCTGCTGGTTTTTAAAGTCCATGCACGCACCTCTGGCGCAACGTTGTTCATAACCAAACCGAGTTGCCGTAACAGCGGCAGCACGGTGGCCGATCATAACCAAAGAGATGTTCAAATGCAGAATCGCACCGTCTACCCCAGCTTGGCTGGAAAAAGTGTGTTCATTACCGGCGGCGCCACAGGTATCGGCCAGACGTTAGTCCGCAGGTTTACCGAGCAGCAGGCCAAGGTGGTATTCGCGGATCACAACGCAAAACAGGGCATGGCCTTGGTCCGTGAGTTGGACAATGTACCCGACTTCGTTCATCTGGACATCACCGAAACACAGGCGCTGCAACGTGCGATCCGAGATGCAGACGGCGCGTCACCACTTACCGTTCTGATTAACAACGCCGCCAACGATATGCGACATAGTCCTGCGGAGGTAGACGAGGCCAGCTGGCGCGCGTGTCTGGCAATAAATCTGGACGCGTCGTTTTTCGCCGCTCAAGCTGTGGCACCCATCATGGCCGCACACGGGGGCGGCTCCATCATCAACTTCAGTTCCATAAATGCGCTCTTGGGCCCGCCCAACATGCCGGGCTACGTCACCGCCAAGGCAGGACTCATCGGGATGACCAAGGCATTGGCCCGAGACTATGGCCCGGATTTCATCAGGGTTAATGCAATTTTGCCCGGGTGGGTGGCCACCGAAAAACAACTTCAGACTTGGCTAACGCCGGACGAAGAGGCCCAGTGGATGACTCAGGTTGCGCTGCCTAGGCGGTTAATGCCTGACGATGTAGCCAACTTAGCCTTATTCCTTGGGGCCAGCGATAGCGCCATGATCACCGGTCAAAGTTTTACCGTAGATGCAGGACGCACCTAATTACCTTGCTTCGTTGACTGCCTTGATTTGTTGACCGCCTTGATTCGTTGACCGCTCTGGTGCCTCGTTTGTCTGACGGCAAAGGTCTGGATGCGGCGGCTACCAATCGTTTTTAAAGATCTTTTGCGCCTCGCTGCGATTTTCGAAATACAGCAGCGTAGAGGCCACCACCAATCCACCCAGAATCAGCCAGTCTTGCCAATGAGCTAAATCAAAGGGTAGTCGAAACAAACCGATCAGGATTAGAAAATTGAGGAACACCTGCACAGGCGCAACCGAGGATAGCGGTCTTTTGTTGCGCAAATGCCGGAAAATAAAATAGGCCATGGTCAAAAACGATGCCGCGCGAATAACGGCCAAGCGACCTGTCTCGCTTGCTTGCGCCTCCCCAAACACTGCCCCTGGCAGGAATACATCGTAGCCGGCCAGCGACATCAACCCCACGACTATGAACACGACCATCGCGAGGGCCAACAAACCCTTTCGCACACTCATCTCGTTTGCCTTAATTTGCGTTACCGAAACATAGCGACTTCATAGGTTTGTGCAACCCCAGCAGATCATTATTGCGCCCCAAAATTCGATTGTTAGCCGCGGTTTATTCGAGGCTTTGGGCAAAATGCACTATGGAGCGCTGGGTTTCATGAAAATGCTCGGGGGCAATATCGGGAAAAGACATGTCGCCGGCATGGTGAGTGCCCGGTATTAGCCTCGCGGTAGCCGAGGTACCCGCTGCGAGCAAATTGCGGAAAAAGACCAGCCCCTCATCTCGAAGCGGATCCAGCTCGTTTACCGATATCACGTGAGGCGGCAGGCCCTGCAGATCCTCCACGCCGGCATGGTAGGGCCATGCCAAGGGGTTGGTCGCGTTTTCGCCTTGGGGGTCGTAGACCTTGGAAAATCCGCCCATCAAGCCGCAGCTCAGAGAATAGCCGTCATTCTCTCGCAGGGACAGCAGATGCTCAGGCGGGGCTGCGTAAACGCCACTGATATAGGGACACATGGCGTAAACCCCCTGAATGCAATCCAAGTACCCCTCACGTTTCGCTTTTATTGCCGTTGCCAGAGTCAAATTTCCGCCGCCTGATTCCCCGGACACCACCAAGCTCGACAGGCCCAGTTGCTGCCGATGGGCATGCATCCAGCGTAAGGCCGCAGCACAGTCGTTGAGTCCTGCCGGAAATGGGTGATTGCCCAGATGCCCACCGCCATTGCGAAATTCCACCCCCACAACCACAGCCCCTTTCCGGGCCAGCTCCTTGCGCCAGCGCTGGTACATAGGATCAACAGCCATGAGCGTAACCATGCCGCCGCCGTGCAGATGCAAAATTCCGGGCCGCTGCGCTTGGGCGGTTTTAGGTTTGTGAATGAACAGGCTGATATCATTGCCATCGTCTCCGCAAATGATTTCGGTGTAGGACTCAACGTCGTCAAAGGCTGGCATGGTCTGCTCCAGCAAGGGCCGCGCCATGACAACGGTATCGTCGAAAAGACGGCAATAGTCCAGACACTCCTCCAGAGGCGCATCGGCTTTCAGCTCACCCAACACATCGGTTAAATTGCCCACCTGAGCGATGGCAGCGGCAATACGAGGATCGAGTCTTGGATCGCTAAGCAAGGTCATATTCGGGTCACCGAGCCGGCCGGGTAGATTTTTCAACATTGGTTTTTCTCTCGCAGGGTTTTGCACTCAACTTAATTCACCAATCCCTTGGGGGCAATCTCACTGTGCGGATTTGGTTGGTTGCTTGGAATCCAGTGTGTACTATTTGCAGCCTTAGCCCAGAAAAACGCTCAAAGACTATTAAGCCAATGACGACCCTAACAGCTCAGCAACACGCCGAAGACATGACAGATTATGTCGCATGCGGCGTCGATCGCGCCAACAACTTGGGCAATCGCGGACCATTGAAACTTGGGAGCGACGGCAAGCTAACTCCTGACATCCTTGCGGCCTATGAGCGCACTGGCTTTTATATATTTGAACAAGTGATCGACGAACAAGAGCTGAATTTGTTGCGCAGCGAAGTCGATAACCTGATCGACCGCGCGCCCGTGGACAATTATGCAACGACGGACCGCAAAGGCCGGCCTGCGTTTGGTCAAGAATTCGCCCGACCCGTCTACACTCTCGTGCGTCCATTGGCCGACCCATGGGGCGGCACTGACGCGCTTAATGGCCGGCATCCGACCAAGATGCAGCAACCTTCGACCGAGAATCAGCCGGCCGACAGGGTCGTTTTCCTTATGTTTGGTATGTGCCAGACCATGCCGTCGGGACTGCGTCTTTACGGTCATCACGATTTACTCGCAGTGGCTGCATCGATTAATGGCGACGACTTTGTGCCCTATAACGACGCTACCTTTATCAAGCAGCCCGGACGCGGCGGTTCGGTGTCATGGCATCAAGACGGCGTCACCCACTGGGACAACCCAAACTGGGACTCGGGCATTCACGGATTCAACTTTCAAGTACAGCTTTACGACACATCTGCTCGCAGTTGCTTGTGGGTGGTCCCCGGCTCACACAAGGCCGGCAAGATCGACATCAAGGCATTGGTAGACGCCAATGGCGGCTCGGACAAATTACCGGACGCGGTGCCTCTACATTGCCAAGCCGGCGACGTGACCATCGTTAACCGCCAGGCCCTGCACGGATCCTTTGCCAACACATCCCCAGACCTCAGAATTTCGCTGACCTTCGGCTTCCATCGCCGCAGTTCGGTTCTTGGCGCTACCGGCGCGTTGAGCGAATCCGAGGCCGTTGTCTACGACGCAGCGCGAATCCTTAAGCGTTCTGAAGTTGTTGGCGTGGCAATTGACGCCCGGGCGAACTTCTACCCGGAACAACCGCGTTTTAGCTACCAGCCGTTGGCCGGCAAAGAAGACGAACTGCGCTTCAACGACGCCAACTGGCAGCGCGTCATCAAGGATTACAACCTTAACGACCTGTCGATTTAAATTTTTTCGGCGAAAAAAAACCGCCGTCGAGTAATCCTCGAGCGGCGGCTTTTCGGCCTGTCTTGCAGTCAAGGCTGGGGCTTTGGTTAACCCTTCGCCATGTTAATGATTTTCTGCTGGGTAAACTCCTGCAGGCCTTCCTGCCCTAATTCGTTACCCAATCCAGACATTTTCGCGCCGCCGAAGGGAATGGTCGGATCCAGCTCGGCGTGCTTGTTGATCCAAACAGTGCCGGAATCCATTTGCTCTGCCAGCGCGTATGCACGCTCAGGGTTTGCAGACCATACCGAACCGCCCAAGCCCCAAGCAGAGGCATTGGCCCGTTCAACCGCTTCGCTTTCGTCAGCGAAACTCATCACCGGCAAGACCGGGCCGAACTGCTCTTCGTCTACCAAACGTGAGCCTTCTTTAATGTCGCGCACGATGGTTGGACGAATGAAGTAGCCGGGCTTATCGGGAAACTCGCCCCCAGCAATGACGTTGCCTTCTTTCTTAGCGTCTTCGATCAACGCCTTAACTTTGTCGTACTGCATCTTGTTGTTCAGCGGCCCAAGCTTGGTACCCTGCTCTAAGCCGTCGCCGATGATGGTGTCGTTGGCAATGCTCGCCAGTTCCTCGCACACCTCGTCGTAAATGTTCTCGTGCACATAAAGACGCTTCATAGCGATACATACTTGTCCGCTGTTCTGGAAGGCACTGTCGAACAACTTTTGCGCGGCCTCTTTGGGATTAACATCGTCCAGCACAATTCCGGCATCGTTTCCGCCTAGCTCGAGGGTAATACGCTTCAGCAGTCCGGCAGCGCCGGCCATGACCTTGGCGCCGGTTTCCGTGGATCCGGTGAACGAAATCTTGCGCACATCTGGATGAGCGGTCATGGGCGCACCCAAATCATTGGCGTCCGTTATAAAGTTAATAACGCCGGCCGGTGCAACGTCCTGAATTAACTCAGCGATCCGCAGCGTGCTCAAGGGCGTGGTGGGCGCTGGCTTGATAACGAGGGTATTACCCGCGATCAAGGCAGGCGGCAGCTTAAAAGCCATCAGAATAAGCGGGAAGTTCCATGGCACGATGGCCCCTACCACCCCTAGGGGATTGCGATGCACTTCGACGCGACGCCCCTCGCTGTCTTCCAACACTTCCACGGGCAGATCCAAGGACGTGAAGTAACGGCAGAACGCGGCCATGCCGTACACCTCGGTGGTTGCATCCTCCAAGGGCTTGCCTTGTTCCTTGGTTAGCAACTGGGCCAGCTCTGCGGCGTTGGCTTCAACCACGTCGGCGATCTTCAGAACAACGGCCTTACGCTCGTCGATCGTCGTCTTTGACCATGCGGGAAACGCCGCCTTGGCCGCAGCTACCGCTGCGTTTAGCTGGTCTTCGGATGCACGCGGGCATTCTGCAAGCTTCTCTTCGGTTGCAGGGTTAACCACATCCATGGTCAGGTCGCCCTCTACCATTTGGCCGTTTATCAATAATTTGTAAGCACTCATATTCCGCTCCCTCGCGTTATTCAACTCTTCTAACAATGTCTTGTTAACTCATGGGGCCTATGACCCCGAACCAGAGCATGAACCAGCTACTTCGGTTCGTGCGGTTTCTCGGTTTTCGCCGACTCAACATCCTGCTCGACAATACGATTTTCCTCAACCAGCTTATCCTGACTTATCTTATCCTTGAGACTCATCAAATAGGCGGCCGCACTCAGGATTAACACCGCAGCGGCCTCGGCAATAAGGGTAAGCGCCTGCATGTCCTTGCTCTGCATGATAATCAGGCGGCACAGGGCTGTGATCGCAATGATGATGGGCAGCGTCACCGGGATTCGGTTGGTGGAGTAAAACGCGCCGATCATGCCGATGATCTCCACGTAGATAAACAGCAAGAACAGGTCGGCAAGGGTAATCTGACCCGCTTCAAACATGCCCAAAATGTATTGGCCGCTGGCGATCACCGACAGCAGGCCGATGATGGCTAGCAGTATTTTTTCTGACGCAATGGTTGTCCAGTGCAGCCGCCTGTTCAGGCGGTTGCGCTCAAAAATTCGGTCTAACAACTCTTTCATGTCGAGTCCTCGTCTTATTATTCGCTCATGCCCAGATACCCAAGCGCCGCGGCCGGTGATCAGTTGACCGCCCGATCCGAGTCCTCCCAGAAAGGCGCCCTAAGCTCCCGCTTTAGTACCTTTCCTGGCCCGGACTTAGGCAAGGGTTCGAGCTGTATGTCGATCCCCTTTGGCACCTTGTAGCCACCAATATGCTCTCGGCAAAACGCGATCAATTCCGACGGATCAAGATTGGGAGCTTCTGGCCGAGGAACCACAACAGCATGAACTGCCTCTCCCCATTTATCGTCCGGTACGCCGAATACCGCCGCCTCCAGCACTCCGGGATGGCGATATAGCACATCCTCCACTTCGGTGGAGTACACATTTTCGCCGCCACTGACAATCATGTCCTTGGACCGGTCAACGAGGAACAAATAGCCGTCCTCATTCAGATAGCCCACGTCCCCGGTCAAGTATCCTCCGTATCTCAGCACCGAGGCGGTTTGCTCTGGCTTGTTCCAGTAACCCTTCATGATATTGGTGCCCGTCACCAGCACCTCTCCCACCTCACCCGTCGGCAGCGTATTACCATCGCTGTCGCACACGGTGATCCTGCACCCCACTACCGCGCGACCGCAGCTGCGAGCCAATGGATCATCCATCAAGGTCTCTTCGTGACCTAACAAAGTCGCCAAGGGCGATGTTTCGGTGGCGCCATACACTTCAATAAGCTGGGCTGAGGGAAAGGCGGCACTGGTGCGGCGAATTACCTCGGTTGCAATGGGCGATCCGCCGTGGGCAAGCAACTGCAAACTGCTGGTATCGCGCGGGCGAGCATGCTGCTCTTCGGCGATCGCCGCGAGCATTGAGGGCACGCCCAAGGACAGATTGATCTGATGCTTTTTTATCAAATCTAAAACCGCTGCGGGATCAAAGGTTCCTAACGGCACCTGCAAGGCCCCCTGCCAGATTGCCGCCAAGATGCCATTCGATCCGGCGGCGTGGAACATCGGCGCCATGACCAAGGTGCGGTCTGCGGGCGATTGCGGCACCGATGCCAGCCAGTTCAAGGCGTTGGCAATAAGATTACGGTGCGTGAGCATGACGCCCTTGCTCGCCCCGGTGGTACCACCGGTGTAAAACAATCCGGCCAGATCCGTTTCGTCTATGTTCTCGCCCAGCATCGCCGGCTTGGCAGCGGCCAAGAGGTCCTCGTAACCATCGGGTATGCCAATGACATGGTCAACGACCTCCGCCAGACCCTCCACATTGTGCCGATCCGTGATGAGAATTTTTGCGCCCGAATCTTCAAGCGCATAAACCAGTTCAGGTATCGCATGACGAGTATTCAACGGCACCACCACTAGACCGCCGCTCGGAATACCGACATAGGCTTCAAAATATTCGATGCAGTTGTTGGCCAGAATGGCCACCCGATCACCGTCTTGGGCGCCCAACCCGCGCAGCGCCCCCACCAAACGCGCGCAGCGTGAGGCAAAGTCAGTGAAAGTCAGCTGCCGATGATCGTCAGCAAAGGCGACTTCATGGGGCCTGATCTGTAAGGCCCGCTTTAGGGGATCAATCAATGTGTGCATTTATTCCTCCTCGGTGAAGAGTCAACGCTAATGCATTTTTTAGCCGTCAACCATAGGGTCCCAGGCAGCAGATCTTCTGGCGTTAATCCCGCTTGCCAGTGCTGGGCTTCAAGTCAATTCCAAACTCCGCCAGTACGTCGTCGTTATGCTCGCCCAAGTTCGGAGGCCGCTGATACAGCGTGGTCGGCGTCTGGGAAAATTTGATCGGATTCGCTGCCAAGGTGATGTCGGGGTTATCGCCGGCCGGGCTACAGGTTTCCAGCATTTGGCGGGCGTTCACATGAGGGTCTTGATAGATGTCCTGCATGGTCTGGACCGGACCGACCGGTAATGCCCCATCCAGCTTCGACATAATTTCGGCTCGTGTCAGGCTCTTTGTCCAAGCACAGATTTGCTCCTCCACCCAATCCACATTGGCCAGTCGAGCCTCGTTAGAAAAACTGCGCTCATCGTCCATCAAATCTGGGCGCTCCATTGCCGCACAGAGCAAATCCCAATGTCGAGGCTGGCCCACGGCGATGGCGATGCGACCATCTTGCGTCGGAAACAGGTCAAAGGGATAGAGCGTCATGGCTCGCTGCAGGCCGGCAGGATTAGGCTTACCCGTGAACCCGTATTGGGCAACCGCGCTCTTTTGCAAAGCCATCATCGCGTCATACATCCCCACGTCTAAAAACTGACCTCTCCCCGATTGCTTGGCACTGTGAATGGCGGAGACCACGCCAAGCGCCATCAAGGTACCGGGAAAAACATCGGCAATGGCAGGAGTGACCAATCCGTCGTTCGCATGGACCAGTCCGCCAAAACTCTGAGCGGCAGCATCGAGGCTTGGCCAATGCGCATATGGACTCTCACCGGTACGCGGATCACCAAATCCGCGCACACAGCCATAGACCAGCTTTGGATTGCGCGCGGCCAGGACCTCGTAACCCAGTCCTAGCCGATCCATCACGCCTGCCCGCAGATTTTCCAATACCGCATCGGCCTGATCGCAGAGCTGAAGAAAAATCTCTTTGTCCGATTCGTTCTTTAGATCCAAACACACGCTGCGTTTGTTGCGATTTACCGCAGCGAAGGGGGCGCCAAAGTCCGTCCCTGCATCTTTGCCCTCATGGGGCCGGGCATGGTCAGGCAAAAAAGGCGGGATGTTTCGATAACCGTCGCCTTGGGGCGATTCGACCTTGATAACCCGAGCGCCCATATCCGCCAGCAAACCGGCGCCAAAGGGCCCGGCCAGCGCCCGGGTGCAGTCGATCACGGTGAGGTCTTTCAGCGGCCCCTGACGGCTGGTTGTCATAACCTGTCCTTGTCAACAAAAAATCAGTAGAAGGCTTCTCGGCATTGGGGTCAAGAGCCGGATATCGGGCGAGCAAACGATTTGCGAAGGCGCCCCTGAGTAGCTAATTTAACGCGTGAAACGGTTTCTTGGGCTTACACTTTTGCCCGAGCGGTTTCTTATTTGGGGAGACAAAATGACAGCAGACGCCTACACCGACCTTCTTCACGGCAACGGCTACCACCTACTCAGGGAAGTTATCTCCGCTGAAGAAGCTGCCGAGGTTCGTAATTTGGCACTTTCGAAACTTGATGAGGGCATAGATCAGAACGGACAAATTGCGATTCGCAGGACCCTGCATTGGGGGCCGATTATTCAAAATATGGTGACCAACCCTCGACTGTTGAGCTTAGCCCATCGTTTGCTGGGCGACGACGCCACGTTGGGCGCCGTCACCGCCCGAATCTTGCCTCCCAACTGCCCCCTTGGCGGGCTGCACGTGGACTACCCCTACTGGGCAATGAATCCGGGCATGCCCGTGGATCCGGCATTGATGATGCAGGTGATTTGGATGATGGAGCCTTTTACCGAGCATAACGGCGGCACTTGGGTAGCCCCGGGCAGCCAGCAATGGATCGGAGCGCCGGAGCTGGAGCGTTTTGAGGCCAACGCCATTCAAGCCACGGGAAACGCCGGCGATGCCGTTGTCAGTCACGGCTTGCTTTGGCATCGCACTGCCATCAATCACTCGGACAAGCCCCGGGTGGCCATTTTGATCAACTATACCCAACTCGCGGTAAGGCCTTTGACCCAGCTTGGCCCCTTCACTGATGAGTTTATCGACAGCGCGTCAGAACCGCTAAAAACGCTGTTGGGCTTAGATATCGAAAGGGCTTTGGGGCGTCGCGTGCGAACCCATACCCAGCAGCCATGACATCCTAAGGGTGCATCCGCCAACGCGGCAGCACGCGCCTGCAGCTGTGTCCCTTCACATCATGCGCTTGACGTTTACGTAAAGGTTAATAAAATCCTGCGAATGTCATCCAGTTATTCCATTAGCGATCTTGCCAGTGAATTTGGCGTCACACCCCGCACTCTACGTTTTTACGAGGAAAAGGGACTGCTGCAACCGGCGAGAAACGGCCAAAGCCGGCGCTATTCCCAAGCCGACAGAGCAAGACTGACGTTGATTTTACGGGGCAAGATGCTGGGCCTGTCCCTCGACGAAAGCGCCGAATTGATCGGGATGTATGACCCGGGCTCCAACAATGAAGAGCAGATCCATCGTCTGATCGAGAAAATTCAGGCTCGGCGGGCGCAGCTGTTGGCACAAAAACTCGAGCTGGAACAAATGATTCAGGATCTAGACGCTTGGGAACAGCGCAGCCGCGACAGCATCACATTGCCCAAGGGCAAAAAGTCTAAGGAGCAACGCTCATGAACACACTACAAAGTCAGATCAACCCAAGGTCTCAGGCCTTTGCGGATAACGCCGAGCACATGCAGTCACTTGTCAATGACTTGGAATCCCTAGTTGAACACATCAAACAGGGCGGTGGTGAACGCTATCAGGCGCGCCACCAAGCGCGGGGAAAACTGCTGCCACGGGATCGTGTGGATCTGCTGATTGATCCGGGATCACCCTTTCTCGAGTTTTCTCAGTTAGCCGCTCACAACATGTATGGCAAGGACGATGTGCCAGCCGCAGGCATTATTACGGGCATCGGCCGGGTAAACGGTATCGAATGCGTTATCGTCGCCAACGACGCGACGGTTAAAGGCGGTACCTATTATCCCGTCAGCGTGAAAAAACACCTGCGCGCTCAAGACATCGCCCGAGAAAATCATCTGCCGTGTATTTACCTCGTGGATTCCGGGGGCGCGAACCTCCCCAATCAAGACGAGGTCTTTCCAGACAAAAACCATTTTGGCCGAATTTTTTTCAACCAAGCCAATATGTCCGCCGAGAACATTCCTCAAATCGCCGTGGTCATGGGTTCCTGCACCGCGGGCGGTGCCTACGTACCTGCCATGGCCGACGAATCCATCATCGTCAAAAATCAGGGCACCATTTTTTTGGCGGGCCCTCCCTTAGTCAAAATGGCAACGGGTGAGGAGGTCAGCGCGGAAGAGCTGGGCGGCGCTGATGTACACAGCCGTGAATCCGGGGTTACCGACCACTACGCCAACAACGACCACCACGCCCTTGAATTGGCGCGCCGCGCCGTCGCCAGACTAAATCGGGTCAAGCCCTTGATTATGGACGTCGCGGAACCGGTTGAACCACGCTACCCGGCCGGCGAACTACTGGGCATCGTGCCGAAAAACGTGCGCGAGCAGTACGACGTTCGCGAGATCATTGCCCGGGTCTTCGATGGCTCTGAGTTCGACGAGTTCAAAGCCCTTTACGGTAAAACCCTCGTATGCGGATTTGCTCGTTTATACGGCTACCCCGTGGGTATCGTGGCCAACAACGGCGTGCTCTTTGCCGAATCCGCGCAAAAAGGCGCGCACTTCATCGAACTGTGCGCCCAGCGCAAGATCCCGTTGATCTTCTTACAGAACATCACTGGGTTCATGGTAGGCAAACAATACGAAACCGGGGGTATAGCGAAACACGGCGCCAAGATGGTTACCGCCGTTGCCTGTGCCAAGGTGCCCAAACTGACCTTGATTGTGGGTAACTCTTATGGCGCCGGCAACTACGGCATGTGCGGCCGCGCCTACGACCCAAACTTTTTGTTTATGTGGCCCAACGCCCGCATTTCGGTCATGGGTGGTGAGCAGGCGGCAGGCGTACTGGCACAGGTGCGGCGCGGACAGATTGAAGGCTCCGGCGACGCATGGTCCGACGCGGACGAAGCCGCCTTCAAGCAGCCCATCATCGACGACTTTGACGCGCAAGCTCACCCCTACTATGCCAGTGCCCGGATTTGGGATGACGGGGTGATAAACCCGGTGGATACCCGCCGGGTATTGGGGCTGGCTTTGTCTGCCGCTCTTAACAAGCCCATAGCCGATACCCGCTTCGGCGTCTTTAGGATGTAGCCATGTTCAGCAAAATACTCATCGCCAATCGCGGCGAAATAGCCTGCCGAGTTATTCGCTCGGCCAAACACTTGGGCATTCGCACCGTCGCCGTCTATTCCGACGCTGACCGCCAGGCCCTGCACGTGAGCATGGCCGACGAAGCCGTCCACATCGGCGGTTCGGCGCCAGCGGACTCCTATTTGCAGATAGCTCGGGTAATTCAGGCGGCCAAGGACACCGGCAGCCAAGCAATCCATCCGGGATACGGTTTCTTGTCTGAAAATGCGGATTTTTGCCGGAGTTGCGCAGAAAATGATTTGGTCTTTATCGGACCTCCCGTGAGTGCAATTGAGTCCATGGGTTCGAAATCTGCAGCCAAACAGATCATGGAGCGAGCAGGTGTTCCCCTGCTGCCGGGTTATCACGGTTCGGACCATGACGAAGCCCAACTGAAACAAGCCGCCGACGCCATGGGTTATCCGGTGCTGCTTAAGGCGGTGGCTGGGGGCGGTGGCAAGGGTATGCGCCAAGTACCCGACGCTACTGAGTTTGACGACGCGCTGGCGGCCGCCAAGCGAGAGGCATTGTCCGGTTTTGGTAACGACGACATGCTGGTTGAAAAGTACTTGGAGCAGGCGCGACACGTTGAAGTACAAGTGTTCTGCGACAGCCATGGCGACGGCGTGTATCTGTTTGAGCGAGACTGTTCGGTGCAACGGCGGCATCAAAAGATCATTGAGGAAGCCCCAGCACCCAGCATTAGCGAAGACCTGAGAACCCGGCTGGGCGAAGCTGCTTTACGCGCCGCAGCCGCAGTGGGCTACGTGGGCGCCGGCACGGTCGAATTTCTGCTGGACGTAAGCGGCGAGTTTTACTTCATGGAGATGAACACCCGTCTGCAGGTAGAGCATCCGGTGACTGAAATGATCACAGGCACTGACCTCGTGGCTTGGCAGCTGCGAATTGCCAACGGCGAACGGCTGCCCAAAACTCAAGACGAATTGAACATTCACGGGCACGCTATCGAGGCTCGTATTTACGCCGAGGATCCGATCAACGAGTTTTTGCCGGCGGCCGGACAATTGTGGTTGCTGGCGCCGCCTGAGCTTGATCAGAATGTGCGTGTGGATACCGGCGTCATCGCTGGCGACGAGGTGGGCGTGTTTTACGATCCCATGATTGCGAAACTCATCGTTTGGGGTGAGGACCGCCAAGTGGCATTGCAGCGGCTAGCGCAGGCGCTGGCCAATTACCGCATCGCTGGAGTCGTCACGAACATCGACTTCTTGCGCCGATTAATCAGCCACCCGGCTTTTCAAGCTGCGCAGCTGCGGACAGACTTTATCGACCAGCATCGGCCGGCTTTATTTGCCAAACACAGTGAACCGATTAACCGCGCCCTAGCGCTGCTCGGCGTTTACCTTTGTCTGGCGCCGGGCAAGAGCCGCTCCGGCCCTGCCGCCACGGACCCCACATCACCTTGGCGCCAAACCGATGCCTGGCGGCCAAACGCACCCAGCCAATGGAAACACTCGCTGATCATTGACCAAACCCAGTACGATCTGGCTGTGGTGAGTTCACGGCCGGGACAATTCGAGGTGACGATCGGCGATGTCTCGATCAGCGTAGCGGCAAGCCTGCAAGGAAACGCGCTCAGCGCCACCATCGACGGCCTACAGCACCGAGCTGAGATCGCAGACCACCGTCAGGACGGCGACAGAGCACTGGTGTTATTCGCCGGCGACCAAAGCGTGAGCGCGATAACCGCACCGCTGGATCTTGGCGACGACGCCGGTGACACGGACGGAGCTGGCTTTAAAGCACCCATGAACGGAACCTTGATCGCGCTGTTCGCCGAACCGGGCCAGTCAGTTGAGGCCGGCGCTACCTTGGCCATCATGGAGGCCATGAAGATGGAGCATGCGATCAAGGCGCCCTGCCAAGGAACCGTCACCGACGTTTTCTACAGCGTCGGCGATCTGGTGGACGGCGGCGCCGACCTGCTCTGTTTTGAAACAGCCCAAGGTTAGCCGTTAGAAGGCCAACCAAGGCAATGAAGGGAAGCGCCGGTTAGATCAGAAGCGTCCTAGGCCACTTGGTGCTGTTTCAAGGCACCAATGGTCTCAACACAGGCATGGG
>Ga0181579_10001245_pt1 | contig 21120 bp, 13 predicted proteins | sample 071ome_24_FD_132996 | JGI IMG/M metagenome (GOLD analysis project Ga0181579, IMG submission 132996) | Coastal salt marsh microbial communities from the Groves Creek Marsh, Skidaway Island, Georgia - 071402CT metaG (megahit assembly) | ecosystem: Environmental > Aquatic > Marine > Intertidal... | reverse complement strand
CCCTGGCCGACCTGGGCGTGCCGGCGATCGCGGACGGGGGCATTCGCTTTTCAGGGGATTTTGCCAAGGCCATCGCCGCCGGCGCGCACACGGTGATGATCGGCTCCCTCTTTGCCGGTACCGAAGAGGCGCCGGGTGAGGTAGAGCTTTACCAGGGCCGATCTTATAAGTCATATCGCGGCATGGGTTCTCTCGGTGCCATGCAGGAAGGCTCCAAGGACCGCTATTTTCAGTTCGACACCGCTGCCGACAAACTGGTGCCGGAAGGCATTGAAGGCCGGGTGCCCTACAAGGGGCCTTTGGCGGGGGTGATACACCAGTTGGTGGGTGGCCTGCGTTCGTCCATGGGTTACCTGGGCAGTAAAAACGTGGAGATATTCCGCACCACAGCAAAATTCGCGCGGATCACGAATGCCGGGGTTCGAGAGAGCCACGCGCACGACGTGCAGATCACCAAGGAAGCCCCCAACTACAAGTTGGGCTGAGTCGGGTCTGACCATGAACCAGGATATTCATCAGCATCGAATCCTGATTCTTGACTTCGGTTCGCAATACACCCAGCTGATCGCTCGCCGTGTACGGGAAATCGGCGTCTACTGCGAAATCTGGCCCTGGGATGCGGACGACAGCGCGATCACCGAGTTTGCGCCTTCCGGCATTATTTTGTCCGGTGGGCCGGAATCAGTGACAGAGGCAGGCAGCCCCAGGGCGTCCCGGGCCGTCTTTGATCTTAATGTGCCTGTTTTGGGTATCTGCTATGGCCTGCACACCATGGCCGTGCAGATGGGAGGCGCGGTGGAAGCCTCCGATGAAAAGGAGTTCGGCTACGCCCAGGTCAGTATCACGCACGCCTCGCGGTTGTTCGAGGGGATCGAGGACCACATCGGTCCGGATGGCGGCGTGCTGCTGGACGTCTGGATGAGCCACGGCGACAAGGTGGTCAAACTTCCAGAGGGTTTCGTGCTGGATGCAGAGACGCCCTCAGCGCCCGTGACCGCGGTTTCGGATGAGTCTCGCGGCTATTACGGCGTGCAGTTCCACCCGGAGGTGACCCATACCGCCCAGGGCAAGCGCATTTTGAAGCGATTCGTGCTCGATATTTGCGGCTGCGAAGCGCGCTGGACCGCCGCGAATATTATTGAAGACGCTCTGGAGCGGGTTCGCGCCCAGGTGGGGCAGGGCAAGGTGTTGCTCGGCTTGTCAGGCGGCGTAGACTCCAGCGTGGTGGCGGCGCTGTTGCACCAGGCCGTGGGTGAACAGCTGACCTGTATATTTGTTGACACCGGTCTGCTGCGATATGAAGAAGGTGACCAGGTCATGGCTACCTTCGCCCGTCACATGGGCGTGCGCGTGATCCGCGTAAACGCGGGTGAGCGTTTTCTGAGTGCGCTGGCCGGGGTCGAGGATCCGGAAGAGAAAAGAAAGATCATCGGCCGCTTGTTTGTTGAGATTTTCGAGGAACAGGCCAACGCGCTGGAAGGCACGGAGTTTCTGGCGCAGGGGACGATTTACCCGGATGTTATCGAGTCTGCCGGCGCCAAGACCGGCAAGGCGCATGTGATCAAGTCGCACCACAATGTGGGCGGTTTGCCCGAAACCATGAAAATGAAACTGGTGGAGCCCCTGCGCGAATTGTTCAAGGACGAGGTGCGCACCATCGGGCTTGAACTCGGGTTACCTCGGGAAATGGTGATGCGCCATCCATTCCCGGGGCCGGGTCTTGGCGTTCGCATCCTGGGTGAGGTCAGGCCGGAGTATGTAGAGCCCCTGCAGCGCGCAGATCATATCTTTATCCAGGAGCTGATGGACGAAGGTCTGTATGACCAGGTTTCACAGGCTTTCGCCGTATTTCTGCCCGTTAAATCTGTCGGCGTGGTGGGTGACGGGCGACGTTACGAGTGGGTGGTGGCCTTGCGCGCGGTGGAAACAGTGGACTTTATGACCGCGCGTTGGGCGCGTCTGCCGCATGAGTTTCTTGAAAAAGTATCTTTGCGTATTATCAATGAGATAGACGGAATATCTCGTGTCGTTTATGACATATCGGGCAAGCCACCGGCAACCATTGAGTGGGAATAGTTGCCTCGATTAAGGCCGCCTGATACAGCGCTCGGGCGTCAGGTTGGGGTCTCTCAGGCGGACCTGCTCGGGGTCGCCCTTGACCGCGACGGCCAGCATGGATGTGGGCGTTAATTCGCCGGCCAGCATGCCCTCGTGGTCTCTTTCGTGGAGGCGGTCAATAAACGCTCTATCCCAATCCGCTTCCGCGTCAAAATTGTGCCCAAACCCACGGTCGATGAAGGGAAACACGATGTTTCCATAGGGAAAAAACAGTTCGAAACCGAATCGCTCGTTTAACAGGGGTAATATGTCCTGCGCCCGGATGCCTTCAAACCCCGACTGAGAGCAGTCGTGATTGATAAACTCCGGCTCCATTCTCTGCATCAGTTGATTGTATCGGTAGGATTCAGGCAGTTCCTCCCAAAAGGGCTGCATGGCATCCAGGGCCTCAGGCCAGCGCATATGGCCATTGCGCCCGATCATGTCAGATATCAGGAAAACACCGTCCGGCGCCAGAGCCTTGTACGCCGCATCGAACAGGTGCTCGAGATCGAGCACGTGATGCAGTGACTGGTTGGCCATCACCACGTCATAGCGGCCGTCATCGGCCTGCCAGCGATTGAAATCGCTCTCAACCAATCCGATCTGGTCCGGCACGCCCAGTCTTACCGCATGTTGTCGCCCCCGTTCGAGCATGTCGGGGTTGATGTCCAGGCAGTCGATTCGGAAGTGGGTGAGGCCCAGATTCACCAGTTCAGTTGCGATATTCGACTCAAGGTCGCAATTGCCCGCGCCAATGCTGATGATCTGGCAAAAGTGTTCAGGTTGACGCTCAAGGCGCAACCGCAGCTGTTGTAAGAAGAAGTCGTCAGGGCTGGCAAACCCCCAAGCCTGAAACTCCGGTGCCAGGTACTTGTTGGACCAGTAATGAAATATCTCCGGAAGTTCATGCACATTCTCGCAATTCGCGTAAAACGCCTGTTCGTTCTGAACGCGGCGTGCATAATCATCGCTCGCTGAGCCCGCTGTGCCCGGCTGTGCTTCAGGCGCATGGAAGCGGGTTTTCTTCCGGAGCTTCTTGATAAAATCGAACATGCGGCGCGTTTGAAGAGAAAACGCGATTATAGCGACTTAGCACGGCGGCTCACAGACATGGAAATTCGTTTTTGAAGCAGACCAAGACACAAGATGTGGCCTTCATGCGGCTCGCGCTGGACATGGCGGAGCGAGCGGAAACAGAGGGTGAGGTTCCCGTGGGTGCCGTGCTGGTCAGGGAAGGGGAGGTCATTGGTCGCGGCTGGAACCGTAACATCGGATTGGGCGACCCTTCAGCGCACGCGGAGATAATGGCGCTGCGCGAAGCGGGAGAGCGGGTGTCCAATCACCGGCTGCTGGAATGTACGCTCTACGTCACGCTGGAGCCTTGTGTCATGTGTGTGGGTGCCTGCATTCACGCACGGCTGGGTGCCGTGGTTTTTGGAGCGCCTGATCCCAAGACGGGCGCACTGGGCGGTCAAATCGACCTGCAGGATGCTGCCAGACACAATCATCGCTTGGAGACGAGGGGCGGGGTGTTGGCCGATGAATGCTCGGCGCTGTTGAAGTCGTTTTTCAGAGCCCGTCGGGCCGGCCAATGAAATCGCGCTTTCAGTCGATCCTGAACAGCACTTTGAACACGACCGAGGACAGCAGGAAGGTCAGGAAGAAAGTAAACATCCATCCCCTGATCCAGTCCGGCCCCATAGCCAGGAAGACTTGCGGCTTAAGCCCGATTTCGATGGCATCAATGGGGCTGTCTTCCGGCAAATAACCGATGGGGTTGGCCATCAGCAGGTTCCACCAACGTTCCTTGTGAATGATGGGAATGGGCTCGGGGGTGGGCAGTTCAAGGAGAAGCTTTCCGGACTGGCTCATCCTGAGCGTTTCTCCGTGGGCTGGCCAAATGACGTTCCACCCCTCGCGGGTGACAACCGCGTAGTCTCCCGGCTGCCAGACGATGTCGCTGGGCGTACGCTGTTCCCCCGGCAAGGTAATCGCGATGCGAGAGCCGGGCGCGGCAGCCTCGTGGCCGAAATGGCCGGCCACCCAGACCAGCAGGAAAAGAACGGGGATGGTGGCCAGCAGGGCGGGCCCCAGGGACAGCGCCAGCTGCCTCATGCCGAGCCCCAGCGTATGCCGGATGAGCGGAAAAAGATCACTCATCTCGCCATCGAATTCAGAAATTTCTTTTTGTTGGAATTTCTGTTCGGCTTTTAAGGCCTGGATCTTGTCCTGATTGGACAATCTCCGGTAAACCACCATGGTCAGCCATCCCGCGAGGACCCCCCATAGACCCAGCCTGACAACGGCTGGAAGCGCCATTGCGAGAAAGTGGTCAATCAGCCCAAAAAGGGGCCCGGGCAGGTCAAAGAGGCCCATTGATCATTGCTCTGAAACAGACACTCTATTCGCTGGACTCGGGTTCGGTATTGGCGGCAGCGGCCTTACGGCGCTTCATCATTTTTCGGATGGGCCAGAACAGGATGGCTCCAATGGCAATGATGATCGTCCCGAGAATGCCGAGCAATGAGCCCAATACGCTGATACCGGCGCCAGGCCCTATATAGGCCAGTACCGGCACGGGCAGTAGCAATAGTAGAAATATGCCTAATAAATTCAACATGATGTGTGGGTTTATGCGAATGATGAGCGCGATTATATCCTGATTCCAATGGTTGCCCCAGCGTTTTCAGGTGGCGCGCTAGGCTTGCCTGAGTGAATCCATGATCGGCGCACATATCCTGTGGATGATTTCCTGATCTTGTTCGGACAGATCAGATGAGTAATAAGCGGGGCGTGTGAGGTGTCGGCAATAGTAAGAACGCGCCTGGGCGAAAGTTTCAGGGTTGAGTTCACAGTGCTGAAGTATATCGTCGATCGCAGGTCCGGATTCATCACACAGCCGCTCGTAAGCCATGAAACGGCATGCGGAGGACAGAACGGGATCGTGGTCGGCCTGCTGCAGCAGAAAGCGGTAGGTTTCCGCCCAGTAGCTTGCCCAGCCCTGCACTTCGTCACCCTCACTCCAGAAGCGTTCGATCTTTTTCCAGGCCGCGTCATCGCCAAAATGGACCGCTTTTCGATGGGGTCCAAATTCAAAATGCCCGGAAAGAGTGAGATGCTTTCCCACTCGGGCATCCTGGTTGTGCTGCTCCTGAAAAAATCGATGTTGTTTAATTAATGAAGCAATGTGATCGACCGGGTTTCGATAAGGAATGACGATTTTCAGATCGGGAAACAACTTTGCCAGATAGGCGAGTCGCAGCACGTTGTAATTGCCTTTGGCCAGGTATCTGCTTGCCTCGCGTATGGTGAGGAGCTTGCGAATATGGTCACGATAGAAGGTCTCAAAGGCCGGGTTATCAATCCTCGCGTCCAGCGTGTTGTCGCGGCCGGGTTGGTGACATTGGGGAAAAAAGTGCATCCACAGTACTTCCTCCACCGCTTCCGGGCTGTCCTGGCTGACCAGGATGCGATCCTGGTGCGCGCGTTCCTCAAGCCTGGGTGTCTCTCGTCGGGTTTTCTGCAGAAGATAATTGCGCCAGTAAGGCGTCCAGACATTGGGAAAGTCACTGTATCGGTGGCTGGTGACTTCCTCGTGACTATTGAGTAACTCGGTGAGGATGGTGGTTCCGGATCGCGCCAGGCTGGCTACGAAAATGGGGCGCTCCACGCGCGCCTCGTCAATCTCGTCCCGAACCGAGCCCGTTTCGAGGTCACCCAGTGTTTTCCAGAGGCCCTGGGTGGCGGCGAACAACCTTGCTTGCAGGTGAAGGCCGCCAGGGACCTTGATGTTCTTGCCCGGCATCAGCTGGATAACCTAGTGGACCGACCAGTGTTCCTGGGCGTAGCGGGCGATATCCCCAATGGCTTCCAGCGGTTGATCCGGCTGAAAGGATGTAAAGAGCACACCAGGCACTGCCGATGGCAGCATGCAGTGGTCACCGCTCCACTTGCGGTTATTGTCTTCCACAAGTGACGAGGGCGCGCCGCCCAGCGTGGTTTGCCACGAGGCGCGATAGCCGGGCAGGTATCCGACCACCAGGTCAGGCGCGTCCTGGTTGGCGTTGCCGGGATAAATGACGTCTCCGTCGAAAACCTCGGCCACGATTTGCGCACCGTCGTCTGGGTCCTGCAAGCCCGGCAGAGTCAACATGACGCGCTGTTTGATTTTTTCGGCCTCGGCTTCGCCCACGATGCCTTGTCCCTCGCGGCCTGCGCGATTGATAAAGATGCTGTTGAGGCCTACGGCGTAAGCCTGGGTCTTGGACCAGTCGATTTGGGCAAAGCCCACTGATGAAGATTGCGCTCCCGGTTTGAGGGCCAGCAGCCCCTGATCCACCAGCCAACGGTTGAGATGGACAGCGCGGCGAAACGGCGCAAAACCATGATCGCTCAGCACAATTAACCGGTCATTCGGACCCATGCGTTGCATGGTTTCACCGAGTATGCGATCCGCTTCCTGGTAGATCCAGTGAATGGCTCCTCGTGCTGCCTCACCGGTTTCCGGGTACAGGGGATGCTGTGGGTCGATACCCCGGTAGAACATGTGGGAAACGCGGTCTGTCTGCACGAATACACCAACGACCACATCGGAATCCTGTTGATCCAGAGCGCTGTAGAACATGGCTTCCCGTTCTAAGAGGATGGTTTTGATCATGTCCAGGTAGGCCTCGTCGGAGAGATGACCTTCATTCAGAGACCAGGTTTCCTCGGGCATGCCGATGGTGTGATAAAGCCCGATTTCCTCTGCCAGTTTCTCTGCATAGTCAGGGGGTGACGACAGCGGTACTACCGGCGCTCTGGGGTCAATATGAATCGGGGAAACATACAACTGCACGCGCGGATAGCTGCTCACCAGGTTCAGCCGAACGATACCGCCAACGGAGGCGAAACCGAGAAATTCGAAGCTGACATCGACCCAGTTGGACCACTGACCTTCCTTCAATGTCAGCTCGGATTCCCCAAGCCGGATCGCAACGCTGTCGCCATCAGGCCTGAGTTCCAAGGGAACGTTGAGCGCTGGGGCATCCGGGTCCAAAGGATGGGCAGGCCCTTCCAGTGTCGTGGTGATCAGGCCTTCCCGATCCGGCCTGATGCGCACGGTTCGCGTGCTTGAAGACGACGCGGCCATGGTCGGGCGCGTGGTGTAGAACGTATATGTGCCCTGGCTGCCGAGCAGGTCCGGCACGCCCATGCCGGACATCATCCTGTGAATCGGATCCGGGGGAAAGGTCACCGGAACACGCAGGACCGTGCTGTCACCGCCTTCCGCCTCGACCTGGGTCCAGAACGGCGCACCCTGTCGCCGATTGATGATCTGGCCGTCTTCCAGCGGCAGGTGCAGGCCAAAAAGCTCCAGTACCGATTCCGGGGGAATGTTCTCAGAAATCGAGAATGCCGGGGCGTAACTGGTTGGGTCACGGCGCAGGAAGTCGTAAATGCCGTGCGTACCGGGGCCACTGCCGGTCGCAAAATCCGACCAGGCCACCGGGGACTGGGGTGGGTTGCTGGTTTTAAGGGGCGCGAAGGTGCCGCTCGCGGCAAGTCGACTGAAGTTGGGCAAGCTGCCGTCATCCATCCAACTCTGGGCGAGATTGGGGTCCATGCCATCAAAGCCAAGGATGATCAGCCGTTGCTCTACTGTGCGGTCGGGCTCGCCGCATGCGGTCAGGAGGGTCAACGCCAATAGCAGCGTCAGTCGTATCGCATTCACAGATCAACGCTCCTCATCTTCGCCAGGCGCCGGCTCCGCGTTTTCTACCGGCCGGCCGGTCTGGGGCAGTTCATCGACACCCTGCAGGTATCCGATGGATTTCAGTTTCTCGAGTTGCGCCTCGTCCAGTTCGGGTCGGTAGGCCAGTGACTGTGAGGCCAGATCCAGGTAATCACCCGTCAGTACGTCCGCCCGCATGATTCGGCCATTCTCTTGCAAGGGATAGCGCTCGTCCGGGTCGGTAGACAGATCGTACAGTTCGAATCGCTGGTCTTGCAGATACAGGATGGACTTTTCGTGACCTTCGCGGCTGGCAACGGCCTCGGAACCATAGGCGATGCCGGAGGCGAACAGGCTCCTTTCGGTCGTTACGCCTGTGGAAGCCCCTGGCCCAAGTGGTAGCAATCGGCCGGGTAACGCGTAGGCTTCTCTGTCCAGACCCAGCCATTGGAGTGTCGAAGGAACGACGTCGATCAGGCTGACAGGTGAATCCTGACGTGCGCCGGGCACATTAGGATGCCAGGCCAGCAGGGGAACATTGAGCATTTCCTGGTAGAGACTATGGCCGTGACCATAACCATAAAATCCGCGCTGATCCCCGCGTTGCTCATGCTCTTGCTTGTGTTGCCAGAATTCTTCCCCGTGATCGGAATAAACCAGCACCAGGGTGTCAGACAACTGGCCACGCTCTTGCAGGTCCTGGAGCGTGGCCGCAATGGCTGTGCGCATATCACGAATCGCCAGGTTATAGACCATGTTTCGGAGGCACATCTTCTCGTCCGGATTCTTGCAGGCGGCCGCTGCCGAATCCGCTCTAAGTGCATCCAGCAGTTCAGGATCAAGACCCTCCAGGCGCGCGGTCAAGCGTTCACGCGGCTTGGCGTGCCAGTCATGCGCCTCCATAAAGTGCAGGTAGCCGAAGAAGCGTTCCCCCGGTTGAAGATCGCCCAGCCATTGCTGGAAGAGGTCGGTGACATTCATCCAGCCCCTACGCAGGTGCAATTGCTCAAAGCCCTGGTCAAAACCGAAATCTGCCTCAAACCAGGGGTGTGCGGAGAAAGCGGCAGTCGATATTCCGGACGCGGTAAGCATTTCGGCCAGCGTCTCCGCCTCGGCCGGCAGGGCGCTGGGCAGGTCCACATTGAGGTTCGCCGGACTGGCGGCAAAAACACCGGCTTGGTGCTGTACCGGATACAAGCCGGTCAGTGTGCTGGCCACCGAGGGAATGGTCCACGGTGCAGCGGAACTCGCATCCACATATTGCTGGGCCGATTCCAACCAGACGGTGAGTTCATCCTCGATCAAGGGACTGAAGAAATTAGTGGCGCTGACCGTATCGATACAAATGACGACGAGATTCTGGGCTGGGGTTGGTGGGGGAGCCTGGCTGATGGCCGGGGATTCTGCTGACTCTCGGCTGCAGGCGGCCAGACAGATCATGACCAGCACCGTGAGGATTGAATGAGCCGCTCTGCTCATTGGATATATCCCAGAGACTTTAGTTGCTCGATCTGCTCATCATTGAGTAACTGTTCAGGTGTTTTTCCAATACTGGAATCGGCAATGACACGGCAGGGCTCGCCCATGACGATAGACTGCAGTTCTTCGAACAGTTCGCCTGCGACATCTGGCCTGTCCAGGACGACATCGGTCTTCTCGCCTGGGTCCGTATTCAGGTCAAACAGAGACTCCTTAAAATCCGGAGTGCATAGTTGGATCAATTTGCGCCCCGATTGCTCGATCATGATCTCGTAGCGATCCTTATTGGTCATCCCGGTAACCACACGGAATCGCTCCGAGTCTGCCGCATTGATTTGGTCGATGCCGTCGAGGACGGCGGGTGGCTCAATTCCGGCCAACGCCGCCAGCGTAGGCAGTAAATCAATGTTTACAAATGGTTGCCTGGTTCGTACACCCTGCTGGAGGTCCGGGTGGTAAATCATCATGGGGATTCTGACCACTTCCTCGAACATGGAGTTATGCTGCAACTGGCCATGATCCATGAACTCCTCGCCATGATCCGCGGTGAGCGCGATAATGGTGTTTTCTTGAAGACCCAACTCTTCCAGCACATTCATCAGGCGCCGAAACAGGTCATCTGCGTAATAAACTTCGCCGTCATACAAGTCGCGCGCACGCTTGAGCTCAGCATCGTTATGGACCTCGTAATGTCCGCCGGTGGATTTCGCGAATCGACCTTCTTCCTGAAACGGCGCTAGATGATCGCTCATCTCGCGATACTCATAAGGGGTGTGTGGCGACAGGAAATGAATCCATCCGAAAAACTTCCTGTCAGCATGCGCCTCCAGCAAATCTCGCGCTTCGCCGAAAATTCTTTCGTCACGGGTGCTCCGCGCGGAGAATACCTCGAAACCCTGGTCGAAGTTACGCTGCCTGGCCAATTGAACGTTGTTAAAGATGCCAAAGGTGGCGTAGCCGCTGTTTCTCATCAGGCTGGCCAGGGTCAGGCTATCGCGCAATTGCCAACCAACAAACACCCGGAAGGGATACTGTCCTGTGAAAGCGGCGGCAAAGGAGGTCGGCGTTACCGGCGCTGCGGAGTAGGCACTCTCGAAGACAATGGAACGGTCGGCAAACGCATCGATGTTTGGCGAGGTGTCTCGCGGGTATCCGTGTGTTCCGAGCGCGTCTGCACGCAGGGCATCGAAACTGACGACCAGAACGTTGTAATCGGGGCGCGCTTGGACCTTTGCGGCGAGACCTGTGGGCGTCTGCTTGCGTTCTGTCTCACAACCGCCGAGCAGCAAGGCCGCCAATATGGCCGCCGCGTAAAAATGCAATTTGGCATGAATTTTCAAGTTGGTACCCGCTCCAAAAGTTGCCGCCATGTCATGCGCCAGCACGCCTTCGCTGTCTTGGAAAATGGCCAGTCGCGCAGTATATCGCCTTGCAAGCTGCGTAACGAACCTCTCAGTCGATTTTACAACTCAGCCTGCCGCGGGTGGATACAAGCCAGAACGCGGGGAATGACGGCTTCTACCGTCGCCAACATCTCGGTGGTTCTGAAGGGAGCGCCATGGTGGCGCATTTCGGTTGCTGGTGCCTCAACCCTTCGGGCACCGAATGTGCAGGACCGCCCAACGGTTTGCTACCAGGCAGCGTCCAGCCAGATACCCAGGTTGAGGCCCGGTGCATCGATGCCTGAACCATGCTCGCGATAGCGTGCATCGCCCACATTCTCGAGCTTGAGGCCCAGATCCAGCCACTCACTGGCATCCCAGCGAAGCAGTACATTCAGCGTACCCCAGCCGGCGGTGCCTGCCGGATCGATTCTCGGATCTCTCACGTCACGGGGGCTCAGGCGGTCCTGCCTGCCGGCAAACAGCCAGTAACCCTCGACCGACCAGCGTGGCCATGGTTCGAGGCGCAGCCCGACCTTTCCGTTCAGGGGGGGAATGCGGTCGCCGGGCGTTGTCAGTCCACTGTCATCTCGTTCTTCGCCATGGGTGTAGTTGAGAACACCGTACATTTCCAGCGCGTCCAGGGGCGCCCACCGAACACCGGTTTCCAGGCCGTAAAGCACCAGGTTGTTGCGGTTTTCACTGGTGACCACGACGCGCCCCTCCGGCGTGACCTCGCCGGTGGCCACGGAGGTGATCTTGTCGCGGTAGTCCAGGTAGAACGCGAACACTTCGAATTCCCACTGGTCATTGCGCAACTTCACGCCCGTGTCGTAGCTCCAAACGCTCTCAGGGCCCAGTGCTGGGTTGGGGACATTGAACCGATTTCCCGGTCTGGGCCCCAGGGTGGCGAGGTCAAAAATATTGGGCGGCCTGAACCCGCGGCCAATGTTGGCCACCAGGTGCCATTGGTCGGACAGCGCATAGAGCAGGTTGAGGTCACCGGTGACATCGGATGGCGTCAACCTGACGGCCTCGAGTTCATTGCCCGCCGGCAGCCGGATGTCGAAGCTGCTGTAGCGCAGGCCCGTTCCGAGCGTCAGCCTCTCATGGAGCAGCCATTCCATCCGGGCGAAAGCCGCCATGCTGTCCATGCTGGACCCGTTTGGAAACCTGCTGCGGACCTGTCTGCTTTGACCGGTGGATGTATCAAGGCGGCTTCGCGAGCTGCTGACGGCATCGGTGTAGTACTCGATGCCCCAACTGAGCAAATGATCCGCGGGCAGGGTGGCGTCGAATTGGGCGGTGACACCATCCAGAACGCTCTCATTGCCCTCGCGGGTCAGCTCCGGCGAACCAAAATTCTGGGTCACCCGGTCATCGGTGACCGTCTGGCGGGCCAGGTTAAGCTCAAAACGGTCGTACCAAGCCGAAGCGCTGTCCCTGCGCCAGCGCATATGCATAAATTCGCGGCGATTGGGCTCAAAGGAGTAGATTTCGGAGGAGGGCGTTTCTTGCCCGTAACCCGGGACCAGTTCGTCCACGCGCGGCGTAGACGGCTGTTCCAGCACCTGGGCGTTGAAGGTCAGATCGTCGCGTTCACCCACATCGACCAGCAGCTTGATGTCAGCTGCCTCAGAGCGGTAGCCGGAGGGAGATACGGTGATTCCCCCGCCGGTGCGCCGGTCCTGATGGTCCTGCCAGGTGACGCCTCCGCTGAACGAGACACCCTCGCGGCCGCCCGCGAGACTGGCCCGGCCAACCCAACTGTCATCCGCGCTGTTGAAGGCCCCATAAAATGAACCGTTGCTTTGCCAGTCCGGTCCGTCAAACAGGGGCTCCCGGGTGAGAATGTTGACCACGCCGCCCATAGCGTCGGCACCGTACAATGTGCCGGCCGCGCCGCGAACGACTTCGACACGCTCCATGGCGAAAGCGTCGACCAGTCCGATGTACTGATTCGGGGCATCGCGGAAAAACGCGTTGTTGAGCCGCATGCCATCGACCAGGTGGAGTACCTGTGAGCCTTTCAGGCCCCGAATAACAGGTACTCCCTGGCCCGGCGTCGTCTGCTGAAAAAATGTGCCGGGAAGGCCACGCAGCATCTCGGCCAGAACATCCGGTATTTCCGCCTGCACGCTGACGCTGTCCACCTGGCTGACGGCGGCGGCCACATCGAACTCGCGGGCAGCGCGACGTGTCGCGGTCACCTGGACATACTCCAGGTCACGGGCCTCGGCGTCATAGTCATCATCCGCGCTCGCGGGATGATTGAGCCCCATCAGAAAAAGCGGGAGCCATGCTCCCGCTTTGGCGTACCGCTCAGCTTTCAACATTCAGTCTCCGGCAGGAACGCCTCGGCCGGGTGTCCAGGGTACACCCGCCTCATCCAGGGCGCGTCTCAGGGCGGGCAGTTCCTGTTCGAAGATTCGGGTGATCTCCTGCCTGAGCGGCGCAAACTCCTGCTCCGCAATCTCCAGGCTGCGGAGGTGGGCGGGGCTGGGTCCGTAGGTGGACAGCGCTGTACCCATCTGAACGGCGCTCAGCCGTTGGGAGACGGGAACAGGGCCTTGCGCCTGGGCCATACCCATGCGCTCATCGCCGCTGATGCGGAGCTTGACATCGAGGAGCGAACGCTCAAGGTCGCTGGCCTGCTGGCGCAGGTCGTGGCCTGCATCTGAACGCATCAGCGTGGCCCGAGTCGCTTGCAATTCCGCGACGGCGTCATTGACCGCGGCCACGGCGCCTTCGGCCTGGCGGGACAGTTCGTCGTAGCGCAGACCAAACGCCACGATTTCCTCGGGTGACGCCGATGCCAGGCTGTTTTGCCGCATGACGTTGACCTGGATGGGTACTTCAAGCCCGGTATCGTTCAGTTGCCCATCGACTCGGGTAGCCAGGCTGACCGTATACGCGCCCGGAGCGGCCAGTGGCCCCGGGAAACTCAACCACTCATCTCCCGCCTGCGCTGTCCATGGGCCTGATCGAGGATAGCGCAAATCCCAGGCCACCCGGTGCATGCCCGCGCCGGTGGGTCCTTCGAGCCGGCGCACGACCTTGCCCGTTTCATCCCGAACAGTGAGCACAACGGCGGGCGTCTCCTCCCGTGCTTCTTCGCGCAGGGCATCCCAGCCGGGGTAGGGCGTGTCGCCACCTTCTTGTTCAATTTCCTTTTCACGCTCCAGCCTGCGCTCTTTCGCCGTCTTCAGTGACTCCGGCAGGTAGTAGGTGATCACGGCGCCAAAGGGCGGATTGGGCGCCAGGTAGAACGCATCGCCCTGCGAGGACTTGCTGCCCGTCTGCATCTCGCCCAGCGGCATCCGCTGGATGTACCAGAGGGCGTCGCGGACAGGGAACAGCATGATGTCGGACTCGAGATCCTCAGCCGTAAGCTGCCGCAGGGGCGAGTAATCATCGAGCACGTAAAAGCTGCGCCCGAAGGTGGCGCCGACCAGGTCATTTTCCCGCTGCTGGATCACCAGATCGCGGAAGGAAATGTTCGGAAGGCCGCCCGAGAGCTTGGTCCAGCCGTCACCGCCGTCGATTGAAAAGAAGACGCCGAATTCGGTGCCCACGAAGAGTAGGTTGGGATTCACGTGGTCCTGTACCAGGCGCCAGACCAGGTGACGCTCGGGCAATCCGTCGCTGATGCTTTTCCAGCTGCGTCCGCGATTGGTGCTCTTGAGTACATAAGGCGCGAAATCGCCCGATTTGTGATCATCGACCACCACGTAGACGGTATCTGAATCATGCAGATCGGCCTTGATGTCATTGACGAAAAAGTTGTCAGGAACCCCCGGGAGTTCGTCGATGACCTTCCACGATTCACCGCCATCTTCACTCACCTGGACCAGGCCGTCATCGGTGCCCACGTAGAGCAAGCCTTCCTCGATGGGGGACTCGGACAGCGAGGTGATGGTGCTGTACCGGGACATGGCCCAGAGATCCCAGGCCGAATCGTAGCTCCATACCCGGTCCATCATGGGCATGGACATGCGGTCCCGGTCGCGGGTCAGGTCACCGCTGATCGGTTGCCAGCTGTCGCCGCGATTGTCGCTGCGCCACACGCGGTGGCTGGCGAAATAGAGCCTCGCGGGGTCATGCGGGCTGATCAGGATGGGGGCGTCCCAGTTGAACCGTTCAGTGGGTTCGCCCGCTTCCGGTTGTGGCTGGATGTAGATGATCTCCCCGGTCTTGCGATCGAATCGGACGAGATTACCTTCCTGCCACTCCGAATAAACGATGTCCGGGTTGGTGGGGTCCACCGCGGGCTGATGGCCGTCGCCGAACAGCGTGATGAACCAGTCGCTGTTGCGGATGCCATTGACGTTATCCGTGCGGGAAGGGCCGCCCTGGGTGTTATTGTCCTGCGTGCCGCCGTAGATGTTGTAAAACGGCTCGTCGTAATCCACCGCGACTTTGTAAAACTGCGTGATGGGCATGTTGGCGAAGAAACGCCAGTTCTCGAGCCCGTCGAAGGTCTCGTATACACCTCCGTCCGAGCCGATCAGCAGATACTGCGGATCGTTGGGATCGAAAACCACGGCATGATAGTCGCCATGCACGTGGGCGTTACGAACGGGTTTCATGGTCTTTCCGCCATCGACGGTGCGGTGCAGCGTGGGTGCTACCTGGTAGACCGTGTCCACATCGTGCGGGCTGGCGAAGATCTCCTGGTAATAGTGCGGGCCGGTGCCGGAATAGAACTCGTCACTGCGTTTCTCCCAGTTTTCACCGGCATCCAGTGACCGCCAGAGGCCGCCCGAACGTTGCGCCAGCTCGATGGTGGCGTAGACGACCTCGGGGTTGACGGGCGAGACGGCGAGGCCGATTTTGCCCTTGTGATCAGCGGGTATGCCGCTCGTCAGCTCGCGCCATGTCTGGCCCGCATCGGTGGATTTATAAATGCCGGAGCCAGGCCCGCCATTCAGCAGGGCGGCCACGTTTCGAAACCGCTGGTGCATGGCGGCATACAGTACGTCCGGGTTGCGCGGGTCAAAATGCACCTCATTGGCCCCCGTGTACGCGTTCGCGCCCTCGAGAATGAGGTCCCAGCTTTCACCGCCGTCGGTGCTCTTATAGACGCCCCGCTCACCACCGGGGGACCAGAGCGGGCCCTGTGCAGCGACGTAGATGACATCGGAATCCCGGGGATCAACAAGAATGTTGCCGATATGTTCCGAGCGCGACAGCCCCATGTTTTTCCAGGTAGCGCCGCCATCGAGGCTTTTGTACACGCCATCACCGTAAGCCACGTGCCGACCGCCCACGTTCTCACCGGTTCCGACCCAGAGGGTTTCGGGTTGATTGGGGTCGATCGTGATGGCGCCTATGGAGTAGGCGCCCTGGTCATCAAAAACGGGTGTCCAGGTGATGCCGCGGTTGATGGTTTTCCATACGCCGCCGCTACCGACGCCCACGTACCAGATGCTCCGATTTTCGGGATGCACGGCAATATCCGCGACACGTCCTGCCATGAGGGCGGGGCCGATGCCACGCCAGGCCAATCCTTGGAGGGAAGACTCGTTCAGCCCCGGCTCCGCCGGCTCGGCCAGCGCAGAGGCGCTGATGTGGGTGAAAAGAATAAAAGTAATGAAAAATAGCAAGGTACGGGGAAAATGCGACATGACTTCTCCTGGTTGACCGGGTGTTTTCATGGTCATTTCGATGGGGTGCGGATTCCAAGCCCGCTGCAAGGCAGCACAGTCTGCCACAAATGCCGCTTGCCTTCATTGGCGACTGCGGAAAATCGGCCAGCGTGAGAGTGCGATTCAGGCTCTGGAGAACTATACTGGTGGGCCGAAAATTCACTGGACATCGCCGTGAGCAATGTATTTTCCCTGAAGCAGCCTGGCTCGGTCGAGGACCGCGGCCTCGAGCGCAACCCGGGCATGCCCTGGTCGCCCGAGTTCGTCAGTCGTATCCGCATTAACCGCAGCGCGGTTGAGCGTCGTGCTGCGACGATGGCCAAGCGCCGGTCGGTCAAGAAAGATTACCAGTCCGCATGGTTGCTCAAGGCAGTCAGCTGCATCGATTTGACCACCCTGGCAGGAGACGACACGCCCGGGCGGGTTCGCCGGCTGTGCCAAAAAGCCATGCGCCCGGTGCGCCGCGACATTCTGGACGGTCTGGGTGTTGGCGACCTGGCGCTGACCACCGGCGCGGTTTGTGTGTATCACAATTTCATAAAGACCGCGGTGAAGGAATTGGGGGACAGCGGCATTCCGGTGGCTGCGGTTTCCACGGGATTTCCGGCAGGCCAGATCCCGTTGCCGCTCAAGATCGCCCAAATCAGGGAGTCCGTTCGCGCGGGCGCGGGGGAAATCGACATTGTTATCAGCCGCAGCGCGGTTCTTACCGGCGACTGGGAACGGATTTACAACGAAGTCCGCGCCTACCGGGAAGCCTGCGGGGAGGCGCACGTAAAGGCGATTCTCGCCACGGGTGAATTGGGCACACTGGCCAATGTCGCCAAGGCCAGCTGGGTCTGCATGATGGCGGGCGCCGATTTCATCAAAACCAGCACGGGTAAGGAGTCTGTGAACGCGACATTGCCCTTTAGCCTGGTTATGGTCCGGGCGATTCGCGAGTACCATCGGCTGACCGGCTACAAGGTCGGTTACAAGCCGGCCGGTGGTATCGGTAAAGCCAAGGATGCCATTGCCTATCTCATCCTGATGAAGGAGGAGCTTGGAAATGACTGGCTCGATCCGCACCTGTTCCGGTTTGGCGCCAGCAGCCTGCTGGCCGATATCGAGCGTCAGCTTGAACATCGTCTGACTGGCAGTTATTCCGCCTCTTTCCGTCACCCTGTGGGCTGAAACCATGAGCATCAAGAAAATACTGGAAACCATGGATTATGGGCCGGCTCCGGAAAGTACCGGGTTCGCCGATGAATGGCTCGATGAGCATGAGCGCAGGCTGAAGCACTTCATCAACGGGCAATGGGCAGATCCTGCCGCCGGAGGCTGGCTGGAGACTCGCAGCCCCGCCAGAAACGAGCTGTTGGCGCACATCGCAGACGGTGATCCGGAAGACACCGGGCGCGCCGTAGCGGCAGCGCGTTCGGCGCAAGTGCGTTGGGCGGCATTGAGCGGGCATGAACGGGCCCGTTACCTGTATGCCATCGCGCGGCAGATCCAGAAGCACAGCCGCCTGTTCGCGGTCCTGGAGAGCCTGGAGAACGGCAAGCCGATCAGGGAGTCGCGCGACATCGATATTCCTCTGGTCGCCCGTCATTTCTATCACCACGCCGGCTGGGCTCAAGTGATGGACCGTGAAATGCAGGGCTTCGAGCCCCTGGGCGTGGTTGGCCAGATCATTCCCTGGAATTTCCCCTTGCTGATGGCCGCCTGGAAAGTGGCGCCGGCGCTGGCCATGGGCAATTGCGTGGTGCTCAAGCCGGCGGAGTTCACCTCAACGACGGCGGTTTTGCTGGCGCAGATTTGTTCGGAGGTCGGTTTGCCCGATGGCGTGTTCAATCTCCTGCTGGGCGATGCCAAGGCAGGGCAGGCCCTGGTCGAGCATCCCGAGGTGGATAAAGTCGCGTTTACCGGCTCTACCGAGGTGGGGCGTATCTTGCGCAAGGTCACGGCCGGAACCGGCAAGAAGCTGACCCTGGAACTCGGTGGCAAATCACCGTACATCGTTTATGAGGATGCTGATCTTGACAGCGCCGTTGAAGGGCTGGTGGATGCCATCTGGTTCAACCAGGGACAAGTCTGCTGCGCGGGTTCCCGGCTGCTGGTGCAGGAATCGGTGGCCGAGGTGCTGCATGAAAAGATTCGCGCGCGAATGGACAAGCTGGTGGTTGGCGACTCCCTTGATAAAGGTATTGATATCGGCGCCATCGTCGATCCGGTTCAACTTGAACGGATATCGACCCTGGTTGACTTGGGGGTGGCCGAAGGCGGCCAGCTGTGGCAACCCAAGGTGGCGTTGCCCGAGGGCGGCTGTTTCTACCCGCCAACCCTGTTGACGGAGGTACAGCCCTCGGCCACGCTGGCGCAGGAGGAGGTTTTCGGACCGGTGCTGGTCTCGATGACCTTCCGCACGCCATCTGAGTCCGTCGCGCTGGCGAACAATTCCCGGTATGGACTGGCCGCAAGTGTCTGGACTGAAAATGTCAACCTGGCATTGGATGTGGCGCCCAAACTCAAGGCCGGCTCTGTCTGGGTGAATTGCACCAACCAGTTTGATGCCGCCTCGGGTTTTGGCGGTTATCGTGAATCGGGCTTTGGCCGGGAGGGCGGCAAAGAAGGCCTGTTCGAATACGTCAAGCCTGTATGGGAAAGCAAGCTGAGCAGCAAACCCGTCCACAAGCTGCCGGATGCCGGCCAGGGGAGCGAGCGGCCGGAAAAGATCAGGGCCATCGATCGCACCGCCAAGCTGTATATCGGCGGCAAGCAGTTGCGCCCAGACCAGGGCTACAGCCTGATGGCGCATGACGCCAAAGGCCGCCCGGTGGCGGAGTATCCGCTGGGTTCAAGAAAAGACATCCGTGACGCGGTCGAGGCCGCGCGCAAGGCCGCTGGATGGTCGACCACCACCGCACACAATCGCGCTCAGGTGCTGTATTACATCGCCGAAAACCTGTCGGCACGGAAAGCAGAGTTCGTGGAGCGCCTGAAGGCGTTTTCAGGCCGCGCCAAGCGGTCGGCAGAGCGTGAGTTTGGGCTGTGCATTGACCGGATATTCACCTGGGCGGCCATGGCCGACAAGTATGATGGCCAGGTGCATGCCACGCCCTTCCGTAACGTCACTCTGGCCATGCGGGAGCCACTGGGCGTGCTGGGTATCGTGGCGCCGGAAGAGGCCGGTCTGCTGGGATTCGTCTCCACGGTCATGCCCGCCATCGCCATGGGTAACCGCGTGGTTGTCGTACCGTCACAGCACTACGCGCTGCTGGCGACGGATTTCTACCAGGTGTTTGACACGTCCGATCTGCCAGGCGGCACGGTGAACATCATCACCGGACCGCGCGATGAGCTGACGCTTGAGTTGGCTCGCCACTATGACCTGGAGGGTCTCTGGTATTGGGGCAGCGCTGAGGGCAGCCGGTTCATCGAAGAAGCGGCAGCCGCTACCATGAAACGGACCTGGGTCAATCACGGGCGGTTTCATGACTGGATGGACGCGGAGCAGGGCGCCGGCGAGGTCTTCCTGCGCAAGGCGGTCGAAATCAAGAATATCTGGATACCTTACGGCGAGTGAGGCCGCGCGGCGGCCGCGCCCGGGTCAGCCGCCTGTTGGGAGCCCTTCGTGATCAGCCGTCATGGGTATGCGCCTCATTTCGCTCAGCGGCGCGTAACATGGCCCCGGCAGATCGGCCATCGAATGGCCACCGGCGGTTGCTGCGTCAGGCGCGGCGATCTTTGCTTCCAGCCACGCCAGCCACATCGCTGAAAAATCCGAGTACATGCCGTGTGCGGGCAGCACCCTGAACTGGTTCGCGGCCTCGGTCCATTCGCCGGATCTCGCCAGTGTCCACGCGATGTTGTAAACGAGACATTCCTCATCCACTAGCGGAGGTTTGCCGCTGGCTGCGTGTTCCCCCAGACGGAGCTGCGCTCCGAGTGCGTCATCGAAGCGTTCCAGTCGCAAGTTGACCAGGCCGAGCCAGGCCAGCGGTTGTATCAAATCGCGATCTTTTTCTGAGGCGTATTCAAAATAACCGGCCGCCTGTTCAAGTTGACCCTGTTCCAGATGGGCGGCGCCTAGCTGGTGGTTAACAAAGGCATCGTCAGGATAGTAGCGCTGTGCGGTCTGCCACAGGCTAAGTTCGCTCTGCCAGGCTGTTATCTGTGATCGGGCTTTGCCGCCCAACCTTGTCGCCGCCGCCAGGGTAGCGACGCCCGCGCTGATGGTCAGCCATCGTTGCGATTTTTGGAACAGGAGAAACAGCCCCCCGCCTGCCAGCAGGTATGCTGGCAACGTGGAAAGGTACGCGTACCGGTCGGCGCCGCCGTGTGGCCCCACGGGAATGAGCCCGGAGACGGGCGCAAGCGCGAGCAAATAGAAGAGCCAGGCTATCAGCCAGGCCGGATGGTTTTTTCGCCAGGCGAGCATGGCGCCCGCTGTCGCGCCCACCACGAACAGGGGGGCCAGCAGGGTCAACAGACCCTTGTCGGCGCCGGTCTGAACGAACCAGGGGTAGTACGTGGAAAGCGCTTCGGGCCAGAACATCTTGACCGGGTAGAAAAGGCTCGCCGTGAGTGCGTTCCAGACACGGTCGATCACTGGGAAATCATGAACAACCATAGTCCTGGTCAAAAGCGTTGGGAGTACCATCAGCGCGGCCAGAATGAAGAGGTATCTTTTCTCTCGCAGCAAATCACCCACAACGGTGAGTTCCATCTCGCTCGCCGCTCCCGGTCGGAGACGCCATCGTCGCAACGGATAGATGTCCAGGAGAAGAAGCGCGATCGGCCAGATGATGGCGGTTGG
>Ga0181579_10001243_pt1 | contig 21128 bp, 20 predicted proteins | sample 071ome_24_FD_132996 | JGI IMG/M metagenome (GOLD analysis project Ga0181579, IMG submission 132996) | Coastal salt marsh microbial communities from the Groves Creek Marsh, Skidaway Island, Georgia - 071402CT metaG (megahit assembly) | ecosystem: Environmental > Aquatic > Marine > Intertidal... | reverse complement strand
TGGTTTTGGAATCCAAAGTGATGCGAGCCCTCGAAACAACGAGGACGACGACAGCGACGCCAGAGACGGACGCCCACGACCCGCCGGGTGGTCGTCGTCGCCGTCCTTCTCGAGCGCATCCGCGTCCGCGCGTTCGATCGATCGGTCCCCGCGGTCGGGTCGAGCGACGGACGGACGGACGGACGGAAACCCGACGGAGGAACGACGAACGATACCCATGACGGACGACGCCGGTGCACCCGTGAAGCGAACGCTCCCGAAACTGACGTTCACGCTTAAACGACCGGCGGCGGTACCGACGACGAGCGGTCGCGATGCGGCGAACGGTGGCGACGTTTCGATATCCGGTGGTGGGAAAAAACGCAGTCGGGAGGAGTACGGGGGCGAAGAGGAACGTAGGATTCGAGAGCTTCGAAGGAAGATGGCAGAGCTGAGCGAGATGCTTCCAGAGGGTGAGATGGATGCGGTTGAGACAGCACCGACGCTGAGTGGGGTGCCAAGAGCGTTGCAGCGGGTGATGAGTGGGGCGCCAAGCGGGTTGGCGCGAGGAACGGCGCCGCGGGCGGCGATTTTCGGAATGGGGTTGGCGGCGAACGGCAGCGGCGAGGCACGCGAGGGAAAGCCGGGAAGAGTAGAGGAAGAGGCGGAGGAAGAGGACGCGGAACCGACGGAGCCGCAGGTTGGAGGACAGAATGTGAGTTTGGATCCGCCTAGGATGAAGAATGAAGCGCCAGTATCGAAGAAAAAGTTGGATGATGCGATTGGAAAGTTGCAAAAGCTCGACAAGACGTACATTTTCGCCATGCCAGTTACGGAGGACATTGCTCCGGGGTACTTTTCTGTCGTCACACATCCGATGGATTTTTCGACTCTACGGGCCAAGGTGAAGAATAATGATTATCTGCATTTTCATCCGTTCTGTGTCGACGTTGAGACGATGTATCGGAACGCGTTGCAGTACAACCCTCCGGCGACAGAGATTCACCAGATCGCGGCGAAAATGTTGATGCAGGCGCGAAGGATACTCAACAAGCTTCGGGGATTACCGATCAACGCCGGTTTTATCAAACCGAAAAAAGTAAAAGTGAAGCCGGTAAAACCACCGAAACCGCCGCCGCAGCCGAAAAAGACGCCAGCACCAAAGCCGGCCCGCACAAGCGCGCCCACTGGCGCAATTTCGACAATGGCGCACGCAGACATGTTCGCCGCCATACCTGTACCAACATTTGACGATGATAGCGTGGTGGATGACCTGAGCTTAGCCGCTGATCACTTTGATATTGGTTTCGATAGTTTCTTGGATGACTCATTCCCGATGATGGACATGCAAGATGAGATTGAAGACGCGTTGCGCATTGACGACAGTCTCATGGATGACGAAGTCGTGCTTGTCACCCCTCCGCAAGAGATGGTGACCAAGACTCTCACGACGACGAAGCGCCAAACGTTCCGCATGGCAAGACGACCTCGCAGTCTCATGAGGTTACCGGAGATGTTCGCCGAGGTGAATACGTACAAGCAGAAACTAGTGTCGGAGGGAAACGTTGTCATTCCGTACGAGTCAAACTCGACGCTCGACATTTACTACACATCCGTGCGTTCATTCTTTTCACCCATTTTGAGTGATGAAAAGGCAAAGGCGTTACTCACGCAAAAGTGGTCTGAGAGAGCGACTCTTCCAGATGTGAACATGGTTCCAGCCCCCAAGATTACCACGCCTCTGCCCGCACCGCCGCCGACGACTATGCCGCCCGCGGCGCAGCGTCCACCGCAGACATCGCAGCCAAAAGCGTCGTTCCCGAGCTCTTCTGCGGCAGCTTCACAGCCGGTAAAGTATGACTATTCCAACATGACTCTGGCTACCCTTTTGCGGCAGTGCCCGAGCGATCCGACTCACCCCGCACGCATCAAGGCGGGCTTGGCTGGTATGCGAGCCATGCAACGCTCAGGAGAAGTCTTGCGCGGTCTAGTCGAGCCGCCGAACGAGAATCCATTGGACAGACTTCCCGCGGGTTTCATTCCAGAGAACAGGAGCATGGTTTTCGTCGTGTCCGTCATCGGAAACACCATTTCCCACTGCATGCGACGAGCCGGAGTCGAACAGCCCGGCGCAACCAAGGAGGAGGAGGAGGAGGACGCGGATAACAAGCCGACGCTCGACGAGGACGACATTCCCCTCTCCATGCTCGGCTCCTAGCGCGTCGCACGCGCGCGATTAGACTTAATTGTTTCTAGTAGAATTGACAAATGTACACTTCTGATTGATGATTACAAGAAAATAAATATACTCTGCGAACGACTCGGCAAACGAACGAACGAACGAACGAACGAACGTGCTCGAGATTTACTTGCGCGCTCGAAACGTCTCGCCATCGATGACCAGCTTTTCACGATCCACCTTTTGATCCCCACGGACGACTGCTTCACCATCCATCGTCACCCTCGCGTTCGCCACCATCGTCTTCGCCTCCCCGCTCGATTTCGCGTATCCAAACTTGGTCAACACTCGGTCGACGCGTTCTAATCGCGAACGACCGTTTTCTCCTTCGTCGTTCTCCTTGTCGATGCCGACGCCGAGGAAGAGCGACTTGCGCCAACCGCGTTCGATGGATCGGTTCTCCTTGACGAACACCCAATCTTGGTCGTTATCTTCGCACAGCGGCGGCATTGGTGGGATCGGGTCGGGTCGGATCGGGTCGACTGCGCTCCCTCCTCTGGCGCGGGTGCGTCGAATTCGTAACGGCCTGTTGTCGTTTGAAAAAAGAGAAGAGAGACAAAGGCGCCGAAGAGGATGGATGGATGGATTTAAAAGTTTGCTTTTTACAACGCAACATCGCGGAAAATGTGATCCTGGAGGCTTCTAAAAGTGTGTACTCACTCCCCGACAGTCATGCCGAAACCGAAACGATGGTTCTTATTGAAGTGATCGACTTCAGCGGAGACGATGAGGTTCAAACCGACGTTGAGTCGCTCCTCGAGGTAGGTGGAAACGACGCCGTGGTTGTCGATGCGACCGCGAATGCGACACTGTCGAAGGATGTAATCGTAACCAACACTCGCGGTGGCGTTGCGTTGGTTCCAGTTCCACAAGAAATCGCTCGCGAGCATAGCCTTTTCGCTCACCTTTGTGCAATAGGTGAGCGAAAGCAAACCCGTTGTCGCAATTTGGCCCGTCGCGACTGTTCTGTCATCGGCGTACCGAGCCGCGAAACCGACCCCAGATTTGCCTTGGCTGCCCAAATAGAAACCTTCACCACCCAATGCGAGCGTCGGAGTGACGCTCTGCAGATAATTCACCCCGTAGAACTGTCCATTACCGCACTTGATTTGCGCTTGGTAGTCCAAACCCTTGAAGTCCGCGTCGAGCATAACCGACGAAAAGCCCGTCTCCTTGGTCGATTGCAGCTTTACAGACAACCAATCCGAAAAGTCGTACTTCACCCGACCGCTCACCCGTCCATCCGTCAAAATCCTACCCACCAGCATGTAGTTTTGATCCACGACGTTGGCCCCAAACTCGTACGTTGACGTCGGAATCTTAATAATCTGTCCGCCCTGCGCCGGCACCTCCACGTTCCCCATGAAGAACCCGTGACTCAAGAAGAACTTTTGGTTCAACTGTTTGTTATAGTCAAACCTCGCCCCTTCAAACAGGTCCGCTTTGAGCGACATCATCACCTCTCGCTGCATTTCTTCATACTTTACCGGGCAGGGTAAATCGTTATAGTTCACCTTACCCGTCGTCGGCGCCGAGGTTTTCGCCGCCTCCGCCGCTGCTTCCGCCGCCGCATCTTCCGCCGTCATCGTCGCCGCCGTTGATCCGGCAGCTTCCATTCTCGACGTCGACGCCCCCATCGTCGTCGCGTTCTCCCGTCTCGACTGATCCTCGGTTCTTCGTGCGTCTGCGCCAGTCTCATTGTTTACAACTCGGACCCATTTGAGTTGGACGACGTAACCCAGTCTGACGGTTTATGATTCGTCAAAAGAAGGAATGGGTCCTCACAGATCGGACCGGTTTTGAAAATTTTCCTTACTGTTTGTACATATGACATGTGTAAAGTCCACCGATGGAAGAAGCGGCGTCGTTCACCCAACCGAGCTGCCTCTTTGCGACGCAGCAACAGCAGCCATGGCGAGACGTCCGGCGCGATGCTACCGCGTGATTAAGAACAAGCCGTACCCGAAGTCCCGGTACTGCCGTGGTGTTCCGGGTGCGTAGAATCGACTCTCGCCTCTCGCTCACCTTCGCCAGTGGAACCGGAACCGAACCGCATCGCGCGTGTGGAACCCTAAAACTAAACGATGAGACTGACGATGCGCTGCGTGTGCGCGACGTGAACAGATCCGAAGATCCGCATCTACGACGCGGGTATGAAGAAGTACAACTGCGACGCCTTCCCGGCGTGCGTGCACCTCGTCAGGTACGTTGAACGCGATGCGCGACGGTGGTTTTGTGATCCACACGCACACTCGGGCGGGGACGTGTTCGCGAGACCCTACCGCAAATCTGAAATTTACGAAGACGCGGTCGTAACGCGCGACGCGACGCGCGAGTGTCGAGCGAGGAGACTGACGGTGATGCATGCTTTTTGTTATTCACGATTCGCAGTTTCGAAAAGGAACAAATCGGCTCCGAGGCTATGGAAGCCGGCCGCATTGCCGCGAACAAGTACATGGTGACCAAGGCTGGTAAGGAAGGTTTCCACCTTCGCGTGCGCTTGCACCCGTTCCACGTTTTGCGTATCAACAAGATGCTTTCGTGCGCTGGTGCGGATCGCTTGCAAACGGGTATGCGTGGTGCGTACGGTAAGCCGCAAGGTGTTGCCGCGCGGGTGTCCATCGGTCAAATCATGTTGTCCATCCGTACCAAGGATGTGCACGCCGATAAGGCCGTCGAGGCGTTCCGCCGCGCGAAGTTCAAGTTCCCGGGTCGCCAAAAGATTGTCAAGTCTAAGCAGTGGGGCTTCACCAAGTACTCTCGCGACGACTACATGAAGTGGAAGGAGGCCGGTCGCCTCTTGCCGGATGGCGTCAACATGAAGGTTATCGACAACCACGGTCCGCTCTCCGCCAAGCCGGCGGATCAGCTCTTTTTGGAACCTGCCCGCAAGTACAGAGTTGCGCTCTAGACGCAAGTACAGCGGCGGCGCTCCGATCGGTGAGAGGTGAGGGGAGCTCTACACATAGCACGTCCTTCTAGAGGGTTGTGATACACTTACTCGATACAAAAAAACAAGCATACACACGTACACACACTAATTACAAGCCCACTAATAAATCTTCCGGAGCATCTCCGGTGAGTCTACATCCTATCAATTGAAAAAAAGTATCGCTCGACCTCAGTCGGCCGCCATCTACCAGGCGAAGCGCGACGACGGAGTCGTTGGACGCCGATGTCCCAACGCACTCGAGCCTGCCGCAGAAGACGTACTGACCGGGTGGTCTACGAATGAATAATAGCGCGCTCTCGCTCGGCTCTCCCTCAGAATTCACGGTCGTCACTTCGGCAGACTTTGCCTGACGAACTCGCTCGACGTCCAAGTCGAGTGCTCCGAAAGCCGCGCCGTCCCATCGCATATACAACTCTCCATCCTTGTCCCAAAACGCTGTCGGCCCTCGAGTTTCAGGCCTGCCCACGGAGACGAATATCGAAGTTGCGTTCGCCCAGGTGTCAATGTTGCGACCGTCGTTTACGGAGCGAATCGGAACGCCCGGGGATAGAAGCTCTACGGCGCCCTTGCGTCCTCCGGCGATGGTAACGCCGACGTGCTCGAGCGAGCCGACAATGTCCGCATTCGCCCTATCTATCGCAGTCTCGCGCGCAAACTGGCAAGGTTTTCCTTGACCACCTCTCTTTGCCGCTTTTTTAGCAGCCTTTGCCGCCTTCATCCGCACCTTCTTCACCGTACGAGGGAGCCCTCGCGTGGGCTCGCCGATCTCCACCACCCGTTGCAGCACGCTCGCTACGTCGTCTTGATCTTCAATCATTGTCAAGCACTTGTCGAAAATCAAACATAAACTGTACCCATCAGCCGCTGCGTACGCAATTTGACTATCCTTGAGCGGTCGCTTCGACCAGTCGCTGCACTGTTCCTTTTTATCGAGCATGCATCCCAAAACTTGCCTCGTCAGCACGGCCAAGCCGCATCGAAGCGACGTCTTTTTGGGATTTGCTGCAAACGCCAACTGCTTGACATCGACGAGACTCTCGCACTTTTTCTCCCAAACTTTAAGATGCGAATACGACGCTTTCATCCTCTTGAGATCATAATTGAAACTAAACCCGAGCTTAAACAAAGCCTCCTCCCAAAGAATCGCTTGCAAGAGCTCGTCCACGGCGTCGTTGAGCTCGGCACCCTTTGACCTCGGCGCGCACGCGAGCAAATCAATCAGAAACACCTCATCCCGCGTCGCCACTTGTAACAACGCCACCGGTGTATTATCCCCAGGCTTCCACTCGGCGTCCAATCCCACACACGGCGGTGGCAGCGGCGGCGGCTTGGCGGCATCCTCCTCGGTTCTGCAGCTTGAGAGTGCCCGCACGACGCGCGTCGCCCGTCTCAACCCCTCCACGTCATCGATCCACCACACCCGGTCCGCCGGAACGCTCGGTAACGGCGCGTACCGCGACGGTTTCACCGCGTTCGGCGGTTTCGTCGGCACGTCGACGGCGGTGCGACACCGAACGACGGGCCGTGGCTGACCAACACCGAAACTGCTCGGTCGGCGGCGGCTCGAGCGTCGCGCGTCGCCAGACGCGACGAACGATGCGTTGTATCGTTGAAGCGCGACCGAAGACGCCGCGCTGGTACCGGTGGTCATCAGATGCGTCAACGCGGGGGGCGATGGGGTCCTTCAACGACGCGTCGCGCGCCGAAGAATGACAGGTGGAAAGCGTGAAAAAGCGCGCCTGCGCGACTACGTTACAACGGAAAGAATGCCTTTTTATCTAAAACCCATCGCCGGCGTCGTCTCTGCGACGCTGTGCGCGCATGTTGACCCATTTCGGTGCGCTCGGCGCGGATTTACTCTTTGTCGTCTCGGATTGCCGACGGAAATCACCCTTTGGGGCGTTGGCGGGCATCTCCATGCTCGGCGCGGATTTGTACATTTCCAAAAGTTTACGCTTGACGTCGTCATCCTTGACGCCGACGGTACTCATCTTCTTCGCGCTGCTCCACCTCGCGGATATCAACATTTCTTCTAATATTTCCTTCTCACCCTGCGTCGCCTTGCGAAGCTCCTCTACAAAGGATGGTGCGGTGACGACGTACGCTCCGCTTCCGCGGACGATTGAACTCAACGCTCCGTCAGACGTCGCCACGTACACCACCCGTCGTTGTTTACTCACCCCACCACCAACCCCCTTGAGTTCCTCCACCACTCGCGCCTCAATCCACGAATCCGCATCATTCTTCACGCTGTACACAATCTGAAACCCGTCCGTGGCTAAATCACCCTCGACGTCGTCTTCATCCTTTTCCCGGTTTCGATCCGCATCCCACACCAAGACGACGTCGTATCCAGAAAACGCCTTGAAATCTTTCACCTCCTTCACCAACGTCTCCCTCGCCGCGTCCAAATCCCCGCATTTGAACGCTGCGTTCGCTTCTTCCAATCCACACTCCTCTAGCCCGCAAATGTTGTATCCATCGACGAGTAAAAGCGGCGGCGATCCCGCGCCAGAGTGCGCTCGAAGCTCGCTCGCCAGTCGCGCCTCCTTTTTCTTTTCCAATCTTCGCCTCGCGAGCTCTTGTTCGTACGCCCGATCCCTCGGCGTCGAGGCGCGACGAACGCCATCGATTGGTTTCGACGACGTGGACGACGACTTGTTGACGGGCGACGACGACGATGAACCGTCTACGTTTAACGAGCGAAACCGCTCGACGAGTTTGAGTTGCGTCGAGACGCTCATGCCGTTTGACTTTCCCGTGATTCTCCTCGCCGGTTGCACCGACGGAACGGATGACGACGACGACGACGACGACGACGATGCACCACCGCCATTCTTACCCTCCGACGACCCCGTGCGTTTCTTCTTCTTCCCGGCGGCGACGATGACGGCGTCTCGACTTTGTCGTCTCGACGTCAGCGGCATCAGCATCGTGCGTTTCTTGTACGAGTTCGAGTCGCGTCGCACCTTTCCCAACGTCGACGACGAAAAAGACGGCGACGACGTGGACGCCACCATCGATATCGACGTCGCCGCCGTCGACGCCCGCATGAAGGTTCGAAACGGCGCTCGGGGAGTCGCACACTGCCGACGCTTAACTTTTCACTTCATCGATACACGCGCGCGTCACACGTCGACGACGATTGGTATCGACGGTAACCCACCGCTGCGCCGGTGTGACTGACGGACGCACGGACGCACGGACGCCGTCTTGATCGAAGACCCGCGCGATAGGCGCGAGCGATGAGCGCATCGACGACGACGACGAGCGCGCAGCCGCAAGCTGTGGAAAAACCCGCGCTGACGCTGACGGCGATCGCGAAGAGTTTACTCGCGGGAGGCGTCGCGGGAGGAGTGTACGTACATTGACGACGAAACGTGAATGCGTGGACGCGAGCGTGAAGGAGGGGGGACGAGGCGCGAGGAGCGCGCGGTTGATGTCCGCGACGGGGTTGATGGGGAAGATGATCGACGCGTGCGCACTCGCGGGGTTAGTTTGGAATGGCTGGGAAAGAATATCGTGCGTATCGCGGTGGTTTGTTCCCGTGGGATGGATGCGTAGATGAGAGTAGTGGTGACTGACTCGAATGCTTCGTTTCGATCGTGGGCGCAGGTCTCGCACGGCGGTGGCTCCGTTGGAGCGACTGAAAATTTTACAACAGGTGCGTCTGCGCTCGGTTAGACATTCGTCGCAACGCGTTCACTTTATACGCGAGGAAGACGAAGTGATTGATGCAGAGCCCGAGCGCTGACGATTGAGAACGTTCGTTATTTTTGCATTTTTACGACGCGTAGGTTTCGGGTGCAGGGGCGAATGGAGCGTACGGAGGGCTCGTGTCCGGTTTGTCTCACATGTGGAAATCAGAGGGGATGAGAGGCTTGTTCAAGGGTAACGGTGCCAACTGCGTGCGCATCGTGCCGAACAGCGCAATGAAGTTTTTCTGTTACGATCACATGGTGCACGCAGTGCTGGATATGAGACGGGCGGTGAATAAGGATGCGGAGATGGATGTGATGACGCGCCTGGTGGGTGGCGCCGGCGCGGGTATCGTCGCCATGTCGGCGACGTATCCGCTCGACATGATTCGGGGGCGTTTGACCGTGCAGAAGGCTGCCGGCGAGGGGGGGACAAACTATCGGGGTATTTATCACGCATTCACTGTGATTGCGCAAAAGGAAGGGTTCGGGGCGTTCTACAAGGGGTGGACGCCGTCGGTTATTGGCGTCATTCCGTACGTCGGATTAAACTTTGCCATTTATGAGACGCTCAAGGATCAATCAGTCAAGTTTCAGGGCTTGCAATCAGCCAAGGATTTGAGTGTATTCTCTGGTTTAGTATGTGGCGGCATCGCGGGCGCTGTGGGACAAACGGTGGCGTACCCGTTTGACGTCTGCCGCCGCCGTTTGCAGGTTTCCGGCTGGGTGCAAGCCGGCGTCCAATCTGGCGGCCCGGTGTACACGGGCATGTTTGACTGTTTCCGCCGCACCGTCGCCGAGGAGGGCGTCGTTGCCTTATTCCACGGTCTCAGCGCCAACTACGTCAAAATCATGCCCTCAATCGCCATCGCCTTTGTCGTCTACGACCAACTCAAAATCATCCTCAAACCCGAGGTGCACATTTCCAGCGGCGGATAAAACACTTGATTCAACTTTCCGCAACCCGAGGATCGCCCGCGGGCGAGACGGCGGAAGGAACGACAACACATAGAACCATAGTGAACGATATTATTCGATTCTTTTAATGTCATCGTTCACAGAACGTAGCCTAAATCATAAACCCGCAGAGTACGGACGACGCCGCTCGGCTGTCTTGTCAGCACATACCACAAAAGTATACTAATTACCCATACACGTAGGGATCACACAGATCACACACGCCACGTGTACACGAAAAACGCCTCAAACTTCGAACGCGTTCGACACTTTTCCACTCGCGAGGGACGAAAGGAACGACGTAACCATGGCGAACCCGGTGTGCTTTTTTGACATTGAGATCGGCGGTCAACCGGCCGGACGCATCGAGATGACGGTACGCGCTTCCCGACGACGACGCGCGGCGACGCGCGATGCACGCGATGAACGACGACGCCGGTCCGGTCGATGGGTGGATTCCGATCGGATTGTTCGACACGATTATAATAATCTGGCGGCGAATGAGTGAGCGGTACACGACGACGACGATTCGAAGCGCGCGAATGACGGGAATACTGACGACGATGAAAAAACTGTTTCTTGTTACGTGTGTTAGCTCCGCGCGGACGTCGTCCCGAAGACTGCGGGTACGTGAAACGATTGAGAATCGGACGGGAACGATGGTTGATGGTCAACGCCGATCGATCGATCGGTCGTTTTTTTGCCCTTTTTCCCACTCTGGAGTGAAACGAGACGCCAGAGAGACTGTCCGTGCCCTCGACGCCTTTGCGAGAGTCTGAGTGCATTCTTTGATTGAAATGTTGCGTCGTTTGGACGAAACGAAGCGATGCGCGAGCGAAAGAACGACGTACTGACTGAAATAATCCCGCTTCGACTGCGACTTTTCCGCCATACAGAAAACTTCCGCGCGCTCTGCACGGGCGAAAAGGGCTTTGGCTACGAAGGCTCGTCTTTCCACCGCGTGATCCCGGGTTTCATGTGCCAAGGCGGTGACTTCACCAACCACAACGGTACCGGCGGCAAGTCCATCTACGGTAACAAGTTTGAGGATGAAAACTTCACCCTCAAGCACACCGGTCCGGGTATCCTCTCCATGGCCAACGCCGGCCCGGGCACGAACGGTTCCCAGTTCTTCTTGTGCACCTCCACCACCGGCTGGTTGGACGGTAAGCACGTTGTTTTCGGCAGCGTCACCAAGGGTATGGATGTCGTCAAGGCTATCGAAGCCGTCGGCTCGCAATCTGGCGCGACCTCCCGCACGGTTAAGATCGCCAAGTCTGGCGTCTGCTAAATCGAACGCGCGACGAACGACAAGACAACTTTTACGAGCAATACACGAACGAGTTGATGAGTTTGAGTAGTTTACGAATCGCTCAAATCTACTAAGTAATGTTTACAAATTTCCCAATAATAATAATTTCATCTAAATCGCGAGAAGGCGTCGTCAAGTTCGCTGTTTGGACGACGTTTCCCATGCTCTGAGCGCCACGAGCGAGCACAAGTTGACGATCTGCGCCACGACGATTGGCGTCGGGAGTTCCGCCGGGACGATCAAATCCTGAAAGTCAATGCCTAAAATAATCTCCGTGCTCGCGATGACGGTAACCCCGACGTCGCCGACGAAGGACGCATTAGCAAGACCGAGCGCAGTTGCCGGACCGCCAAAGGCCCACAGCGCCGTCAACGCCTGAAGCGGCGTCGAGAGATCGCCAAAGGCGTCGACGCCGCAGGCATCAGAGATGACGCCAGAGCCAAATAAATCTGGTACGTGCAGGGCTCCGCCGGCGAAGAATAAAGGTCCGAGTACGGCGCGGTAACGAGATAATCCATCGCTCGCGTCTTTCGGTAACAGGCTAAACGACTCTGAAGTCGACGCCGACTGCGAGTCATCGCCCTCGACGGCGCGTAGGCGCGAAGAAGCGCGACGCGAATGCGTTCGTTGAGAAGAGACGACACGCGTGGACGCGTGGGACGCGTTCGTGGAGGTACGCATGGTGAAAAGTGAGGCGCACGGGAGAGAGCGAGCAGCGGCTTATCTTTACTATTGCATAAATCACATCAATTTAACTCAACGAACCCACGGCGAGGCGAGGCCGAACGGGGTGAGCGCGTCCATAACTTGCTTGTTCAACGCTCTGCCGAGGACGACTTGCGTCTCATCCGGTCGGATCGGGATGACTGGGTGTTCAATGCCAGGTCCCTGCGAGCCGCCCGACACAACTCCTCGACGCAAAAGGGAGTTGCCGGCTTCGATGCCGCACACGTACGCGCGCTCCTGGCATAGACCCTTGGCTCCGTGCTCTCGATCACCCATTTTCACCCAATCGCCAGCGCAGACGATGTTCTTCACGGATGTTTCCAGCGGAGGTCTCTTTGGATAACTACCCGGTGAAAACAACGACACAGCTCCGGGGTAGCGTCTCACTTCGAAATCCAGCGCCTTGACGCCCTTGAAACCCGGAACCGCGGCTGGGAGAAGTTCATCCGTCAATAAATTGACAATATCCTGGTTGCTCATGCAGGCGACAGCCGTGCCGTTGTAAAAGTCAGCCGCGATGACGCTTCCCTTCGGTTCTTCACCTCCCCACAAGGCAACCTCCGAGTCCTTCTGCAACTGATCGAGCATAAAGAACGTACCTCCAGCCCCTCTGAGCCCGTCGAACCGAGAGAAAACGTTCGCTGGATGTTCAACGTCGACGTACTGGTCCAACCAGATGCGCGTCGCGACTACATCTATTCCACCGAGCGACGCCGCAGCCGAAAATTCTGGAGCCATGCGAGCGAGTTCAGGAGAGTTCGCAACCACACTCTTCATACCCTTCGATCCTAAAGCGAACACAACTGCATCCACATTTTCGATCTTTCCAGTCTCGCCCGTCGTCTTGCTGAAATACTTGACGGCAGTTGCACATCTTGTCACTTCATCAACCTCAACTCCGCTCACAAAAGTTCCACCCATCACCTTGAGGCTATACTTCGACATCAGCAGCTCACTCAGCGGAGCGATGAGAATCTCAGAAATGCTCTTAGACTTGATCCATCGCACGTCGAACGAATCCTGGTGCGCCAGAGCGTAATAGTACAAGAGCTCCATCACCACAGCCGCGGAGAGCTCCTCTGGCGGCTTGAATAGTCCCACCAGCAGAGTGGGACGGATGAAATCGTCTACTAATCTCTTGCTAAGTCCCATGCGAATGAACAATTCGTGCGCAGTCATTCTGTCGTACGCCTCAAACGTCTTCTCGTCCCGGTTTAGATCTAACATTGCATAGAGTAATCCAACCATGCTCGCTCTGTCCGCAAGCGGCAGCCTTTTGAAGTTGTCAAAAGTCGCGAATACTTGCCCGAGCGGGCTCGGCAAAGCTAGAGAATCTCCAAACACTGGAGCGGTCGCCTCGAGACCATCCGGAGACCAGAATGCGCTCGATGTAAACTCGGTAAAAGCGTCCTCTTCCTTGACGCCAAGCTCAGCCGTCAGGCTGTTGATGTTTGGATAATCCTTCCAGAAGCCGCGCGTGCCAGGCTCGAACGGCTTACCGCTCGCCGTGCGATCGGGCGTCTTTCCAGTTGGATCATCTAGGGCATCAATCAGCGTGACGTTCACTCCAGCCTCGGCGAGACTCTTTGCGGCTCCCCAGCCTCCCCAGCCGGCACCGATTACGACGACATTCGAACCGCTTTCGACGTTCGAAGAAGACGTCGACGCTCGCGTGGCGGTGCAGCGAGCCCGAGATGTAACGTTCTTTCGTTCACACTGGGCACGAGACGGGACGATGACCCCGCGATAGACGGTGGACGCGTGTAGACTCGCCATCTTTTTGTGACGTCACGGTGGTACAGTTTTCTCAATTTTGGCCACATTTTTCACAGTGAGACATCCAGGGAGCCGAGGGGGCGCGCGAGTGGACACGCAACGGGGTTGGAGGAGACATATTAGTTGATCCGCGGTTGATTTGCTTTTTCGAAATGTTTTACACGCAATGATATCTACAAGCTAAGTATATGTTTCACGAGTCTTCTCACTCACCTTCGCCCCCAGCCAATGGGTGGCCCAGGACTGGGCGCCCCGGGACCTTGAGGTGTCTTCTTGGGTGTGCCGGCATCCTCTCCACTTGCTTCAAGGGTTTTCTTCACTTCACTCTGTTCTGCGATCACGCTCTTGAGAGAAGTCACGAGCTTGTGGCGTTTGCTAGCATGACGCTCGAGCTCAGCTTCAACCACTGCCTTACGCTCATCACGCTTCTTCTGGTTCTCCTTCAACGTGGTAGCGCGTTCCTCTCTTTCCTCCTTGAGCGTCTTCTCGATGTCCTTCGTCTCCTCTTCGAGCTCTTCTCGCAGCGCTCGTACTCTCTGTCTCGCTCGCTCAGCGTCGGCCCTCGCAGCCCTCACCTCCTCGGCAACTTCTCTATGACGGTTCGCCATCATGGCTGCCGTCGCTCGCGCCTTAGTACCGCGAAGCTCATGCTTGATAGCCTTGATTTCTTTAGCAATTGTCGTCTTGCTCACGATGCGCTCCCCCTTGATGCGCGCAGAGTCCCAGTAGTTGATCTCAGCCAAACGTCGCTTCAGCAAGGCAGACTTGAACGTCTCGAGCGGCATCGTGCGCGTTGGTGGCTCGTGTTGCGTGTTCGGAAACGTCGGTCGCAAGAAATCCGGTTCAGGCCTCGCCGGCATGGCCGCCACGGAGGCTTTAAGCTCCGCGTCCGTGAGCTCTCTGTCCATGTCTATTTTGCCCTAAAACTTCTAATTCTCGATTCACAGACGACGGCTCAAACGCGAGTCCAAGCCCAACTATAGACACGCACGCACGAAAATAATCAAGCACGACGCTCTCGTGATGAGATCGCACCGATGAGATCGCCTTCACTCTGTGGGCGCGCCGAGTTGTGATGCGTGGCCCCCCGCGCACTGACGGAGAATCTCTTCCAAGTGACTGACGTGACGCGAGATTTTTAATACTTACAATGTTTGACAGGCTTACGATTGGGTCGTCTACGCGACGGTAGAAACGAAATCAGCGAATGAACGCTCGCGCATCTCTGGGCACCCCGTGGTTGAGATGAGACCTCGATCGAGCGCATTGCGCTTGGTACCTTGTGTGTATTCGGTGGGGAATTTGTAGCCAAGACCGTCGTGGAATTGATGGTACACCTCAGCCGGGTAGAACGGCAGTTGAGCGCTGTCGTAGACCCAGACAGTGTTAATAATGTCCGTCTCGGTTGGTTTCGCGCCGCTCTTGACGATGTTACCGGTACCGGGGATCAACTTCATGCCGTTCACATTGGCGTCCTGGATTACCTTGAATAACGGCGAGTCCACGCCTCCCGGAAGGCCGATGCAGTTTCTGTAACCCGATCCCGCGTCTTGAGGATCAACGCGCTGCATGCCGAGCCCGGGAATTCTTTGAAAGCTACCAAAGTACGCATCTGCCATCACTTTCATCTCCTTTTCATCGGCGACGTCCACGGCGACGACTTCACAGTGTCCTAAGCGCTCGTAAACCGTCTCAGCGGCGCCGTAGTAGTAGCACACCGTGTCTTTGCTTCCAGCACCGCCGGCACCGCCGGCGTAACCAACCACAGAGGTGATCGTGTCGTCCGTGCGGCCTATGGTGCGCTCGGCTTCGTAAAACGTGTGCTGTCTACCCCAGAAGCAACCGTTACCAAAGTACACGGGCCTAGCACCGGTCGTCGCAGCCTCCGCGCGCGCGGGTTGCGGCGCGGTGGCTGCTGTCGTACCGAACGCCATCGCCCCGAGCGCGAGCGCGAGCGCCTGGCGACGCGTCGGCGCCGTGGGAGCCACTCGAGAAGTGGATGACGTCGTGACCTCTTCACTCGGGGCTTGAGACACCGCGACGCGGCGCGAGCCTCGCGACGCGACGCGAGCGCCACCGCGGCGGGTTCCGAGACCCTTCGTGCGCGCGTGCGCGAACGCGAGGGGGATAGACGTGGCTAACATGTCGCGAGCGTCGGTTTGTGTGGTGCTCTGCTCCAGCGGAGTGGATAGCAGCTTTCACTTCAGGCGCAAAGAGGACATCAGATAAACATTGGCGTTGTCATTAAATCACGCGTAAGTAAAACAGATTATTCCGAGTAGGGTCGATCGAATGCGTCCTCAGTACTTTCTGAAGTTTAAGCCTTCGCGCTCCTTGAGCATGGCGCGTCCGTACGCTTCGCAGAATTTCTTCTTCGCGGCGTCTCGCGGCGTGCCTTTTAATTTCATCCGAAAATCCCACTTCTCGCGCTCGTCGTACGCGATGCCACCGTGCGAGGCCCACATGGGCTTCTCACCCTCAACGTCGCCCTTTTCAACCTGCATCTTCGCCGCATACAGCGCATACCAATCGTCCGGGCGGCACACGGCGCCTCCGGGCTTCGGGAGCATTCTCCATTTATGCACGTGTTCCTTATCCCAATTCTTCGCCAAAGTCTCGTATTCATCCACGCTCGGACACTCCCACGTAACTTCATCATCGTCATTATCGCGCGCCTTTTCTTCAACGAAAACCTCCCCACCGACTCTCGGCGCCTTTAACGCGTTCGCCGCGAAGACTCGCTTAAAGTTGCTCAACGAGTTCACCGAAAACATTCGAAAAAACCCATCCACATCCGCACGTCGTCGAATCGGTCGATCACGATCGATCCCCGATCGCACGAACCCACACTTGATCGCCGTTTCGCACACGTCATCGAGCGTCATCGCCTTGACGCGGGATTCCGTGCCCGCACCAGATTTCTCAAAGTCCACACCCATCCCGACGGTTCGCGTCTCTCGCTCGATGTCGAACCGCGTCCGCGCGCTCGCAAAGGGTGCCAACTTTTGTGTGCCCGTTCGTCGTCGTCGTCGTCGACGCCGTCGTCGTCGTCGTCGATCGCTCTCGCGGTCGTCGTCCGTTCGCCGTCGGACGCGCTCGCTCGCGATCCTTCTTCTGACGCGAAAACGCGCGCGCGCGCGTCGAAAACGCCCCGTTCGTTGTTCGCTCGCGTCGTCGTCAACATCGAGGCACCCCTCGTCCGCGTTTAGTGTCCACGACGCGCCGGTTGGTTTGGTGCGCGCAACGTTCAAAAAAAGATGATTGACGGCGCGAGACGGGAGACCGCGACGCGCGATGGACGACGCGTGGACGATGGAAGCGATAGAAACGACGGTCGCGATACCGACGGCGACGGCGCGCGACGGCGACCAAGGGTGTCGGGGGTACGCGCTCGACGTGTCCGCGTCCACGTCGCCAGTCAAGTATGGTTTGGATGCTGCGTGGATCGTTAGTGAAGACGACGACGACGACGACGCGCGCGGCGTGGATGGAGAAGAGAACGAGGAGAAAGTGAACGTAAAGGCATCGCCTGAGATTTTACGAGCGCCAAAGTTGGGGGTCAAGGCGTTGAGTGATTCCGAGGATGATGACTCTGAAGATGACGACGAGGTTGTCAAACCGAACGACGGCGCGGTTCCTCGGGCGATGGGCGGCGCGTCGTCGTTTTCGCTGATGAATAGGGCGTGGAGTGCGTATGATCCGAAGAAAGAGGTTGCGAAAGGGCGAGATGCGATCGATGCGCTGCGTAAAATGGAGGATGAGAGAGAGAGGGAGAGAGAGGAGGCTGAGGAGAAAGCAAAGGCGTTGCTCAACGCGAGAGGAAGGCCGAAGAGAGGCGCCGCGATACGGACCGAGGAGCGGAGCAAACGGGCAAAGACTAAGCCGCAGGAGCGAAAGGTTCATCACACGTTGGAAGAGAGCGAACACGAGAGCGAATCAGAGGAGGATGGTACCGAGATGCGGGATTGCAGAAGGCGCATCAGCGCGCCTGCAGACGCGAGTCCGTCGGGGCTACTCGAGCCGACGTCGCCGCCGAGCGAGCAGAGGCCGACACCGACTCTGAGCGCGGAGCAGGATGTACCGAGTATGAGCGACCGAGAAGTGGAAGAAGAGGAAGCTCCGGTCGAAGGCGTCCATCGCGTCCTGTTCTCGTCGGGTTTCAGCGAGAGGCAGTTAGAAGAACTGATTAAAAAGGTGCTCAAGATTGGCGGTTCCGTCACCACCTCCCTCGATGATTTTACCGTGTTCGTCACCGAGGCACCGCTCAAGCGCACGAAAAACGTCATGGCAGCGGCGCTTTGCAACCGGCCCATCGTCAGTGCGTCCTGGTTGGACAAATCAGCCAAGCAGAATGTCGTTCTCCCGCCGGAACGATTTCTCATTCGAGACAGAAAATTTGAGTCCTCACACGGGTACAACCCGCTCCTCAAGCGCGATCAATCCCGCTTCCGGGGTCTCAAGTTTACATTTGACAACACCGACGCCGCCACCACCACGATTCGCGAGCCCGACGGCGCGCGAGACGTCATCATCGACCTCCTCCGCGTCGCCGGAGCTCGCGTCTCGAAATCCGACATCGACGCCGACTTTCGCATCCTCCTCACCAAATCCAAACGCGCACGCGCCGCCTCGAGGCGCGACTCGGGCGCTTCCATCCCGACGCACCATTTCGGCGACGTTCTCGCCGCTTTGCTCACCGGTCGTCGTCTCATCGGCGACGACCCCTAGCCGCCTAGCCCCCGCGTCTGTCTGTCCGTCAGACGTCCAGTGAGTAGCCCGTCGGACGTCCAGTAGCCACTATTTTCACAGATATTTACCCATATACTAGCTATTTTTCGCATCCGAAAAACCCATGACGATTCACAATTCGTCGATTTCACCCCCCCCCCGCCTCCTCTGTCGGATCGCCTCTATCGGAGAAGACCTCGCCTCCTCCCGCGCGCGCATCCTTCTTTGCTACGCGCGCGACGCACTCGTTCGACGCACGCCGCAACGATGGCGACCGAAGAAGAAAAGGTACCGAACCTCGAGGTACGGAACGAACGAACGAACGAACGAGGCGCGGAAAAACAAAGAGGCGCCCCATCCCGCGAAACGAGTCGTCGTTGGACGCGCGTGGAGGGCAAATTATCAACCGCGGACATCGGGTATAGGGTTTGCCGGTGTATGACGAGTGAGGACTCGAGAAATTGACACCGGGGTGACACCGAGCGAGCGAACGAACGAACGACCGGGCGGGACCGACGACGACGACGACGACGACGCGACGATGTTGGAGACGCCGCGCGCGGCGAAACGAATGGAAAAGAAACTGACCGACCGGGGCGCGCTGCGAAACAGGACGTGGAATCCGACGCCGAGAGCGACCACGGTACGTGAAGACGAAGAAAGTTCAACTCGAGCGAGGGTCTCGACGAGGATCGTAGAGACTTTTTCGCCCACCCAATCCTTTCGATCGATCGCGTTAGATGATCGCGACGGCGAGACGACGCGAATAACACGTAGACTGACGATGGAATGCGGTTCTTTCGTTTTCTTCGCGGATCTCGTAGCTGACGATGGACAGTATAGCAAGGCTGAGAAGAAGGCGCGCAAGACGATGATGAAGTTGGGCTTGGAACAGCTCGACGACGTCCAACGCGTGACTCTCAAGAACAACAGGCGCATCACGTTCGTCATCAACAACCCGGATGTCTTCAAGTCTCCGCAGGCTGAGACTTACGTGATCTTCGGCGAAGCCAAGGCGGAGGACATGGCTGCCCAAGCTGCGGCTGCCATGCAAGCGTTCAAGGCTGAGGCTCCGGCTGCGGGCGCCGAGGCTACGGAAGCCGCAGACGCCGCGGCGCCGGCCGCGGATGCCGAAGAGGAAGAGGATGTTGACGAGAGCGGAATTGAAGCGAAGGACATCGAGCTCGTGATGACGCAAGCGAACGTGTCCCGCGGCAAGGCTGTCAAGGCGTTGAAGGCGAACCCGGGTGACATTGTCTCCGCCATCATGGATTTGACCATGTAGGCGTCAGACGACAGTCTCGACCTCGCCGGTCAATCGCAAAACAGTTAACAAAAGTGGGTGGTTTTTTACGAATGGAGAGCACATAGCGGGAGGAAGGTTTTTTCTAGCTCGCGCGCATCGTCCAAGACGACGACGCGTCGAAATGTAACTAAATCTTCAGTCTGTCTCATTCACAACGTCGACCGCGACAAACCTCAACAAAAATCTTTCACCCATCGATCGCGAAACCAATTCAAATCGTCGTCGGCGGCGTCATCGACCCGACGCCCCCCCCCGCACGATCAACGTCCGCACCGCACACACACACACCCTCCTTTACTTCTTCTTACCCTTACCCTTCCCGCTCGCCGCGCGCGCCGCGGCTTCCTCAGCCTCGCGCCGTTCGCGTCTCCATCGTCCGAGCGCGCTGTCGGCATCGGCGCCGCTCTTGTGCGCGGCGTACGCGCCACCGACGAACGTGGCGGTGGCGATGGCGAACGCGGCGTTGAGCGTACAAAACGGCATGCTGTCACTGCTACTAGCTGCTCGGCGGGGCGGGACGTCCGCGCGTTTCCGTCGGGGTGTGCCGTCGTCAAACTCGTCGTCGTCGTCCTCAGTGGCGCGTTATCCTCGTGCGTGGGTGCGAGTGGGTGTTTTGATGACGGTTCATGAACCATAAAAAGTGAGTGGAGTCAGTCGCCGTGTGCGTCCAAAGGGTCGGTCGTTTCGCCCCGTTCAAACGCGCGCGCGCTGGGCGTCACACGAAGGTAGCGACCGCGGTGGCGACGTTGGCGACGGGAGCGACGAGATGCTTCGACGGGCGTGCGGAGAACTCCTCGCGTCCCCGTCGTGCTCGGCGGCGATGCGAACCCGCGCTGCGGTAGCCGTGACGGCTGCGAAGGACTCTACCGCGTGGGCGCGGACCCGCGACGGGCGACGGACCTACGGAACCTTTCGCGACGCCGAGAGCGAAGAGCTGACGTACGCGCCGACGAAACGCGTGACGTTCGCCCCGGCGGAACCGACGTTCATGACGACGTTTACGCTCCGGCGGGACGCGGTGAAGGACGCGATGGCGAGCGCGGAGGAGAGCGAACGAACGGTGGCGCGGCTGGTCGGAATGCTCGGAGGGAGCTTGAAGTCGTTTTACGTCACGCAGACGGGACCGGCGGACGGGGTGTTGACGTACACGTTTCCGAAGAACCACGACTCGAGAACGTTTACGTGCTTGTTGAGATCGGTGGCCAAGTTTGAGGCGATGGATACGGTCAAGTTGATGACTTCGGCGGATGCGGCGCAGTGCGCGAAGGCGGCGATGCAGGTTGAAAAGGCTTTACGCAAGTAAACCGAGGACGACGACGGGAGGTGGAGGTTCGCGAGGACGGCCCGGGATCGGGTGGGAGGGTTTAGGCGGTGTGTGCGCGCGCGTCCACGAGCCCAGGATCGCCGTCACGAGGACATTTTACGTCGTTTCCAACGACGACAACGACGACAAC
>Ga0181579_10001236_pt1 | contig 21167 bp, 19 predicted proteins | sample 071ome_24_FD_132996 | JGI IMG/M metagenome (GOLD analysis project Ga0181579, IMG submission 132996) | Coastal salt marsh microbial communities from the Groves Creek Marsh, Skidaway Island, Georgia - 071402CT metaG (megahit assembly) | ecosystem: Environmental > Aquatic > Marine > Intertidal... | reverse complement strand
GAGCCGGTTTTGATCTGCCCCGCGTTGGTCGCAACCGCGGTATCGGCAATGGTCGAGTCTTCCGTTTCACCGGAACGATGAGAAATGACCGAGGTATAACCTGCACGGTGTGCCGTCTCGACCGCTTCCAGGGTTTCCGACAATGTGCCGATCTGATTGACCTTAACCAGGATTGAGTTCGCAACCCCTTTTTCTATCCCGTCGCGCAACCGTTCGGGATTGGTCACAAACAAATCGTCGCCGACGAGTTGAACGTCATCGCCGATCTCTTCCGTGAGGGCTTCCCAACCATCCCAATCGTCTTCGGACATGCCGTCTTCAATAGAAACGATCGGATAGTTCTTCACCAGTTTCTTGTAGTACTTCACCATGCCGTCGGCATCGAGTTTTTTGCCCTCACCTTCGAGGTGATATTTTCCTTTGTTGTAAAATTCCGTCGAGGCCGCATCGAGCGCAAGAACGATGTCATCACCCGGCTTATACCCCGCCGCCTCAATGGACTTCATGACAAATCCGAGCGCTTCATCGGTGCTGCTCAGCGCCGGCGCAAACCCGCCTTCATCGCCAACGTTAGTCGAGTGGCCCGCATCCGATAGCGCTTTTTTTAACGCCTGAAACGTTTCGGCACCCATGCGCACCGCATCGGCGATGTTATCGGCCCCGACCGGCATGATCATAAATTCCTGAATATCGATGGGATTGTCCGCGTGCGCGCCACCGTTGACGATATTCATCATCGGCACCGGCAGGATGTGCGCGTGCGGTCCGCCGAGATATTTGTATAACGGCAAGTCCGCTTCATCGGCAGCTGCTTTTGCCACCGCTAAACTCACGCCAAGGATCGCATTCGCTCCTAACACGGATTTATTCGGCGAACCGTCGAGATCACACATGACCCGGTCCAGCATGATTTGATCTTCGGCGTCCATACCGCTTAAGGCATCGAGAATTTCGCCGTTGACGGATTCGACGGCGTTCAATACCCCTTTGCCGCCGTAACGCTTTTTATCACCATCACGCAGTTCGACCGCTTCATGCGCGCCGGTCGATGCACCTGACGGCACAGCCGCCCGGCCCATGGCGCCTGTCTCCAGCACCACATCAACTTCAATGGTGGGGTTGCCGCGGGAGTCGAGAATTTCGCGGGCATGGATATCGAGAATATCGGTCATAATTACGTCTCTTCCTGGGGTGATTGCGTTAGTCGATTGTTATCGGATTAGCTTTGGCAATGCCATCGAGTTCTTTCAAGGTTTTGAGAATACCGGCGAGGTCCTTTAAATGAATCATATTGGGGCCATCACTGGGGGCGTTATCCGGGTCCTCATGCACTTCCATAAAAACGGCGGCAACACCGACCGAAACAGCGGCGCGAGCCAATACGGGGGCAAAACGCCGGTCGCCCCCCGACGAAGTACCCTGCCCGCCGGGTTGCTGCACGGAATGGGTCGCATCAAACACCACCGGGCAGCCGGTCTGGGCCATGATCGGCAGCGCGCGCATGTCAGACACAAGCGTGTTGTATCCAAAACTCGCGCCTCGTTCGCAGACCGTGACTTTTTCATTACCGGTGCTTTCGATCTTCTTCACGACGTTCGCCATATCCCACGGTGCCAGGAATTGGCCTTTTTTAACGTTGATCGGTTTTCCAGTTTCGCCGGCGGCAACAAGCAGATCCGTTTGCCGGCATAAAAATGCAGGAATTTGCAGCACATCAACAGCATCGGCGAGGACGGCGCAGTGGTCGTTTTCATGAACGTCTGTCAGCACAGGGCAACCAGTTGTTTCGCGCACTTCATTGAAAACGGCTAAGGAGTCATCAAGACCTAAACCGCGTGGACTTTCGTTACTGGTCCGGTTCGCTTTATCGTATGAAGTTTTATAAATCAGCCCGATGCCTATCTTGTCGGTGATTTCCTTGATTGCACCCGATATTTCGAGCGCATGCGCCCGGCTTTCCATCTGACACGGCCCTGCAATCACCGCTAACGGCAAATCATTGCCCAGCGTTACGGAACCGATCGAAACATGGCGAGGTTTGGTCATGGTGCAGTCCTAAAGGGCTAGACCAAGCGCGATTGATGTACGGCGGCTTCCACAAACGAGGTAAATAGCGGATGCGGTTCAAACGGGCGCGATTTTAATTCTGGATGGAACTGTACGCCGATATACCAGGGATGCTCGGTTACCTCGACAATCTCCGGCAGCAATCCATCCGGAGACATGCCGGAAAAGCGTAAACCGAGTTGCTCCAGGCGATCTTTGTAATGAGTATTCACTTCGTAACGGTGGCGATGACGCTCTTGAATATGCTGCTGACCATAGACCTCATACACACGGCTGCCCTTTTTCAAACACGCTTCATACGCACCCAGGCGCATGGTGCCACCGAGATCGGTGTTGTGAGTCCGCTGCTCAAGCTCGCCGTCTTTCATCCATTCGGTCATCAAGCCAACAACCGGATCGCTTGTTTCGCCAAATTCCGTCGAGCCCGCGCCTTCGATCCCGGCTAAATTCCGGGCCGCCTCAACGACGGCCATCTGCATGCCGAAACAAATGCCGAAATACGGTACGTTTCGCTCGCGGGCGAATTTTGCCGCGGCGATTTTGCCTTCCGCACCGCGCTCACCAAAACCGCCCGGCACGAGGATACCGTTTACATCCTCCAAATGCTGTACGGCGTCTTCTTGTTCAAAAATTTCGGAATCGATCCAGTTTTTGTTGACCTGAATATTATTGGCAATCCCGCCATGGGTCAGCGCCTCGGCTAAGGATTTATAAGCATCCGGAAGCTGCGTGTATTTACCCACGATCGCGATTGTGACTTCGCCTTCAGGCTTAGTGACACGCTCGACGATTTCTTCCCACCGGCTGAGATCCGGCTGCGGTACATTTTCCATGCGGAAATGATGAAACACCTGCTCATCGAGCCCTTCTTCGTGATAACGGATAGGCACCTGATAAATAGACGGGACATCGGGGGCTGAAATGACTGCCCCTTGGCGCACGTTACAGAACAACGCGATTTTGCGTTTTTCGCTTTCGGGAATTTCCTTCTCCGCCCGGCACAAAAGAACATCCGGTTGAATACCGGCTCCTTGCAATTCTTTTACTGAGTGTTGCGTCGGTTTGGTTTTCAATTCACCGGCTGAGGAAATATAGGGCAGCAACGTCAAATGTAGATACATGGCCCGTTCAGGGCCTAGTTCATTGCCTAATTGCCGAATGGCCTCGATAAACGGCAGGCTTTCGATATCGCCGATCGTGCCGCCGATTTCACACAGCACGAAGTCCTCGCCCTGCAGGTCGCTCATAACGAATTCTTTGATCGCATCGGTCACATGAGGAATGACTTGAATTGTCGCGCCCAGGTAATCGCCACGCCGCTCCCGGGCAATAACGTCGGAATAAATGCGCCCCGTGGTGACATTATCGCTCTGACGCGCTGAAACACCGGTGAAACGCTCGTAATGGCCTAGATCGAGATCGGTCTCGGCGCCATCGTCGGTGACATAGACTTCGCCGTGTTGAAACGGGCTCATGGTGCCGGGATCAACATTCAAATACGGGTCAAGCTTGCGCAGACGGACGGAATACCCGCGCGACTGCAGCAGAGCGCCGAGAGCCGCTGAAGCGAGACCTTTACCTAAAGAGGAAACCACGCCGCCGGTGATAAAAATAAAGCGCGTCATGGACGGTCAATCTACATGAAAATCGGTTAAGTACAAACAAAAGAGGCGGCGCAAGGCCACCTCTTCAATAGCGTTTCTGAACCGGTGAGGAAACCGCGATATTTGCACCCTATTTAGCCAGCGGTGCGCTTGGCTTTTGGTCTTTCGGTGCGACCGGTTTCTGAATGGCTGGCGCCGGTTGGTCGAGAATCGATTCAGCGGGCTTTTTATTGCCGGCAAGAATAGCCAGCGTCAAACTCGTCGCAAAAAAGCACGTGGCCAGGATCGCCGTGGTTCTCGTTAATAGATTGGCCGCCGAACGGCCGGTTAAGAACCCGCCCATACCACCGCCGCTGCCGCTGCCGCCGATCCCCAGACCGCCGCCTTCGCTTTTTTGCAGTAAAATAGCGCCGACCATCGCGATCGCGAGCAACAAATGAATAACCAAGATGACAGTTGTCATGGCTGTGCTTTCAAAAATCTATAATCGGCAAATGATGCGAATAGCTCAAGAGGCCTCATAAATGCCGGAATTTGTCAGTTATTTAATGCCTCAACGCAAGAATAGCTAGGGGCAACTTTGTGCAATCGCCCAAAAATCCTCGGCTTTCAGGCTCGCCCCCCCGATCAGGCCGCCATCGACATCAGCCAGCGCCATCAAAGCTGACGCATTTTCAGGCTTAACAGAGCCACCATACAGTAAACGGCATAAATCGGCCTCGCCTGCCCCCATCAGCTGGGCTAATTCGGACCGAATGGATGCATGGACCTCCTGAACGTCATCGGTACTCGGTGTTCGCCCGGTGCCGATGGCCCAAACGGGCTCGTATGCAATAACCGTATTCGCAGCCGTCGCGCCCGACGGTACAGACCCGGTGAGTTGCGATTTCACGACATCGAGGGTTTTTCCCGCATCCCGTTCGGCTTCAGTCTCGCCGATACAGATTATAGCGATCAAACCGGCATTATGGGCCGCTTGCGCCTTAGCATTGATGAGCGAATCCGGCTCTCCGTGATCGGCCCGGCGCTCGGAATGACCAACAATAACGAAGGAACATCCGAGATCAGCCAACATTGCAGCACTAACGTCGCCGGTATGGGCGCCGGATTCGGCCGGATGGCAATCTTGCCCGCCCAACGAAACGCCGCTGCCATCAAGGCAATCCCCTATTTTTGAAATGATTGTAAAAGGCGGACAAACTAACAAATCGAAAGCGGGGCTGGATTCGGATTTCAGCTTGGATGCCACGCCGTCCGCTAAGGACAGGCCGTCATCGCTTAAACCGTTCATTTTCCAATTGCCGGCAATCAAAGGGCGTCGGGATTGGCTCATCAAAATCTCTCTTCAATTCGTTTCGGGGCGGTATAATCAGATATCTGCGGTCTTTATCACAGCCCCCCCATCTGTCCAAGTTTTGCTGTATCGAGGCTCCCCTATTCTTCACAGAAGATCACATCATCTTTATTTGAACCCCAAGCTGTTTAAGCGGGGTTGCGGGCGACTTTGAGCGCTTTTATGATGCCCCAACCCCTGGGTTATCGCAGAGTACGGGCCGATGGGCGGCTTTGTACAGGTGATATGAATTCAAAATAATATGGAACTGAACCATGATTAGCTTCCTTCGAGGCAAAGCCGCAAAGTTCATTACTTATATCTTTGTCGTTCTTCTCATTCTTGGCTTCATCGCCTGGGGTATTGGTGACGTCTTGCCGACGGGCGGCTATCAGAACCATATCGCCGCGAGCATTGGTAAAATTCAAGTCACAACCGATGACGTTAATCAGCGTTACCGGGATCAACTCAACCGCCTGCGCCAATTAGGTTTGCCGATTGATACGAAACGGGCGAAGTCGTTGGGCCTCGCTGATTCAATCGTCAACGATATTATTAATGAGAGTTTGTATAATTTAGGCGCAAATAGTCTTGGCCTTGTTATGACCGACGCACAAATACGCCAGGAAATTCAGAATGACAAAACTTTTAAAAACCAAGTTGGTGTGTTTGATCGAAGTCAGTTTAATCAGATTTTACGGAACAACGGCTATACAGAAGCCAGTTATATTCGGGAATTACGTCAAAACATTATCCGAAGTCAGCTGTTAGAAAGCCTGCAAAAGGCCGTTGTGGTACCCAAAACCCTTAAAGAAAAAATTTACAATTTCCGTTCGGAACAGCGCGTAGCCACGTATTTTCGCATCAAAGACGACTCGGTAAAGAATGTTGCCGAGCCCAGCGATTCCAAACTTGAAAAATTTTATAAGCAAAACGCAAGCCGTTTCACGGCTCCCGAATACCGAGCTTTGACCGTAGCTATTCTTCATGCCGACGATCTTGCGAAAGAAATTGCCGTATCCGATGAAAAGATAAAGGAGTACTACCAATCTCACATCGATAATTATGCGAAGCCTGAAAAACGCACGGTTAAGCAAATGTTGTTTTCCGATGAAAAATCGGCGAAGGACGCATTCACGATGCTGCAAACCGGACGGAAGTTCAGCGATGTCGCCAAAGAAAAAGCCAAAATGGATAAACAAGCCCTCGAACTTGGCACAGTCACACAAAAACAATTAAGCCGCGATCTTTCGACCGAAGCGGCGGCAGCTGTCTTTAAGTTGAAAAAAGGCTCTTTTTCTCAACCCGTGAAAAGTTTACTGGGATGGCATGTAATTCTTGTTGATAGCATCGAGAAAGGCAGAAAAAAACAATTAAGCGAAGTAAAAGCGCAAATTAAGCACACCATTGCGAAAGAAAAAGCTATCGATAATCTCTTCAAACTTGGCACGAAAATCGAAGATATGATGGCCGGTGGTGCAACTTTGGAAGAAGCAGCCAATCAAACCAATCTCAAACTTCGCAAAATTACGGCCATTGATCGCCGCGGGCTTAATGCAACCGGTGCACCTGTTACAAAACTGCCCGCCGAAGGAAATTTCGTCGGTGTCGCATTTGACACACCGGAAGGCCAGGATAGCCCCCTCACTGAGTCCGGCACGGACAGTTATTTCATTGTCCGGGTTGATAAAATCACCAAACCGGCCTTGCGGCCTTTGAATACGATACGAGCCGATGCCGTGTCTGCCTGGAAAGCCAAGCAGCGCCGGGATAACGTTAAAAAGCAGGCGCAAAAGTTTCTTGATGCGTTAAAAGCCGGCACGCCGATGGGCGAGATTGCTGACAAACAAAAAGTGGCACTCAAAACGACTGAACCGTTTGACCGGACCGGCCGCGACCTTAAAGACAGGCTGCCGCCTTCTCTGATTGAGCAATTATTTGATGCCTTGCCGGGCAAGACCGTCATGGCGCGCGATCATGAGGCTTATGTCTTAGCCCAATTGAAGGACATCAAACCCATTGACACTTTGGCGAATAAAGAAGAAGCGGTGGCCTTAACCGAAAATCTTAAGCAAACCTTGGGCAACGATATTCTGATTCAGTTTGCAAACGGTTTGAGGAAGAATCATAAGGTTACGATTAATCAAAGCGCAATCGATCAACTTTATAATTAAATTATGGAAATCCTACCTGATTTCCCTTCTTTTGCGGAACGCTACGAGAAGGGAAAACCGCAAGTTGTTTGGACCACCCTGCTCTCGGATTTAGAAACGCCGGTTTCAGCGATGCTAAAACTGAGCGACAACCAGCATAATTGTTTTTTGCTGGAATCCGTCGAGGGCGGCGCGAACCGCGGCCGTTATTCTTTTATCGGCCTCACCCCCGATCTGATTTGGAAAGCCCACGGCGATAAGGCCGAACTAAACAAGGATGCCTTAACCGACCCCTCGGCTTTTAAGCCCTGCTCGGCGGGTGTCGTCGACTCGCTTCGCAGTGTTATCAACGATTCCAAAGTCGACTTACCCGAAAGCTTGCCACCGATGGCAGCCGGACTCGTCGGCTACATGTCCTATGACATGGTTCGCCTATTCGAGAAGCTCCCTGATGACAATCCGGATGTCCTTAATGTGCCGGACGGCATTTTCGTACGCCCGACGGTCGTTGCCGTGTTTGATAACATCGAAGACAAAATTAATATCATCGCCACGGTTCGCCCGGATAAAGATTGTTCGGCGCAAGAAGCATACGAGCGCGCCAAAAACCGCTTAGACGAAATCGTCGCAACACTGAATAACGCCCCTGCGGCACGGCAACACAACGCCAATGCGCCGCTACAGGAAATCGATCTCGAAAAACAATCGAATATGTCGCGCGCCGATTTCCACAAAATGGTCGAAGCCGGCAAGGAATACATCTTCGCCGGCGATATTTTTCAGGTCGTACTCTCGCAGCGTTTCGCGATCCCGTTTTCCCTGCCGCCGTTCGATCTCTACCGTGCCCTGCGCAGACTTAATCCCTCGCCGTTCTTGTTTTTTCTCGACTTCGACGATTTTTCCATCATCGGATCGAGCCCGGAAATTCTCGTGCGCGTGCGCGACGGTAAAGTCACGATCAGGCCGATTGCCGGCACCCGCCCGCGCGGCAAGGACAAATCGGAAGACGAAAACTACGCCGAAGACCTGCTGAACGATCCGAAAGAACTCGCCGAGCATTTGATGCTGCTGGATTTGGGGCGCAACGATGTCGGCCGGGTCGCCAAGGTCGGCTCGGTTCACGTCACAGATCAAAACATCATCGAGTACTACTCGCACGTAATGCACATCGTTTCCAACGTCGAAGGAGATATGGACCCAAAATTCGATGCGATGGACGCCCTGATGGCGGGCTTTCCCGCGGGCACCGTGTCTGGAGCGCCCAAAGTGCGGGCGATGGAAATCATCGATGAGCTGGAACCTGAAAAACGCAGCTTTTACGCGGGATGCATCGGCTACTTCGGTGCCGACGGCGAGATGGACACCTGCATCACGCTTCGAACCGGCCTCGTGAAAGACGGCACGTTATATGTGCAGGCGGGCGGCGGCATCGTCGCCGACAGCGACCCGGAAGCCGAATACCAGGAAAGCTGCAACAAGGCCCGCGCCATCATCCGCGCCTCGGAAGAAGCGGTAAAACTGGCCGGTTCATCAAACGGCTAAACGACGCCGAATTGTTCGAGGTATTCCCCTTTCGGGTCTTCGATTTCGAGCACCCAAACATCCGGGTCCCATTTGAGTTGCCGCTCGATGTATTCTTCCGCCTCGTGATCGGACACCGGCGCATCACCCGTACCGCGCATCCATTCTGTGCGATCCGCGCCTGTTACCTGGGTTAGCACGATGGAACCTTCAGCAAACCCATTGAGCTTGATGAGAACCGCGCCTGCGTCGACATCGCCTTTTTTGCGCACGAAAATCGCGATGTTCCGTTGATCGCAAACACGAATTTGTGCCTGCACCCAGATTTGCGTGCGAATGCGATCTCTCATTCTAATCTTTATGAATGGTGAGCGTTCCGGCGGCCGGATCGACCGTGACGTCGTCACCAGTCTGAACCGCTTCCGTAATGTCGGTCTCGAACCGGTCCATCAGCACCACGTCACCGAACGCCGCCCCCTGCGCCATGATCGGATTGGATGTGTTGAGGATCAACGCTTTCGGCGCCATGCCGCGTGAATTCATTTCATGCAGCATCCAGGACGTCGCGACGCCACCTTTCGCGGTATTCAGAATAAGAATGGTATCGACGTAATTCTCGCCGACGAGTTTATGCGCGGGCCGGGAAAAAACGCCTTTGATTCGGTCCAAATCGTAACGCGCAGAAAAATCATCCTTTGCAACGAGGGCTTTACCGCGCACTTTCGCACCGATTCCGACATGGCCTTTGATCACGACATCGCTCATCAAGACATTTTCCCTCTTATGGCGGCATCGATACAGACTTCCATCGGTGCCAAGACCGGTTCGTAACCATAACCCGAGATAATATTCACCAGCTTGGCGGAGTTGCTCATCAGTTTCTTCCAGCCGTTCGCCTCGCCCGTTTCACGCGCATACATTTGATAAAAGCACACACCCTCGAGAACCATAGCACCGGTATCCTCGATGGTTTTCGTCAGTCCCATACGATTTGCGGCGGATTTAATCTCCGGCGATGTTGCAATAATCAACGACGTATCCTTGTGTATCGTTTTACCGCGGCACAAGTCGGCCAATTGCTGCATCTCCACCAACGACATTTGCGGGGCGGCAAAGACCACCACATCGACCTTGTCTTCGTGGCGGCCGAAGGACGCATAAAAACCATCGATATCCTTTTTGCCGAGTTCAATCGGCGCCGGCGGTGTGCCGTCAAACGTATCTTCAAGGCAACGCGCTTCGGGCGTCGCGCTCACCATGTGAAAGATCGGCACCGAACCGTAACTCGCCAGGGCGGCACCAAAATGTTTCATTTCATCGGATGTCGGTGTGCCGTCGATGCCTTCGAGAACCGGCACCGCCCAATAGGAACCGGATTTCTTGCCGACGACCCCGCCGAGCGCACCCCAGTCGCTTAAATTTTCTGGCCTGTCTTTAATGACAAATCGGATGGTTCCCCGTCGGCCTTCATCGAGATGACACTTATAACGCGGTGCTCTCCCTGTCAGTGCCGCCGTCAACGCTGCCGGACCGCCTTCGAAGTTGCTGCGCGCGCCAAGCACGCTGTTGGTGTAGATCACCGAGCCTGTATCACCAAACGCGACGTGTTCGCCGAATGCCGGTGGCAAAATCGTTTGATAATTGATGCAGGTATCCGTCATCAAGATACCCATAGCCTCGAACGCCTTTATCGCGCGCCGTTCAAGCTCGGCCCAGCTTTCTTCTTGGTTGAGCTTCTTGTAAGCCATGAGATCGATACCGCGCGGATCCGTTACCGTCGGCACAGCAACGCGACGGTCTTTTTCATCGTATCCGGCCATGTTCTCAAGATATTCGACACCAGCCTCGCCTAGGGATTCCGTATCGGCCATGAGGTGGACTTGGCTGATCTCGACAAAATTGGGCGCGTCGAAAAAGTCTCCGACCTTAATTTGCTGTTCGAGCGCAATCTGGCGCGGCTCACCGAACTTGCCGGCAAGCATATCTTTTTCAAAATCGTTCAGTTTGATGGAGATGACGGCCTCACCAAATTTGTGCGTTTTCTATCCGGCTATTTTCGGCACATGCACAACGGACGTCAACGGCACGATTACGAACCCTCTCGATTTCACCTCGCCGAGCCAGGCCGTTAGAGCCTTAATCGTCGCATTCCGGGGATGACCGATGGCAATAGCCTTGCCACGGCGACGCGCCAGCCCTTCAAGCTCCGCTAAGCGATTTTGAACCGCACCGAGTTCATTTACGTTATCGAGGAATATGTTTCTTTCGGCATACGGCACACCAATGGCATGGGCGATGACGGCACCGACGGACTTATTGGTCGTTCGTGAATCTAAAAACAACAACCCACGGCGGCGCAATTCTTTCATCACAATCGTCATGCCGTATCGGTCGGCGGTGAATTTACTGCCCATATGGTTGTTAATACCGACATAACGATGCAACCGGCTTAACCCCCAAACCAACCGCCGTTGGATTTCGTCTGGCTCTAAATCCCGCAACAGGACACGCGGCCCTGGGTCATTTTGCATGTTGGCCGGCTCCATCGCCAGATGTAGCATAATTTCGTGGCCTGCTTTTCGTGCAGCGCGCGTTTGCTTGTAAAGAGATTTAGCATAAGTCAAATACGACAGTGTTAATGGCCCAGTTAAAGCGACAATTTTCTTTGAGCGACGCTGGTCGATCCCCATATCATCAATCACGATGACGATTTTCGGTTTGCCCCGGTCTTTTTTCTTGATCGGCGCCCAGACCGCATAACGCCGCCACGGCGGCAATTGGGATCGTTTCAGCGGCGTTAAGCGTGCGACTTTTACGCTTTTCTCTTGTGGCGTTTTTTTGATCCGTCGGGCTTTCGGCGCTTTTGGTTTACGCGTCGGTGTTTTGATATCCGGGGGTTCATAAATATCACCTGGCAAGGGTTCTTCGTAGGGCCGTTTTGGTTTTTCCTCTTCTTTCGGTCCTGCTACGGCTTTCTCGTTTTTTTGCAAAGACGCCGCCGGTTGCGGTTTGCTTTCGACCGGCTTATCGGATGGCGGACGTTGCTTTTCCGTTTTATGGACAGACGCCTCGGCCGATTTGATGACCGATGGCGATTGATCACCCGAAGCTGCAGGCTCTTCTTTTTTCTCTGGTGGTTTTATCGCCGGTTCTTTTGTTTCTGCCGTTTGAGCCTTAATAGGCATCGCCGGTTTATCGATTTTTTTCGGCGGCTTTTTCGGTACCGTTTTCGGTGTGGGCGGCAACGGTTTCTTGACCGCAACCTGCACTTCGGAAGACCCTAACAACACCGGCGCCAACGCATAGCCGATCGCCGCCAATGAACCGACGGTAACGGCTGTCGAAACGAGCAATATCAAACGCTGTTGAGAACGGCGGGCCATTAATCCAACTTCCCCCAGGGACCGACCTAATCCGGCTATTTTAGCGTATCTAAGACTCGGTGAGATTGAATTTAAGTTAACAACGGATAAACACCGTAAAACCGGGAAAAATTTCTAAGATTCCGCGCCGAGTTTTTTCAGAATGGGACAATCCGGACGATCATCGCCATGACATTTTTCAGTCAAATGTACCAGCGTGCTCCTAATCGCCGTTAATTCGTTAATCCTCTCATCCAACTGCTTGATATGATTTTGGGCAAGCGATTTAACCTCGGCGCTGGCCCTGTTTTTATCTTGCCAAAGCGTGAGAAGATTACCGACGTCTTTAATTGAGAACCCGAGTTTTCGGGCACGGTGAATAAACTGCAGTGTTTGAATGTCTTGAATACTGTAATCGCGATATCCGTTCTCAAGTCGGTCCGCCGGCGGAATCAGCTCGATGCTTTCGTAATACCGAATGGTTTTAGCGGGAACACCGGATTTTTCAGCCGCATTTCCTATGTTCATTCAAACCTCCTCGACACAAACATCAGATCGATAGCTTCACGGCTTTTAACCGCAACGCATTTAAAATGATTGAAACAGAACTAAAACTCATGGCCGCCGCGGCAATCATAGGGTTTAACAGAATTCCAAAAATCGGAAACAAAACGCCGGCAGCGACCGGTATACCAAGACCGTTGTAGGCAAACGCGAAGAACAAGTTCTGTCGAATATTTTTCATCGTGATTTGACTGAGCTTACGGGCACGGACAACGCCATGAAGATCGCCCTTCACAAGGGTGATACCCGCACTTTCTATAGCGACATCCGTTCCTGTACCCATGGCGATGCCAATATCCGCTGCCGCCAATGCCGGTGCGTCATTCACACCGTCACCAGCCATGGCAACAACGTGACCCTGATCGCGAAGCTTGCCAACGATCGCGCTTTTTTCCCCCGGTAAAACGCCGGCGGTCACATTCTCGATGCCCAACTGTTTTGCGACATGCTGAGCCGTTGATTCGTTATCGCCGCTCAGCATGATGAGCGTTAAACCGTCGCGGCGAAGCTGGTCCAACGCCGCTTTCGCATTTTCTTTGATGGTGTCGCGGATAACGATCAAACCGGCGGCTTTTTGATCGATCCCCACAAACATCGTGCCGGCACCTTCCCGGTGAAATCTCTCACCTTGAGCCGTAAGGCCTTCGGTTGCTATGTTTTGCCCGGCCAATAGCGCTTCATTTCCAATCGTGATTTGATGGCCATCGACAATGCCGGTTATGCCTTTGCCGGGCATGGCTAAAACATCCATAGCCTCGGATAAGTGAATATTGTCGTCATCAGCCGCTGCGATAACGGCCCCGGCCAGTGGATGCTCGCTATGGCGTTCCAGGCTTGCCGCCAGGCGCAAGACATCTGTTTTTGACGTACCCGGTGCGGTTATGATGTCCGTGACACGTGGCCTTCCTTCCGTCAGCGTACCTGTTTTATCGAAAATCAGCGTGTCGGCCTTCTCCAGGCGCTCCAGGGCATCGGCGCTTTTAATAAGCACCCCCTCGCCCGCGCCCCGGCCGATCCCGACCATGATCGACATCGGCGTTGCCAGTCCCAAGGCGCACGGACAGGCAATAATCAGTACGGAAACGGCGACAATCAGAGCAAAGCCCATGGCCGGCGCGGGACCGAAAATAGACCAGATAATAAAGGAGAGTATTGCGATGCCGATCACGCCCGGCACAAAGTAACTAGCGACACGATCGGCTAGGCTTTGAATGGGCGCGCGTGAGCGCTGAGCATCGGCGACCATTTGCACGATTTTCGCCAACAGTGTTTCGCTGCCGATTTTATCGGCGCGCATCGTAAAACTGCCGGTCGTATTCATCGTGCCGCCGATGACAGTTTCGCCGGGCTTTTTTTCCACCGGCAGGGATTCACCGGAGATCATCGATTCATCTATGGTACTGCGGCCTTCGAGGATAGTGCCGTCGAGAGGAATATGATCGCCCGGCAAAACCTTTAAAAGTTGCCCAGCCCTGACATCACCTAACGGCACTTCTCGATCACGCCCATCTTCTCCGATCAGGCGCGCCGTCGGCGGTGATAATTTCAACAATGCTTTAAGGGCCTGACTGGTTCCTTTGCGGGCCTGCAATTCCAAGACCTGACCCAGAAGAACAAGCACGGTAATGACGGCGGCGGCTTCAAAATAGACCGCAACATGGCCTTGTTCGGCACGAAACGCAGCCGGAAATATACCTAGAAAGAGTACGGCTACGGCGCTGAAAACATAGGCGACCCCGACCCCGATCGCGATCAAGGTAAACATATTGAGCTGCCGGGTTACGAGAGATTGCCAGCCACGCTCAAAAAAAGGCCAGCCCGCCCAAAGAACGACTGGTGTTGCCAACAGAAGTTGCAGCCATAGAGATGCATTCGCCGATATCCATTGCTCAATTTGGAGCCCCGGAATCATTTCACCCATGGCCAAAACCATCACGGGTATCGCGAACACAGCACCGATCATGAACCGGCGCTTCATATCGATCAGTTCTTCATTGGGGCCCTCATCGAGACTGACGGCGACCGGCTCCAAGGCCATGCCGCACGCGGGGCACGTGCCGGGACCTTTCTGCACGACATCCAAATGCATCGGGCAGGTATAATCGGCATTGGGATCACCCGGTCCGGGATCAGCGGGAGGGCGATGATGATGGCCGTGATGGGCGCAGCACTCGGTATTCATACCAACCTTCTAATTTACTAGAATGTTATATAAGGTTACCCCTAACTAGAAGGTCAAGCGAACCTAAGGATCATGTTTTCTTGACCCTGAGAGCGACCGATAGCATTGTGCGCCCTGCAACCTTATTTCTATTTCAACGACCGAAATATTATTAAACAATAATCTTAAAAAATAAAGAATAACCATCTGATATGTTTATATTAATTGATAACTACGATAGCTTTACCTACAACCTGCGCCATTATCTCGGCGAGCTGGGAGCCGAGGTCGACGTCTACCGAAACGACGCCCTATCGGCCGATGCGGTAATGGATTTAAATCCGCAAGGCTTGGTGATTTCACCGGGCCCCTGTGATCCTGACCGCGCCGGGATCTGCCTCGAGTTGATCGAGAAGGCCCACCAATCGACCCCTATCTTGGGGGTCTGCCTCGGTCATCAATGCATCGGCCAGGCTTTCGGCGGCACCGTGGTCCGCGCGCCTAAACCGATGCACGGCAAGGTTAGCCAAATTTCCCATGACGGATCGGGCATTTTCAAAGATCTTGCCAACCCATTCACGGCGACACGCTACCATTCACTCATGGTCAAACGAGATAATCTGCCGAATTGTTTAAGTGTGACGGCGCAAAGCGATGACGACGTTATCCAAGGACTGCAGCACAACGAACTACCGATCTTCGGCGTGCAATTTCACCCCGAAAGCATCGCCTCGGAGCACGGCCATCAAATCCTGAAAAACTTCATCGACATCGCCGGCGGCGGCAGGAAACAAGCGGCATGAACGGTCCATTTAAAGATTTTAAAGAGGTGATGGCTCGCATTTCCGCCGGCGAGACCCTCGATCAGACCGAAGCGGAAGCGGCGTTCGATTTCCTCATGACCGGGGCCGCGACCGAAGCGCAAATCGGCGGCTTCCTGATGGCGCTTCGCATGCGTGGGGAAACCGTGGATGAAATCACCGGCGCAGTCCGCTCCATGCGGGCCAAGGCAACACCCATCGAGGCGCCGAAAGACGCTATCGATATTGTCGGCACCGGCGGCGATACCGCGGGCACCTATAACATTTCGACCGGAGCCGCCCTCGTCACGGCAGCCTGCGGCGTTCCCATCGCCAAACACGGTAACCGTGCGCTTTCTTCAAAATCTGGTTCGGCCGATGTGCTGGTCGAGTTGGGCGTTAATCTCGACGCACCTTTCGAACTCGTTTCAAAAGCCATCTTCGAGGCGGGTATCGGCTTTATGATGGCCCCGCGTCACCACGGGGCGATGAAGCATGTCGGCAAACCCCGCGTCGAGTTGGGCGTACGGACTGTCTTCAATGTTCTCGGTCCCTTAACCAACCCGGCCGGCGTGACCCGTCAATTCACCGGTGTCTTCGCCAGGGAATGGATCGTGCCGCTGGCACAGGTTCTCGGTAATCTCGGCACGGAAAAAGCCTGGGTCGTACACGGCGCCGACGGCCTCGACGAGCTGACCACGACCGGCCCCTCTTATGTGGCGGCACTCGAAAACGGCCATGTCGAAACGTTTGAAGTGACGCCGGAAGAAGCCGGCATTGAACGCGCAACATTGGAAGATCTCAAAGGCGGGAATCCGGCTTTTAACGCGAAAGCCATTCATAATCTCTTGGACGGTGCGGCAAGCGCCTATCGCGATGCGGTTGTCTATAATGCCGCGGGTGCGTTAATCGTGGCCGATAAGGTTAAAACCTTGAAAGAAGGTGCCAAAACGGCCGCACAAGCGATTGATAGCGGTAAAGCAAAAGCCACGCTTGAGAAACTTGTCGCAATTACGAATGAGAACGGTTAATGAGCGACATCCTCGCAAAAATCTGCGCCGACAAACGTGAGCACATCGAGAGCTGCAAACAAAAATGCCCGCTCGACGATGTCATGGCGGCGGCACAGGCAGCCGATCCTGTGCGCGGTTTCGCTGATGCTTTGAAGTCAGCCGTTCAAAGCGGCCGCTATGGTTTGATTGCCGAAATCAAAAAAGCTTCTCCGTCGCAAGGCCTTATCCGCGAAGATTTCGATCCGGTTGCACTGGCCAAAGCCTACGAACAAGGCGGTGCGACGTGTCTTTCCGTTTTGACCGATATTCCTTATTTCCAAGGCGCGGATGAATACCTGAGTGCGGCGCGCGCCGCTGTCTCCCTGCCCGCCTTGCGCAAGGATTTTATGATCGACCCGTATCAAGTGTATGAAGCGCGCGCCATCGGCGCCGACTGCATTCTCTTGATCATGGCCGCCCTCGATGACGGCCTTGCAGCAGAACTCGAACAAACTGCGCACGGCATCGGCCTCGATGTCCTGATCGAGGTTCACAATCAAGCGGAACTGGATCGCGCATTACGATTGCGCTCCCCGCTGATCGGTATCAACAACCGAAACCTCAAAACACTTGAAGTGGATATCGCGACGACCGAAGCCTTGGCCGCAAATATTACGGACGGCCGCACGTTGGTGTGCGAAAGCGGCTTGAAAACATCCGCCGACCTCGCCCGCATGGCGCAAGTGGGCGCGCGGTGTTTCCTGATTGGTGAATCCTTGATGCGTGAGGATAATGTAACGGCGGCAACCAAAACTTTACTTTCGAATCCGGCACCGCTGGCCGCCAGCGGCTGAAGATCCTGCAAACACTACATCTGGACTTGTTGATGACGGGGCAATCGACAAAAATAAAGGATGATCCACAGGCGTTCTTGGAAGCCCGTTACCCGGCGTGGGACCTCAACCGCCACGGCGTCGATAACAAGGCCATGCCGCTCTGGTACCGCCTGACGCGCAATCCGCCGGAAGCCATTCATTTTCGCAAGCATGTCGTGCTCGAACACATTAAAACCCACGGCCAGGGAAAACACGTCGTTGAACTCGGTTGCGGCACAGGACGCATGGGCCCAATCGCCATCGATTTGGGTGCGGCCTCTTATCACGGGATAGATTTTGCACAATCGGCCATTGATATCGCGCGCGAAAATGCCGGCGATGCGGATAACATCACGTTCGAACAAGCGAATATCCTCGACAAGCAATCGATCGATGCCGATCTCGTTTTTTCGTCGGGCTTTATCTCTTGGCTGACCGACGCGCAGATCGATCACATGTTCGCGGTCACCCAACAGACGCACTACCTCCATTCCATTACCGAGCCGCGCTGGGACCTGCGTCAAATCGTCAAAAACACCTATCAGTTTTTCACCGAGGCCGATCCGTTCGTAGTGCGGTATTTCAGCGTGAAGGACATGCAGCAGGTCATTGAGAAACACCGCCGGGATGAAATGCACGCCCTGCGCCACAAAAAGCTTTATACCTTGGCCTATATCAGCTCCTTGCCGTATCCTGACATTCTCAAAGACGCATAATGAGTCAATCGATGAATAAGCTCACCCATTTCGACGACGAGGGAAACGCCCGCATGGTCGACGTGTCCGACAAAGACGCAACCGACCGGATTGCCGTTGCGAAAGGATCGGTCGTCATGGAAGCAGCCACCTTGCAGCGCATTCTTGACGGCGGCATTAAGAAAGGCGACGTACTGAGCGTCGCTCAGCTTGCCGGCATCATGGGCGCGAAAAAAACGCCGGACCTCATCCCTCTGTGTCATCCGCTCAACTTAAGCGCCGTCGATGTGGAACTCACCTGCGATCCGGACCACAACGCCGTCAACATTACCGCGACATGTAAGATTACCGGGCAGACCGGTGTCGAGATGGAAGCCCTGACAGCGGTGTCAGTCGCTGCCCTCACGGTCTACGACATGTGCAAAGCGATTGATCGGAGTATGACGATCACCGATATTCATTTGGTTCACAAAGCCGGCGGCAAATCCGGCACCTTTAACGCGAAATAATATTGACCCATCATGAACGGTGAAGCCCGACAAACTCTGATGCCTGTTGCCGATGCGCTTAAGCGTGTGCTTGCAGGCGTCCACAAACTCGGTACTGAAGTTGTGCCTTTGAGCAAAGCCGCCGGGCGCGTCTTGGCCGAGGACGTTAAGGCGCGGGTCAGTCACCCCCCGGCGGATGTGTCTTCCATGGACGGTTATGCCGTGCGCGCGGCCGATGTCGTTTCCGTTCCCGCGACGCTCAAACTCATCGGTGAATCGAGCGCCGGTGACGGGTTCGCCGGATCCGTCGGTCCCGGTGAATGCGCCCGCATCTTTACCGGTGCTCCCGTCCCCGACGGCGCCGATGCCATCGTCATTCAGGAAGACACCGATAAGGATGGCGATGCCATCACCATGAAGGAAAGCTCGAAGGCCGGGCGGTACATCCGGCCCGCCGGACTGGATTTCAAGAAAGACCAAGTCCTCTTGACCCAAGGCATGCGATTAAGTGCACGCCATATTGGTTTAGCGGCGGGCATGAACGTGCCCCAATTGACCGTTTACCGTAAACCGAAGGTCGCCCTGCTCGGCAACGGCAATGAGTTGATCGAACCTGGCAACAAGGTCGGGCCTCATCAAATTTTGAATTCCAACACCGTTGCGTTGATGGCGTTCGTTGCCGCCATCGGTGGCGAACCGGTCGATCTCGGCATCGCGCGCGATACGGTTGAATCCTTAAAGGAAAAAATAACCGCCGCGCAGGATTGCGATTTGCTGGTCACCATGGGCGGAGCCTCTGTCGGCGATTACGATTTGGTGCAACAAGTCCTCGGTGGCGAAGGCTTTGATCTCGACTTCTACCGCATCGCCATGCGCCCGGGGAAACCGCTTATCTTCGGTCATATCGGCAAGCAACCGGTGCTGGGCCTGCCCGGCAACCCGGTATCGGTCGGAGTGACGTCGCTGGTGTTTCTCAAACCCGCGCTCGAAAAGATGCTCGGCCTCTCGCCCGAGGACAAACCCGTCGCAACCGCGATCCTCGGCAGTGACTTAGAAGAAAACGACCGTCGCCAGGATTACTTGCGCGCGCGCCTGAGTTATGCAGAAAACGGCGAACGCATCGCAACGCCGTTCAATAAGCAGGACAGTTCCATGATGGCGACTCTGGCGCATGCCGATTGCCTGATTGTGCGCAGCCCCCACGCCGAGGCCATCCAACAAGGCAGCCGCGTCGAAATCATCGAACTGCCGTAAAGCCGTAAAAATCACATGTAAGCTGCTGAGAACAGAGGGTTTTCTTTGATCCCCTTATGTTCTCCCTTCAATGTCAAAAAACGGCTTTATTCTGCGATTTTTTTTCTTGACCCCCAAGGAGAACTAAACTAGAACAAGTGGTGAACGTTTTTGTTTTGTTCTATATCTTGTATCTCGGCCAAATAACAACAAATGCCGAGCAATTGGAGAGAGCCCCATGTTAACCCGCAAACAACACGAATTGCTTGTTTATATCGACCGACGAATCAAACAAACCGGCGTTTCTCCTTCTTTTGATGAAATGAAGGGTGCATTGGGCCTGCAATCCAAATCCGGCATCCACCGCCTGATCACCGGACTTGAGGAGCGCGGTTTTATTAAACGCCTCGCCCACCGGGCGCGGGCGCTTGAAGTTTTGCGCCTGCCCGACAACATCGACCAACTGGAACAAGGCAAGGCAAAATCTAAAAAGGCCGCAGCCAAGAAGAAAGACGATAAGAATTTCTCGCCGAATGTCATCGAAGGCTCCTTCAACTTGAAAGGAAACGAGCCAGCAAAAGCGAGCGAGACCGTTGAACTCCCCTTATATGGACGGATCGCCGCCGGCACGCCAATTGAAGCGCTGCGCGACCACACCCAAACAATCGAAATCCCGCCCAGTATGATCGGCAAAGGCGAACACTATGCACTTGAAGTCGATGGCGATTCGATGATTGAAGCGGGTATCGAAGATGGCGACACGGCACTGATCAAGCGGTGTGATACGGCGGAAAACGGCGCCATTGTCGTCGCCTTGCTCGACGACAACGAAGTCACACTCAAACGCTTGCGCCGTAAAGGCGACTCCATAGCACTGGAGCCGGCCAATCAGCGCTACGAGACACGCATCTTCGGCCCCGACCAAGTTAAAGTGCAAGGCAAACTGGTCGGCCTTTTCCGAAAATACTGATCGATTACAAATTATCGTCGATAAAATCGGTGATTGTTTTGACGGCTTGATCCTCGATACCGTTAAAACCGTGGTAGGCCTGCGCCCCGCACGACCGGCCCTGATCAATACCGCCTTTTAAGTAGACGAGCTTCGTCTTCGTGGATTTTTTAAGCCCTTTAACAATGTCTTTTGCGCTGACGGGCTGCGTGACGAAACAATCGTCATCCGCGTGGTGCAGAACAAATGCCGGCACGGTGATCGATGCAATCGGCAGATTAACAACGTCATCCATGCTTGACGTGAACGCAACGCCATCGATGAATTTATTGATTTTGGCACCCACATAGCCGACGGTCATGGTCCCCCG
>Ga0181579_10001233_pt1 | contig 21194 bp, 18 predicted proteins | sample 071ome_24_FD_132996 | JGI IMG/M metagenome (GOLD analysis project Ga0181579, IMG submission 132996) | Coastal salt marsh microbial communities from the Groves Creek Marsh, Skidaway Island, Georgia - 071402CT metaG (megahit assembly) | ecosystem: Environmental > Aquatic > Marine > Intertidal... | reverse complement strand
TTCAGCCGCACCAAGCACGGCGCCAACAAACTGGCGAAATGCCTGGAGAAGGACGGCCTCAGCGCCGCCGCCATCCATGGCAACAAGAGCCAGACGGCACGCACGAAAGCACTCGCCGATTTCAAGGCCAACAGGATCCAGGTACTGGTTGCCACTGACATCGCCGCCCGCGGCATCGACATCGATGACCTGCCCCGCGTCATCAATTTTGACCTGCCCAACGTCTCCGAAGATTACGTACACCGTATCGGCCGTACCGGACGCGCCGGTGCCACCGGCCTGGCCATGTCGCTTGTCAGCCCCGAGGAAACCGTTTTGCTGCGCGACATCGAACGCCTGATCAAACGCAAGATCGACAGGGCGGATCTGCCGCAGTTCCTGCCAACAGCAGCCCGCAGCAATGCATCCAATGATGAACCGGTTGAAGCGCGTGAAGAGAGACCCGCCAGGAATGGCAATGGCAACAACCGTCGCCGCAGATCAGGCAGCAAGCCCAACACAAAGCGTGAAGACACAGGCAGCCGCTCAACTGGCCAGCGCGCGAAACATCGCTCTGCCGCCAATGAGGAACAGCAGGACGGCAAGCCGAAGCGTCGCCGCCGTTCGAGAAGCCGGAACCGCAATGCCCAGGGTGGCAACACCAGCCAGGAGAACGGCAACCGCAACCGGAATTCACAGGGTGGTCAGCAGGAACATTCGCTGGGCGCCCGCATCAAGCGCTTGTTTGGCGGCAGTAAAGTCGCCTAGCCGGATACCGGCAGGGACGGCTGAACCCGGGCTAATTAAAGCCCGGGGACCGGCTGTTGTGCTGATACTCCGGGATACACACCCGCTTTCACTTCCTGCAGGTAATCCACGATATCGCGGGATTCCGGCATCCACTTCTCACCTTCCGGTGAAATTATCCTGAGCACGGGCACCGTGGTACGTCCACGCGCATTGAACAGGTCTTCCAGCGCTTGCCGGTCAGCGGCGATATTGCGTATCTCCACTTCCAGGCCAAGCTGCTCGATAGCGGACATGACATAGCGGCAATAACCACAGAAAGGCGTGACGTACAAGGCAAGCAGGGGTTGGGTCATGAAATGCGGTGTCTGGGGAGTGATTGATCGAATGCTGTGCGTTATTTTACAACAAATTTACTTGCCTATTCTGCAACGGCCAGTATGCCTATGCGATAGGTATCCATGAGCTGGTAGGCGAACGGGCTATGGTCATTGCCATAACCCTTGGTGGTCATCCCCTCGGTCGCTTCCTTGCCACACCAGGCGGTGATGATCACCGGGGGAACCGGATGTTGCGGAATATAGTCGGTGAAATCATAAACCTGCCCCATGATGGCCATCCAGCAATCGCCCACGCTGTCATGCTGAGCCACCTCATCGAGTGTAAATCTTTTTTCCTCCACGTCGGCGGCGATGACCTCCGGCTGCAGGGCAGCAGTCACCAGCAAGGTGATCACCGAGCTCCAGAATGCGATGAACGCGGCGAAAGCGGTTTTTTTCATGTCCATACTCCAGGGCAGGATTACAGTAATTCGAATTCTTCGGTGACTATTTTAGCAGGCCCTACCCCGGCCTGCTTCAACAGCCTTTCAGTCAGGTCCATCAGGGGCGTGGGCCCGCAGACATAAGCCGTCCGTACCCCAAGATCGGGGCAGCACGACGCCAGGAAATCAGCCGTAAGCGGCCCCTGACGATAGTAATAATGGACATGCAGCCGACTGCCGGGAACCTTCGCAAACAGGGATTTCAGCTCATCGCCAAACAACAGCCGGGATTCATCCTGCACGCAGTAAACCAGCCTGACATCGAGTGGCTCCTGCCGGTGGGCATAATGCCGAATCCGCGCCAGGAACGGGCTAATCCCGATACCGCCGGCTATCCAGAGCTCCGGTTCATGGGGCTGCCCCGGCGCCGGGAAAAAGGCGCCATAAGGGCCTTCTATGGTGACCTTGCCGCCGACAGTGATGTTCTGCAATGCGCGGCTGGCGTTCCCCAGCGCCTTGATGGCAATGCGCAATTCTTTTTCAAGCGGTGACGATGACAGTGTGTAGGGATGCTCTTCACCGACCCCGTCAGCCAGGGCCGGATCATGGGGTGTCAGGTAGACAAACTGCCCCGCCTGGTATTTCAGCGGTCTTTCCCTGGCCTCAAGGCTCAGTTCCACGACATTATTGGCGGGATGCTCCACCTTGCTCACTACGTAAGGCTGCCTGGCATGCCACAGTGAGAACAGCCACCGGTAACTGATGGCCGCCAGGGCCAGCAAGGTGAGAAGCCCCCAGATGATGGTGCTCCAATGTCCCGGAAGCGCACGATTCAGCATCAGGGTGTGTATCAGCGCAAACGTTACCGTGATGCCGGCGATCCGGTGTATCAACTTCCATCGCTGGTATTTTGGCTCCCCGAAAAAACTCATCGTGGGCGCCATGAAAGCCATTAACGCCAGCAGCGCTACCCAACCCCAGATGATCGCGGACTGCGTGGACAGCAATGTGGCCGCTGAGGCCTGCAGGGAAATGCCGGCGGCACCGAGCGCCAGGAGGATCGGATGGGCAAGCAGCAGTATGAAAGCCAGGGACCCCAGGCGGTGGTGCAACTTCCACAACTTGGTGAGTCCGCCAAAGGGAACGTCGAATCCGGGCACCCTGCAACACAGCATCGTGGCCACCAGGAGCAAGGCCAAACCCCAGATACCGGCGAGCCGGCCCAGGGTATTGAGGCAACTGGACGCACTGGAAAAATCAGCATCCGAAAGGAATCCCAGCGCTACCAGGCCGGGCAGGAGTGCGGTTATCCAGATCGCTGTGTGACTCAGTGTACGCGTGGAATACATGCGCTGCCTTCAGCACCCATGACTGGCATCGATACCTTATTGCGGGATGTTGATGCTGGAGACAGGCCCGATACCCTTGATTTCAACGATGACTTCCTCGTCTTTGGCGCCGTCATAGTGTGCTTTTCCGGCCGGGTGCAGCATGAAACTGCCGGCAGGCAGGGGCACGGTATTGTCAGGATCAAAGTGCTCACCGGTGCCCGTGTACCAGGTCCCTTTGATCACCGTCACATGACGATCCGTGGAGTGGTAATGCGGTGCTGAGAATGCCCCAGGCGCGAAGCGTATCCTGAGCAGGTAAAAACCTGCCTGCTCAGGGTGGCCTGTAATATAGGAAATGACCAGCCCTTCCCGGTATTCCTCGAAGGCGACTTCTTCCGGCAAAAGCCGGATAAAGCCATCTTCATCGATTGCGGCGCGGGCGGAGGGCAGGGCCAGGGTCATAAGTAGCAGCGGGATTATCGTTTTCATGCGGCACCTCGAATTTCTCGTTTGCTCACTAACCTATCCGAGCCGCCCATTCTAGGCAACAGGAAATCGCCTGTAGGCAGCCTGAACCATTCCCAGGCCCCCGGTCAGCCTGCTTTTCAGGTTTTCTGGTGAATCCAGTGGCGAAAAGCTGACGTATACCTGACCATCATTGCAAATGGAGTTCGTCATGCGACCCGTACATTCCCTGAATTCGCCGACCGGCGCCACCAGGCCGGCAGCCTGGCAGCGTGACGACGCGGTCATCACCATCACCAACCTGCGCCTGCGCACCTTTATCGGCTTCAATCCCGAAGAACTCAGCAAACTTCAGGATATCGTCATCAATGGAGAGCTGCACTACCGGGCCGACGCACCCTGTCGCAGCGACGACGAGGCCACAGCGCTCAACTACAAGACCATTACCAAGCGCATCATCCAGCATGTCGAGGACGGCCGTTTCAGGCTTCTGGAAAAACTGGCCGAAGACCTGCTGCAGATCATGATGGACAACGACCAGGTCACCAGGGCGAAAATCACGGTGGACAAACCCCATGCCCTGCGCTTTGCAGATTCGGTCTCCGTCACCCTGTCGGCCAGTCGCCAGGCGTGAGAGTGCTGCTCGAGAACACCCATATCACGGGGCGCAGCCTGGCACTGGACGGCGGGCGCCAGCTCAAAACCGGGTAAATCCAGTCGCAATTTTCTTCCGTACAAGATTCACGCCATTAAAAAACAAGACAGGGAACCCGATATGATCCAGGTATTTGCCAAGACCACGGCTGCTGCTCCGGCAGGATTCAGTGATGAAGCCCTCATGGTGCGCGAAGCCCTTCTGGCCCGCGGGTTGGAAACACCCATGCTGCCCCACACCATCGACGATGAGGAGAAATACCGCAAGATACGCGACTCTCTCACGACCATCATGAAGACACTGGGACTGGACCTGAGCGATGACAGCCTCCAGGAAACTCCCCATCGCATCGCCAAGATGTACGTGCATGAAATTTTCTCGGGACTCGATTACAGCAATTTCCCCAAGATCACCGTCATCGAAAACAAGATGCAGGTAGACGAGATGGTCAAGGTGAAAGACATCAGCCTGACCAGCACATGCGAACACCATTTCGTGACAATCGACGGCAGCGCCAGGGTCGCCTACATCCCCGGCGACAAGATCATCGGGCTGAGCAAAATCAACCGTATCGTGCGCTTCTTTGCCCAGCGCCCGCAGGTGCAGGAAAGGCTTACCCAGCAAATCCTGGTTGCACTCCAGACCCTGCTTGGCACTGAAGACGTGGCAGTCACCATCGAAGCCACACACTACTGCGTGAAATCACGGGGTGTCATGGATGCGGGGTCGGCCACCCAGACCACCGCGCTTGGCGGCGCCTTCAAATCCAGCCACCGCACCCGCGACGAATTCCTGCGCTGAGAAGGCCTTTTTGCTATCAGGGTTTGGCGCGCCCGCGCCTGCCGCGGTTCATGATGTAAAGCCCGCAGCAGATGATGATGGCGATCCCTGTCCAGGTCACCGCATCCGGCAGTTCGTCCCAGAACAGGAAGCCAAAACTCACACTCCAGATGATGCGTGAATAATCGAACGGCGTGACCTTGGCAGGTGTCGCCAGGTGTACGGCCCGGGTTATCGACAGCAAGGCCAGTGTCGCGAACAGGGCCACCCCGAACAGCGCCGCCAGGGACGCCGGATCCGGCATCACCCAGTCCTTGATGGCGAAGCCGGCGAAAAAAATCACGCCGGCGGGATAGATGGACAGGTTCAGCGTCAGCGCCGATTCCGTTTTCGCCAGCGCCCGTGCCGAGATGCTGAGGTAGGCCGAGGACAACGCAAAACCCAGCATCGCCAGGTGGCCGAAGTGGAAATGATCAGGCGTCGGCCTGACCACCAGGATGACCCCGCCGAGCCCGATAAGGATGGCGGCGAAAATGTCCCTGCCGACTTTCTCCTTGAGCGCAACCGCACTGTAGACCGCTACGATCATCGGCGTTGCGAACGCGATGGCGGTGACCTCCGCCAATGGAATGTATTTCAGGCCCGTGAGCATGAACAGGCTCAGGAACAAACCCGCTATCGAGCGCTTGGCGTGTGCACGGTAGTTGGTGGTCCGGAAATCCTGCCAGCGTCCGTTAGCTGCGATAACCAGCGCAACGAGTATCGCGCCGAACAGGCTGCGCAGCCACACCACCTCGAAAAGCGGAAAATTCTGGGTGGTGAACTTGCCCAGGGCATCGGCCACGGCAAACAGGACCGATCCAAGCAGCATGAACAGGACACCCTTGCCGAAATGTTCCTGGTGACGGGATTCTGGCGACATGAAAGAGGACTGGCGTAAATACGACTGCAGGTTAAAGAAGGCGAAATTATAGCATCATGTGCTTACGCTCTGCCGGATTGGACCCTGCCTTGATAAATATCAACGCTCCTGCCCCCTGCGATTTGAATCTTGCCGGAAAGGTGACAGAATCACAGTCCAGCTCGCTCTTTCACCTTGGAGACATCCCCGATGGCCGGCAACGAAGATAACAGCGCTAACCCCGAATCGTCATTTTCGCGCAGATGGATAATCGCCATCAGCGTGGGATTCATGGTTGCCGTCGCCCTGTTCCTGGCATTGCCTTCCGGTGAGTCAGAAGCCCCCATGGCGATCCCGGTCAGCAACGAGCCCAGGATCGTCGTCCCATCGGTGGCATCCGAAATCACGCCGGCCTTTTCGGAAGAAGCATTGCAGGATTTGCAGGCTGACCCGAACGCGGCCCTGACCATCGACCCCCAGCCCCTCCTGCTGGAACTGCTGCCCGAAGAGATCGCTGAAGTGGCGGGTGATGAGACGCCCGCAGTGGAACCCGCGGAGCCGGAAACACCGGAGCCGCCCGAAGAGCCCTTCTCGGTCGGCGAAGCCCTGGCCCGCTACCTGCTGGCGATACGCAATGACCTGAGCAGCGAATACGTGGCCAACTGCATTCGTTTCCGAAACCGCAACGGTGCGGGCGCCGATTGCCCGGCAGAGCCGGCCTTTACCGCCGGCAGCTACCAGCAGGAGCGTGCACTGGTGGATGACCTGTTCGCCATCATCACGCGGCAAGCGGAATATGCGCGGATCAGCAGCAGGCTGCAAAGTGAAAATGCAACGTTGGCGGCACAGCTCGAGGATCCCGACAGCCCTGCCGCCTTGCAGGCCAGCACGAAGATTGCCCTCAACAACGCCTACATTGCCTACCTGAACGGCAACCCGAGCCCCGACGTCTCGGCGTTCAGTACGATGAATGATTTCGTGAATGACTACAACCGCACCATCCTGGTCGGACCGGTGCAGTTCCGCTGCCAGGGCGGCCCCTGTGTTTACGAATACAACGGACCCGGGTCCGAGCAACCCGAATAACGAACCAGGCCAGCGGCGTCAGAGCTGCGCCAGTATCCGCTGCACAGCCGGCAGTTCCTGCATGCGGCGGAAATGATCGGCGACGCGCGGGAACTCGTTGATATCCACCTCATCACCCGCCAGCCAGCGGCAGATCGTGAACAGGTACATGTCGCTCACCGAGTACATATCCCCCAGTACCCAGGGCCCGCGCAGGTAATCGCTCTCGATCAGGCTGAAACAGTCGCGCATGTTCTGCGGCACCTTCTTCACCATGGTGGCAATCGCCGCCTCGTCATCCGACCAGCGGTAACCACGGTAACGATGGGCATGCGCCACATGCACGGTGGACGCCAGGTAGCTGTTGAAGGACTGCATCTGCGCGAAGAGCCAGGGATCGTCGAGAGGCGCGAGATTGGCCTCGGGCGCCAGTTGCGCGATGTACACCAGCAGGGCAGGGTTTTCCGTCAATACGCCCGCATCGGTCACCAGCGCCGGCACGCGCCCCTTGGGATTGATCTTCAGGAATTCGGGAGAACGCTGCTCCTGTTTGCTGAAGTCCACTTTCTTCGCGGTATATGCCAGGCCGGAATGCTCCAGGGCCAGGTGGGTGGCGAGTGCGCAGGAGCCGGGTGAATAAAAGAAGGTCAGCATGGGAAATCCCCTTTGAATTTACTCTTCCACGTTGTGGTAGATGTTCTGCACGTCGTCGAGATCGTTGAGCAGTTCCAGCATCTTGTCCCAGGAAGCCGCATCGTCACCAGCCAGGGTGGTGTAGGTCTGCGGAATGAACTGGATTTCGTCCACGTCGTACTCGAATTCGCCAAAGGCGTCTGACAGTGCTGTCTTCGCCTTGGCGTATTCCGTGGGCGGCGCGAACACGGTGACCTTGCCGTCCTCGTCTTCGATGTCGGCGACATCGACGTCGGCATTGAGCAGCGCTTCCATGACCTCTTCTTCGTCACCCGTAAAGGACAGGATGATGCTGTGGTCGAACATGTGGCTGACGGTGCCGGGTGTACCCAGTTTGCCGTTACCTTTGTTGAAGCACTGGCGCACGTCACCGAAGGTGCGGTTGGGGTTGTCGGTCAGGCATTCCACGATCACCGTACAGCCGCCCGGGCCGAAGCCTTCGTACCGCGCCAGCGAGTAATCCTCACCGCCGCCACCTTTGGCTTTTTCCAGCGCCTTCTCGATGACATGGGACGGCACCTGGTCGCGCTTGGCGCGCTCGAGGATCGACCGCAGGCTCAGGTTGCCGCCGGGATCGACGCCGCCCTGCTTGGCGACGACATAGATTTCGCGGCCGTAGCGGCCATAGACTTTTGATTTGGCGGCCGAGGTCTTGGCCATCGACACTTTGCGGTTCTGGTAGGCGCGGCCCATGGGAAATACCGGTTGGTGGAAAAGATGCGGATATTACCGGACAAAAATTCGCGAATCAAAGGTGATCATTCTGACCGGTTCGCCAGTTTGATGATTCCGCCGAACAGGCTGGCGCGGTAGATATTGCCCTTGCTGTCCACCGCGATCAGGTGGTTGGGGCCTTCCAGGTCGAGGGTGCTGAATTCGCCCAGCAGGGCCAGGCTGTCCTGGTCCAGGAACAGGATGCCCCGCTCCTCCTCGCTGGCGATCAATATCCGCTGACGCGCATCGGCCGGCAGGGCCAGCGCGGCGATCATGCCGCCGGTGCCCCGGAATTCGCTTAGCAATTGCCCGTCCGGGGTGAAGGACTGGATGCGGCTGTTTTCCCGGTCGGCAACGAATACGGTGCCGTCGTCAGCGACGCGCAGGCTATGTACGATGCTGAACTGGTCGGGATCGAATTTGGTGTCGAAGGTGGAGATACAGGGATTCCTGTCACCGGGCTCGCCGCCGTTATAGCCCCACTGGCGTTTGAAGGCGCCTGTAGTGGCGTCGAACACAATGACGCGCCGGTTGCCGTAGCCGTCGGCGACATACACCTCGTTGTCACGCACATTGACGTCGGCGTCCGCGGCCCGATGAAGATTGCCGGTATCGGTGTTGCCGGTGTTCCGCCCTGCCCGGCCGATCTGCATGACGTAATCGCCATCGCCGGTGAATTTCAGCACCTGATCGTCGCTGGGGCGTCCGGCAAACGCCGCACTCAGTTCGGGACAGGCATTGCCGGTGACCCACACGAAACCGTCTGCATCCACGTGCAGGCCATGCTCGTTGACCGGCCATTCGTACCCGTCCCCCGATCCGCCCCACGCCTTGATGAAATTGCCGTCGGTATCGAACACCATCACCGGCGGTGCCGCCATGGCCGACTGGTCAGCCGGCACGCTGCCGGGCCGGTGCAACACCCAGACCTGGTCATTAGCGTCAACGGATACGCCGGCGACATCCCCCAGGCGCCATTGCACGGGAACGTTCGGCCAATCCGCTATCGGGGTATACGCAGCATCGATAAAGGAAGGTGTATTCTGGCAGGCGGCAAGCAGCAGTGAGGCCGGTAATAAAAGTCCGCATCTCATGACGAGTTCCCCGGATTCGAATAGGTGAGCGAATCAGTTGAAACTGATTCTTCTGGAATTCAGTTTCCGCTGACCTTCAGCACCTGCCCGACCTGCAGTGTATCGCCGCTCAGGCCGTTCATGGCAACCAGGCTGCTGATGCTGGTGCGATACATGGAGGCGATTTCCCACAGGGAATCACCGCGCCTGACACGATGGGTGAGTGCCGGGGCGGACGTGGTTGCCAGCAGGGATTCGGGATCGGCGGGAATGGTCAGGACCTGTCCTGGCTGGAGCATGATGCTGCGCAGGTTGTTGGCGGCCCGCAGCGCCTCGACAGTGGTGTCATTGCGCTCGGCGATGAGGTACAGGGAGTCGCCGCGGCGGACCGTGTAGTTGCGGTTATTTCCCTGGGCCTGCTGTTCAGGGTCATCCTGTAATACCGGGAGCGGGCTTTCCTGGACCACCACCTTTTCGATGGCGTCCGCCAGGCGGGTCAGGGTGGGCGCATCAACCAGCTGGTCCAGCGTGGGTCCGACAAAAGCCGGTGCCGGTTTGTCGACTTTGGCGACTGCCGGCTTCATTGTCGCCGGAACGGCTGGCGCCGGTTCAGGCGAGACGCTGGCTGCCGCGACCTGGGTGCGCATCGGGCCAACAGACAATGGTGACAGGGCTGGCGTACCCGGAATGATCAGGACCTGGCCCGGCTGCAGCAAATTGCCGCGCAGGTTGTTGGCGGTACGCAGGCTGTCGATAGTGGTATTGGTGCGCTGCGCGATGAGATACAGGGAATCGCCGCGACGCACCGTGTAGCCGTCCGTGTAATCCCGGGTCACCGCAACGAGTTCAGGTTGCTTGTTTTGCATGGCCGCCACGTACTCTGCGTAACTCTTGGTGAACAGGGCCACGTGGAAGTGCGGCGGATAGCGCTCGCGTGTCACATCCAGCACATCGGATTTCTCCAGTGACAACAGCGTGGACTGCAGCCAGGACCGGCACTTGCTCTTGCTGGGTATGCGCAGGTCCACCGCCATGCCGGTGGGATGCACGGAATCGTCGGATGCGTTGCCGGGCTGTTTGTCCAACGGCCGCGTCAGGCTGGTGACCACGAGCTTTTCCCCGCAGGCGTTCTGGTATTGCTGGCTCAGGCGCTCCAGGAACAGCTTGACCTCGGCGCGGGCATAGGGAAAGGACACATTGTGGATGGTCATGGTGCTGCTGTCCGTGACCTTGACCAGGTAGCCGTTTTCGTAAAATGAGCGAACCTGTTGCGGGGTTTTCAGGAAGGAGTAGCCGTAATTGACGGCGATCTGGTTCTGCCGCGCCATGACGGTTTTGGAGCCTTTCAGGCTTTGCGCATGCAGCAGCGCCCCTGGCAGGCACGCCAGGAGAAGTGATAGTGCCACTAAGCACCTGATTTTATTGATCATATCCAGCTCGCCCCGCGACCAGTCGGATCCTGAGGCCAAACTTTACCTGTTTTATTAGAAATTTCCAGTATCTAACTGATAAATATGTGGAAAAATTGATCTATCACAGACCCCAACCGGGCCCAATCCTGGGAATCCGCTCCACTGCCCCTTGCTTCAGTTGCCAAAGTCGAAGATATCGGCCCCGGCATCCGGCGGCGTCATACCGTTCTCGAAATACTTCGCCCAGATCTGCGCCCAGGGCCTGCCGTACATGTCTGGCACTTCAAACTCGATGATTTCACCCGGCGCTACCGGTGTCGCGATACCTTCGAGAGGGAAGATGGTCTGGATGCACTCGACAAAAACGGCTGGATCGCTTTCGTCGAAATCGCTGACTTTTGCGTAGTTGCGCACGATCCGTATCGGCTCCACGAACGCCTCGGGGTCATAGAGGATCGCCTCGTGGTTGATGGCCGTGACCTCGCCTGCCCCGTCACGCACCGCGGTGTAGATTTCTATCGTCTGCATCTTGCTCGAGAACTCGAACACGCCATGCCCGGCCCAGCCCTGGATGTTCGAGGTCCAGGTGATCAACGCATCCCCGTCCCAGAAACCGATGGTGTCGCCATACCAGCGCGGCACGTCCGCACCGAGTCGCGGTACGGCGCCGTCCATCAGGAACTCGCGGCCAACGTGTATGTTGGTGATGAAGTTGTCGGCAATGCCGCCCATGAACTGCACGAGTTTCGGTGTCACAAGAACTGACCATGGCGCCTGCACCGCCGCCGAATACCAGCGGCGCATGAAACCTTCCGGCCAGCAGTACTGCGACGGCCACTGCGGCGCGTTGGTGTTTGCCTGGTGATAGAGATCCTGCACGAAACGCTGCTGGTATTCGGGAGTCAGCACGCTCATCACGGTCGACATCTGCACGGCCACCATCAGCGAGTACCAGCTGTCGAAGAAACCGCCGGGACCGAAGCGGCCGTTCATCCCGTGCGGCAGCGACTCCCAGGTGTGCTCGGTGGGACCGCCGCGTGATTCGGTTTCGGCCATCAGGGCTTCATAATGCGCCTGGGCCGTATCGAAACCGTACGGACTGACGATGCCCTCCCGCGGATAATCCTGGTCGCAAAGACCCCATGCTGCGGTGCGCGGCGGATCGTCGCCCATCATTTCGCCACCGCTGCCGCCGCGCTGGTTTTCCAGGCCAAACGGGCTGTTGCAGCGGTAATAGCGTTTATCCAGCCACAGTGCAGCATCCGCATAAAAATCCGTCGAAGTGAAAATATCTATCGCCAGCGGCTCGATTCCGTCGGGGGTGTCGCCATTGTAGGCCGAACCGATGCGGGGACCGGGCCCGCCGAAACCCACCTGCTGCGGACCCACGAACGGGAAACGGGCAAACTGTTCCTGCCGGCGCCGCGCCTCCTCCGGGTCGGTCGGCTGACCGAAGCTGACTACGATTTCCGGCAATGCCCCGGCAACAGGAGCACCGCGACCGACGCTGTTGAATCCCGGATCGGGAATCTGTTGCGCGGTGACAGGCAAGGCAAGCAACGCGGCTACAGTGATGGAGGTGCCGGCCTTGCGGAATGATTTACTGCATTTCATGTTATGCCCTCTGTGTGCTACCGCAAGTTTGCCAGCGCCTGTCGCACCGCTTTATTCGGATCATTCTGCACCCGCACGCTGTCGCCGAACATCATGGTCGGGTATTCATCGGGATTGAACGCCGGCCAGTGCGGCATGTCGGCGTGGTCGGGATTGCCGGTACGGGCGAAGGCGGCCCACGCGGCGCTCATGACGTGGCCAAGCTGGTAACGCTCCTGCGCCGAACCGGTCATGGACGCACCCAGGTCCATGTTGTAGAACACGAAGGGAATATCCAGCGTGTGGTAGGAGCCCATGCGGTTGTTGTGCACGGGGGAATACCAGTCGAAGAAATACAAATACGCCGGCGCCCCACCCTGCTCGTACTTGAGCCGGCTCGCCAGTTGGGCATCCCAACGGCGGGTGTCGTCGGATTCCGCGGTCAGCCACAGCATCTGGTTGCGCATATCGGGATGCAGCTTCTTATACAGCGCCGCCAGTTCACGCCCTTTCGCGGCATCGCTGCTGGCCAGGCGAGTGGTGAAGCGGTCCAGCATGTCGGCATCCGACAGCTCATAGGGGGGCGGCCCGATCCAGCCGTTTTCCGTTTCCGTGGAGCCGACCAGCAACGGTACGTTGGCTGACCAGGACGGCGCGGTCGGCTTCCACTGGTCGCGCGGCAGGATGTTGCCGTCGATGACCGGGCCCATGCCGAGATCGCGAATGGCCGGCTCGCTGTAGTAGGCGTCCTGGATCTGCCGGGTGGAGAGTGCGTGCAGGCGGTCGAGCTGATTGTTGCGGATACCCAGCTTGCCAAGGAAGCGTTCGGCACCCTCGTTGGCCACATCGGCACTGATGCCGGTGATTGCCACGCCGCTCTGAGATATGCAGCGGTGGAACAGTCCTTCGGCAGACGGCATGGCCATCAGCGTGGTGGTCTTGCGCCCACCCCCGGACTGGCCGAAGACGGTGACCCGGTCCGGGTCGCCGCCGAAGTTGGCGATGTTGTCCTGTATCCATTGCAGGGTCGCGACGATGTCCTGCATGCCCACGTTGGAAGCCTCTGCCCACTGGTCCCCGCCAATATCGGCCAGGTGCAGGAAGCCGAAGATGTTCAGGCGATGGTTGACGGAAACCACCACCACGTCCTCCTTCTTGGCCAGGTTGGTGCCGTCGTACAACAGGTAATTGCCCGCACCTGCCGAAAACCCGCCGCCATGCAGCCACACCATGACCGGGCGCGCGGTATTGTCCACGCCGGGCGTGAAGATATTCACGTTGAGACAGTCCTCGCCGGTCGGGCTGAGGCGGTTCAGGGCGGTAACCACGGGTGCCGGTTCTTCCGCGCCTGGTGCCACGGGGGCATTCAGGGCGATCCGGAAATGGTCGTTCACGCCGGACCAGGATGCCGGCGGTTGCGGTGGCATGAAACGGTTGGCCCCGGCCGTGGACGCCCCGTAGGGCACGCCCCAGAACTGGTGAACGCCGTCTTTCAACAGGCCGCGCACCATGCCGTATTGCGTCCGGGCCGTAGCGCCCACGCTGGTCAGGCGCATGTCCTGCGCCAGGCCCGGCAGAGCCAGCCCTGCAGTGGTCAGCGCGCCGGCCTGCATGAAGCGGCGGCGGTTAAGCAATGTATGCGGAAAAGTGTTCCTGGTCTTCATGACGTCCCCCGATATCCCCCAAAACAGAGAGGACAAGTAAACGCCAAACGTGGCAAAGAAGCAAAGGGTGTATCAGCATGAAACGGTGGATTGGAGCGGGTGAAGGGAATCGAACCCTCGTCGTAAGCTTGGGAAGCTTCTGCTCTGCCATTGAGCTACACCCGCAACGCGCCAGCAATATATAGCAAGGCCGCACTCATGCATAGTGATCGGGTGAGCAGGATGTCTTTGACCTGAACACACCGGCAAGACAATGCCTGGACCAGCTTAGTCCGACCCCGTCGATTCCAGCAGCGCCTGCAGCAAGGCAATGGTGTCCGGTTTTCTCGTCGGCGCCCGCGCGCCGGTCAGCTCGCCCTCAGCCCATCGCACAGGCGTGCGGCCTTCGTTGTCGGCCACATCCAGCAGGGCACCATTAGTCGCCAGGTATTCGATGATGTCGTTGGACCCACGATTGGCCGCCCCATGAATGGCGCGCAGGCCCATGGAGTTCACGGCATTGATGTCATTGCCGAGGGCATGGGTGAGCTGCACGGTTTCCAGCAGTGCTTCGGGGCCTTCATCGAAGGTCTCTGCCACGGCCCAGGACACGCCTGCCGCCACCATCAGTGGCGTCGTTCCACCCACCGTGGCGATATTGGGGTCCGCTCCGTACTCGAGCAGCAGGTGCAGCACGCGCAGGTCGCCCGCGATGGCAGCGCGCAGGAACGGCGTCTGTCCCGTCATATCGACCCAGCCGTTGAAACCGGTCCCGGCGATGAAACGTCTCTCAGGAGGAAACTCCTTGATCCGGGGATTCGGTTCCGCCCCTGCGGCGAGAAGGGATTCGATCAATGTGAATGCCGCCTCCCTGTCCACCCGATGGGTGGTTTGGGTCACCGAAAATTCCAGGTTGCGCATATCCACGGCGGCCCACAGCGGCGTCTGTCCGAACCAGTCGACGACGTTGACGTTGGCCCCCGCCTCCACCAGGTACTGCGCAATCGCCAGGTGATCGCTTTTACCCGAGCGGTTCACGTTCACGACACTGTGGTTGAGAATGGCGTTGATCAGCGGCGTGATGCCGTTGGCATCGGCAAGCTCGATATCGGCACCCGCCTCCACCAGCATGCGCGTAAGCTCGAGATTGCCCTGCCTTGTTGCGTACGACAGCGGGGTCTTCATGCCGGTGATAGGGTAGCGCATGCCGCGGTCCGGCAATCCCGACCGGTTGATGCCAACACCCTGCGAGGTCCCGACCGGCACATCGCTGGGCAGGACCCTGGGATGCTCCTCACCGGCGAGGCTCTGCGCGTTGATGTCCGCGCCCGCCTCGAGCAGGCGCCGCACCAGCGCGAGATTCTCCTCCCGCACGGCGAGCATCAGGGGTGTTTGCCCGTAATTCAGGTCGCGGCCGTCAACCTGCGCACCATGAGACAGCAGCAACTCCACCATGTCGTAAGCACCGGATCGTATCGCCAGGTGCAGCGGCAACTCGCCGCTGCCATCGGCCGCTTCGGTGCGCGCGCCGGCCTCCAGCAACCGCCTGGCCATGTCGGCGTGACGGTTCTGTACTGCCACATGCAAGGGCGCCATACCATAGCGGTTGGCGCGATTCACGTCCGCGCCTGCATCGAGCAGCATGCTGGCCATGTTCCGGTCATCGACGCGAACCGCCCAGTGCAGTGCCGGTGTGCCGTCGATACCCGGCGCATTGACATCCATCTCCTGGCGCAGCAGTGCCCGCACGGCGTCGGCATCCCCCTGCCTGGCCGCTGCCGCCAAGGGAGATCCGGCAACCTCACCAAGTGCCGGCACTGTCAACGGCTGGGCGGCTAACGGACCGGCAACCAGGATCAGCGCACAGGTCACCAGCGCCATTGACGTGCCCCGGGGAGTCCTGAAAAGCCTGATATTCATCGATGCCATAATGCCCTTTGCTCCGCGCTCAGATATCCACGCTGCCGCTGCTGTCCGCGAACGCATCGACCGGCACACCCACCCGGTCGAGCATGGTCACGAGCAGGTTCGAAATCGGCGTTTCGTCTGGCATCCGCACATGCTTGCCGCCGCTTACCCGGCCGGATGCAGCGCCGGCAACCACGATGGGCAGCTCGCTATGGTTGTGATCCTGGGAATTGCCCAGGCCGCTGCCATACAGCACCAGCGAATGATCCAGCAGGGAACCGTCGCCATCCGGCGTGGCAGCAAGCCTGGACACAAAATACGCCAGCGTGTTGCGCAGGTGGTACGCATTCAGCGTGGCGTGGCGGTTCATGTTTTCCGGGATGTACATATGATGCGAGCAGTTGTGGAAGCCGTCATTCACCCCGCTTTCGGGAAACGCGCGGTTGCTCAGCTCCGCCGCCAGCAGCAGCGTCGACACGCGTGTCATGTCGGCCTGCCAGGCGAGCGTGATCAAATCTAACATCGCCATTGCATGGTCTTCGAAGCGCTCAGGTATGCCCGTCGGACGCTCCGGCAATGCGAGGTCTCCGGGCAGCGAATCCATTTCCAGGCTCAGGCGGCGTTCCACTTCCCTTACGTCATTGAGGTACTGTTCCATGCGGATCCTGTCTCCCGAAGGCAGCGTACGCTGCAGGGAAAGCAGTTCATCCCGGACGACATCCAGAATGGTGGCCGATTGCGCGCGGCGCGCAGCCAGTTGCGCGGGGGTGCTGCCGTCGCCGAACAGGCGCTCGAACACCACGCGTGGATTGATCTGCATCGGCATCGGATTTGCGGGTGTGCGCCAGGAAATGGAGGCGCGTTCCTCCAGGGCGAGTTCCAGTGACGGCAGCCGCGTCTCCTGACCAATGAAATCCGCGGCCACCTGGTCCATCGAGGTGGGCGACGGACCAGTGCCGGGCGCGACACCGGTCAGCCAGCACTGGAAAGCGCGCCGGTGATGCCCGCCGGCGGAAGGGTCCCCTTCGTAAGCAATCGGCAAGGCCAGCCCGCTGACCACGTTGATGTAATCGCGGTAGGGTTCCAGGGACTTCAGGCTTGGCGTGAAGTCCCAGTTCTGGCCCACCCCAGACGGCACCCACCGATCCGCGATAGCCCCGTGTGGTATATAGATGCAGGCCAGTCTCGAGGCCGGCGTACCCTGATCGGCGGCACGCACCATCCCTGCGGGCAGCATGGACTCCAGCAGGGGCAGGCCCAGTGCAACGCCCGCTCCCCTGAGCAGCTTCCTGCGCGATACATGTTTCCCGGTCAGGAAATGCATGTGCTATCTCCGTTCATTGTTCTGCCATCACAGCCAGCGGCAGCTTGATGCGCTTTTGAAAAGGATCGCTTGTCACGATCGCCTGCACGAGCGCGGTCAGTGTAAAGCCGTCGGCGTTTGCCTTGCGAACGATGCGCCGCACAGCAGGCTCGTCATAGTACTTGAGCTCCCTGCCCAGGGCATAGGTAAGCAGGCGCTCGGTGATGGCAGCCTGAAAGGCGTCCGGCCTGGCCAGCAAGGCCGCCCGCAGGGTGCCTGGGCCGTCGACCGGAGTGCCGTCGACCATCTCGGCACGGGTGTTGATCGGCAGGCCATTGTCGAGCGAACGCCAGCGACCGATGAGGTCGAAATTCTCCAGCGCAAACCCGATGGGATCCATGATCTTGTGGCAGGCCGCGCAGGCCGGATCGATGCGGTGCAGTTCCAGCCTCTGCCGCAAGGTATCGGCGGGCGCCTGCTCTCCCGGCGCCGCTTGCGGGTCGAGATTGGTCTCGACGCCGGGCGGTGGACTCGGCACGTGCGCACCGAGCAGGTTTTCCACTATCCAGGCGCCACGGATCACCGGCGAGGTTCGGTCAGGCACCGACGTGGCGGTCAGGATGCTGCCGTGGCCAAGGAGCCCCCTGCGCGGGCTGTTGGGCGGCAGGTCGACCTTGCGCATGTAACCGCCGTGGACACCGCTGATGCCGTAGTGCGCGGCGAGACGTCCGTTCAGGAACGTGTAGTCGGCGTCAAGCAGACCGAGCAGGTTGCTGTTATCGCGCACGATGCTCTGGAAGAAAAGGAGTGTTTCCTGTCGCATGGCCTCACGCAGGGCCGAATCGAATGCCGTGTCCTGCGGTGCGGCCGCATCCAGCTCACGAAGCTTCAGCCATTGACCGGCAAAATTTTCCACCAGGGCGTCGGCGCGCGGATCCGCCAGCATGCGTTGCACTTCTTGTGCAAGCACGCCCTCCTCGCCCAGCCTTCCTGCTGCGGCCAGTGACAACAGCTGCGCATCCGGGATGCTGCTCCAGAGGAAGAACGACAACCGGGAGGCCAATTCCAGATCGCTGATCCGGTACACCTCGCCGTCGGCCAGCCCCTGCGGCTCCGCCTCGAAGCGGTACAGAAATCTCGGGTCCACCAGCAGCCAGGTCAGTGCGCCCTGTATGCCGCTCTCGAACGTCCCGCCGTCGCTATTGCGGCTCATGTCGAAGAACCGCATCAGCGTGTCCACTTCCCTGTCGCCGGGATCGATCGGCTGCCGGTACGCCTTTGTCGCAAGGTTCGCCAGTATCCGGCGCGCGCAGGACGCTTCTTCCCCGGCACGCGCCGGCTGGCAGGTAAATATGGTCCGTCGGCTTGGCGTGTCTCCTGGTCCCGTGATGTTGTAAGGGCCGTCTATCTCAAGGCTGCGGACAGCGCCGCCCGACGCGTTGGTCTCGGCGAGATAGAGCTCACCGGCGCCGATACACCGCTTCTCATCGATGAGCGCCAGGGCAATGGTATGTGAACCGGCGGGAACCCTGAGCCGGAAGCGTTCGGGGTCTTCGACCGGCAGGGATGCACCATTGAACATGACTTCCAGTTGCGGACCGCCGCACCAGATCATACGACCCTGGTCATTGCCGCGCCCGTAGACGGGAATGTTGGCCGCTACATTGAATTCATATTCTGCATCGACCGGGAAGAAATGCTCCACCAGCATGCCGCCGCGGGTACCAAGCGGCAACCCTTCGACGTAGTCCTGCTGGGAGACGCCGTCACCCGGCGTGTATTCGACCTGGGTCGGCGCCGTGGACATATCGCCGATCGCCTGCAGGCTGATCTGTCTTGCCACCGCCAGGTAACCTTCCAGCAGGGTTGGCGACATGCTCAGGGCCTCGGCGATATTGTCAAAGCCGGCTGCAGTGGCATCCGCCGGCAGACTGAGCACGAGATCGCCGGCATCGAAGGCCAGCAGATCCCGCACCGCGTTGGCGTACTCGGCACGATTCAGGCGTGACACCGGTTCTGCACCCGGGTTGGGTGATTGCGCCCACGCCAGGTCCAGGCCGGTGCCCAGCCACTGCACCATGCCATCGAGAACGGCCCGTTCCGGCCGGGGATTGCCCTGGGGTGGCATCAGGCCCGCGCGCACCTTGCGTATGGCCTCTTCCCAGGTCGCCGCGTCGTGCTCCAGCTCCGTCAGGGACATCAGGTCGAAGGCCACGCCCCCCGCCCAATCCGTGGCGTTGTGGCATTCCAGGCAGTATTGCTCCACGAGCGCCTGTTGCCGCTCAGTGCCCAGCGTCCAGTTTTCGAGGTCGGCAACGGGATCATCAGCACCAAGGGAGGCGTGGCTCCAGACGGCTACCACGGCAACAGCTGTCAATGTGAAAGTATGTCTATTCAATACACTTTCCCCGGTCCGAATGGAAAAGTCTCTTTAATGCACCAATGGTATCTCAATACGTGCAGGTAAACACCACGGCGGGAGCTTCCCTCTAGAATCCTTTCGGATACAGTCAGAAGAAAAAAGTCAGGTCGGTATAAAAGAATGAAGGGTTGCCTGCACCAGTCGCGTTCGGCGCATGGTCGAAGAAACTGCCGTTGCGATAAAACGCACCGCCGGCTTCCAGGCGCACCACTTGCGGTTTCAGCCAGTGCCTGACCCGGAATTCAAACTGGTCGCCGGCGTTCTTCCCGGCCTGGCCGGACGCATCGCGGACACCGGAACTGGCAAATGTGTCCCTGGCGGCAGCCAGGGTGTTATGACGCAGTGACAGCATCACATCGGCGCCCTCTGCCGGCTCCAGCTGCAGGCGCAGGGCGGCAGACTGAAAATTACTGCGGCCCAGAATACCGTAAATACCGGTGGGCCCGAACTCCCGGCGTGGACCGAACAAGCCATCGAAGCGTTCGAATTGCACATTCCCCGGCTGGCGGTCGCCGCTGCCCCGGGTCCATTCCAGGGCAAGCCGGGGCTGCCAGGCAACCGGGAATGTGTAACCCAGGTTGGCCTGCACGAAGGTCGCCGAGACATCCAGGGTCCTGGTATCGCTGGCCTGCTTGCCGGCTCGCCGTGAACCCCACTGGTAGGCCAACTCCAGTTCGTAATGCCAGTGACCTGCTGCAGGTGATGTGAGGATGCGGAAGCCGGGAGTGTAGAGTTCGCGATCTGCTGTGCCCGCTTTGCCCGCCTCATCCTGTTCGTGCAGGCCGAACAGGTAGGTTTCCAGAGTCGGGCCACCCGCGACCGGGACCGTCCGGTAATAAATGCCGCTGAACTGCAGGGCGTCATCCGCCTCGTCCCGTTCGATGTCATTGTCCAGCAAACCCGTCGGGTCTGCTGGCCTGATGGCCACCGGCATGACCCAGAAGGTCGTGAGGGTGCTGTTAGCCGTTGGCTGCCACTGCACCTGCACGCCGGAAAAGTTCTGGATGGTGTTGCGATAACCGTGGCGGCCGACCAGCCGCTGGTTACCCAGACCGAGAGTGAACAGACCGGCCTTGAGGTTCAACGCATCGCCATCGCGGAAGGAGTCTTTAAGGTTATAGGCCGCATACAGCTGCAGCGGCTCCATGGCATTGATTTCATGAGTGGTCAGCCCGCTGCCTGCATCGTTCAGGTAATTGCGGGAATCCTGCAGCTCGATAACGAGAGACAGGGCGCCACGATCCGCCTGCAGCCTGCCCAGGGTGCGCATGCTCAATGCCTGGTCGCTGCCGCTGAGGCCGGGACGAAACGGATTGTCCAGTGTCAGCAGCCGGGAGCGGTGGCTGCCGCTGAAGGAAAATTGCCAGTTGTCCAAGGATTGGCTTTCAGCTGCAAGACCAGTTGTCGGGCTGATCAACCCGAACGTGCAGAGAAACAGGACAAAGCAGGGTTTCATTGGGAGACAGGCTGGCGAAAAGGGGCTGATTGTAGCGACCACAAACCCGCATAACAATGACATCCGTTTAGCCTGCCTCCATTGCTTCCCCTTTGCTTCCGGCGCGCCAGAGCGGCTAGACTACGAACACACACTATTAAGGGTGATAACCATGCATAACAAAACCCTGCGGCTGGCCGTGTCAGCATTCATGACTTTCACCATGACCTCACTATTCGCGCAGACCGTGGCGGACATTGGCTTCGACAGCGTAGGACGGGCATGGCCGCTCGAGCATGATTTGAACGAGTA
>Ga0181579_10001232_pt1 | contig 21196 bp, 22 predicted proteins | sample 071ome_24_FD_132996 | JGI IMG/M metagenome (GOLD analysis project Ga0181579, IMG submission 132996) | Coastal salt marsh microbial communities from the Groves Creek Marsh, Skidaway Island, Georgia - 071402CT metaG (megahit assembly) | ecosystem: Environmental > Aquatic > Marine > Intertidal... | reverse complement strand
TTATCATTTACAATAGTATTATCATCTCTGTTTGCTGCTGGTTGGCCGAATTTCCATGTTCCGCAAAGTACTCTTCTGGTCGCACCTCGTCTGCGGCGTGGTTGCCGGCCTTGTCATACTGATGATGTCCTTCACGGGCGTCCTGCTGACCTACGAACGCCAGATCCTTGCCTGGGTCGAACAGGGCGACTACGTGCCCGCCCGCCAGCAGCAGGCACATCTCTCACTCGAACAACTGCATTTCATCGCCCGCACTGAACACGACGATATCAACCCTTCTGCCATCGTGGTGACCAATGATCCGGGGGCCCCGGTAGCATTCACCGCCGGTCGTCGCGGTGGTGTCAGATTGAATCCGTATACCGGCGCGGAAATGCAAGTCGGCTCCCCCGGGCTTGAGCACTTTTTCAGTACTACCACAGGCATTCATCGCTGGTTCAACATAACTGGTGAAAGCCGCAACACGGCCAGGGCCATTACTGGTGCCAGCAACCTGATGTTCCTGTTCATCGTACTGAGCGGCATCTACCTGTGGTTTCCGAAAATCTGGAACTGGTCCATGTTCAACATCCGCGTGACGTTTCGCAACAATGCGGGCAACAGCAAGGCCAGGGATTTTAACTGGCACCATGTGTTCGGCATCTGGTCAGCCATTCCGCTGGCCGTGGTCGTTGCGACCGCCGCCGTGTTTTACTACCCATGGGCGAACAACCTCGTGTACCAGGTCTATGGTGAGGAACCACCTGGGCGCAGCAGGACCGCGGAGCCGACCACGGGTGAACAACCCGCGCCGGCGAACGCAGGCAGTGTCCCTTCTGCAGAACCGGTTTATCTTTCCCTTGACGACCTCTTCACACACGCACGGGATTTCGTGACTCGTGACGGCGGCAACTGGCGCCAGATCAGCATGACCATTCCCGACGCCAACCATCCCACCGTCAGCTTCGCCATCGACCAGGGCAACGGCGGCCAGCCTCACCTGCGCCACAACCTGGTGCTGGCACGGGAAACCGGTGCCGTCAGCGACTGGCAGCCGTTCTCGAGCCAGTCACCGGGCCGCCGGACCCGTTCCATCGTGCGCTTCCTGCATACCGGCGAAGCCCTGGGCATCATTGGCCAAACCATAGCCGGACTCGTTTCCCTGGCCAGCTTGTTGATGGTTTGGACAGGCCTGGCCCTGGCATGGCGCCGCCTGGTTTCACCGCTCCTGCGCCAGTAATCCTGCCCTGGCACCAGGCGTGGTTTTTTCAGACCAGCTTGATTAAGATGGCCTGTTTTTGAATTCCGGAACCACAATCCCATGCAGCGCATCACTCCCGGTATCGTGCCGTTCATCCTCGTTCCCTGCCTGGTGATGCCGGCTTCGGCCGTCAGCCAGGAAGCTGTCGAGTTCACCAGTGAACAGGTGGACAGGGGGCAGGTCATCTACAGCGAGACCTGCCAGATATGTCATGGCAACAGGCTCAGCAACGGCCAGTTCGGCACGCCGCTGCGGGGGAGTTTTTTCAGGAACAACTGGACGGGAAAAACGCTGGGTGAACTGACCAGTCAGGTCTGGGAAAAGATGCCGCCCGACAACGTGCAGTCACTGAGTTGGGAGCAGGTGACCGACGTGGTGTCATTCATCCTGTCACGCAATAACCTGGAACCGGGCGCTTCTGCGATGCCGACGGATACGGACAGCCTCGCGGCCACTCCCCTGCCCTGGCAATAATCCGGGACCGGAATTATTCCCAGCGGCCGACGATCTTGCCGTCTGCCTTGAGAGCGCCGTCGAACTCGCCCATGGGCGATCCGCTGACGTGTTGACGCAATTTGACCCGCACCTGGTCACCGGGCCGGAATGTGGCGGGGTTGTAGCCCTGGCGCATGAGGATATTGGGGATCAGCCACTCCACGCTCCACTCGGTTTCCGTGCCGTCGTCATTGGTGACCATCACCTGTATCCACGAGTGTGGATTCTTGAACTGGAACTCCTTCACTACGCCCTCGATCTCGATGGACGTCTCCTCGATCTGGCCGACAGTGGAATGATGGGCGACTGCCGTTTGCATCATGACCATCATGCACGTTGTCGCAAATAGGTTCAGATATTTTCTCATTTGCCTAACCCCCTAATAATTCAGCACCTTGCCTTCCTCATCGAGAATCAGGCTGCGCCCGTTCTCATCGACGATGGCACGGTTGTACTCATTGCACTCGTAATCGAATATCCGCGTTCCGGGAGGCTCCCGGTAAAAACGCTTTTCCACCACCCACGGCGCGGTGAGAGAGACCGGATCCTCGAGGGTGATCTCTACCAGCAGCAGGTCTTCGCCGTTTTCCCGGGTCCGGCGTATCCGTGTCGTGGCATGGGCCTGGTCGCTCAGCACCAGTCCGCTGCGGTCCAGTACGCTGTCATGGTCGCGCCAGCCCTTGAGTGCCACGGTGGTAAAGACCAGGGTGTCGTTCTCCCAGTGGCCGACAGAATGGCCGTAAAAATTATTCCAGCGCTCTTCCACGGGCGGGTGTTGCGAACCATCGGTATAGATGCGCATGGTTGCGCGTGTGTGCTCGGCCAGTATCCAGGTCTGTTCGGGGCGAACCACGAATTCCACCGGGGCAAGGGCATTGAATATACGGGGAAATCCGTGTGATATGCAGCGCGTCAGCGGATCGGGAAACAGACCCGCATCACGCAGCGCCAGGTGCTCCTGGTAGATGGCCTCCCATTCGGCGTTGTAGGGCGGGTTTGCCCGTGTGCCAAGCGCACTGACTCCGGCGCCGGGAGAATCGGGATCTGTGGGCACGCCGTTCAATGTCCAGGTGCCGCGGTCGAATACCGTGCCGCCGCGCCGCGACCAGGTGCCGCTCCAGTCCGGCAGATCGGAAAAGGCCGGCATGTCGGCCGCGCCGGCGCCAGCCGGAACCAGGCATACCATCAGGCATGCCGCCGCTATTGAATGTTTTCCCCTCATCGTGAAACTCGCCCTCTCACAAAAAGCTTAGCCCGGGATTACCCGGCCCGGATTCAGTATACCTTTCGGATCCAGCGCCTGCTTCAGATTCTGCATGAGCGCTATCTCCGCCGGTGTACGTGAATGCTGCAGATAGCCTATTTTCTGCACCCCGATACCGTGCTCTGCAGAAACGGAGCCGCCGAAATCACCGACCACCTTGTAAACGATATCATACATGGCCTTCACATCGTCGTGGCTGCCGGTGTAGCACATGAAATGCAGGTTGCTGTCGGCAATATGACCGAAGACCAGCATCCTGGCGGCGGGTACCGCGGCCACGAGTTCCATTTCCACCTGCGCCAGAAATGACGCCATGGATGAAATCGGCACACTGATATCGAAATTTGCCGTGTCCTTGATGAAGGCGCCAATTTCACCTACGCCGTCTCGAATTTTCCAGAATTTCTCACGATCCCTTTCCGAATTGGCGATCAACGCATCCACCACAAGCCCGTCTTCCATGGCGGAGGAAAGCGTATTCATGAATAGTTCCGAATCCTTTTCCTGATCGCTGCCTTCCAGTTCGGTCAATACATAGACCGGATAGCGTGCATCGAAAGGTGAATCGACCGAATCCACGTGCTCGGTGATGAAATCGAAATAGGATGCCCACATGACCTCAAAAGCACTCATGCTGCCGCTGAATTTTGCACTCAACACACGGAGCAGTTTTGTCACATCGGCAAAATCATCCAGGGCAAGCAGTGCCGTGCAGCGACTGGCGGCTTTCGGGAACAGTCGCAGGACCGCGCGCGAAACCACGCCCAGGGTGCCCTCGGTGCCGATGAACAGGTGCTTGAGATCGTAACCGGCATTGTTCTTCAGCATCTTGTTCATGCTGGTAAGTACGGTACCGTCGGCCATGACCGCTTCCAGTCCCAGGACCAGTGCCCGCGTCATGCCAAAACGCAGTACCTGGTTGCCGCCGGCATTGGTGGAAATGTTGCCGCCGATGTTGCAGGTACCCCTGGCGCCCAGATCCAGCGGAAAGATGAAGCCTGCGGCATCAGCCGCTTCCTGGATGGTCTGCAGCGGCGTACCCGCCTTCACCGTCATGGTCATGGCATCGGCATCGAGCTCCTCGATGCCGTTGAGACGCTCGAGATTGATGGCGAGTTCGCCGGATTTTGGTATCGCGCCCCCGGTCAACCCGGTGAGGCCGCCCTGCACTACCACAGGCTGCCCGGCAGCGTGGCAAAGGCGCAGTATTGCGGACAGCGCTTCCGTGGTGGCGGGCCTTAATACCGCACCCGGCATACCTGGCGCATCGGCCGACCAGTCGTGCTGGTATTTTTCCGAGATGCTGCTGCCAAGTAATACGTCATTACCAGGAATTGCCTGCAACTGGGTGATGAGATCCCGCATGTTTCCCCTTTCTCTGTGACCAGGCCCCTTGTTCAAAGCCTTTTGTCGATAGTTTGACGCTCATTCAGCTGAAACACCACATCCGCTTTTTGCGGCAAGGTTGCCAGGCCGTGACGGGTGACGCGCTCGTAATGCTGGATGAAGCGCCTGAGCTGTTCCGGCGTCATGATGCGGTGTCCCGCCGCGCCGGTTTCACCGACCATGGCCGCCAGTTTGTCCTCCTGGTTTTGCCGCCACTCGAAGACCATGTCAAAACTCGGCGCCTTCAGCATGACCAGGTAGTCTACCAGGCCATACAGCGCCTCGTAATCCCTGCGGATCGCCTCGTTCACGTAACGCCGCCAGGCCCCGTCGGAGTCTTCACTCGACTCCAGGTCATTGACGGGTGCTGCCAGCGCAGACTCGGGTTGTGCGTCGACCGAAAGGCACCAGCCTTCCAGCACGATGACATCCAATGGTGCCTGCACCGTCGGCCACAGCTCATGCGGCTGCCTGTCGTCGACCGCCTTGTCGAAACGCGGGATGGCAACAGTGCCCTTCCGTTTCAGGGCATTGATGGTGTCCATGGCCAAGCCAACATCGTGGGTGCCAGGAACACCCCGTGTCGCCAGCAGCGGATGCACCATTGCGGCAAGTTCCTGCCTTTCATCATGGGTCAGGTAAAAATCGTCGATGGACAGGTTGATGCAGCGCAGGCCAAGCATGGCGTGCATGAGGCGGACCAGCAGTGCCGCCAGCGTAGACTTGCCGCTGCCCTGGCTGCCGCTGACGCCGATGACAAATGTGCCTTCATGGGCCGACACACGGGACAGGATGTCGTGAAGGACAGGCATGAACCACTGTTCAACGGTCCCGGCGTAATCAGCAGGCAGCTTTTCCTCGCGGATGAAGGTATTGATGACGGGAAGTAATGCGGGATCCATGACTTGCTTAGTGTACTGAAAAGCGTGTTTCTTGCCATTGTAGCAGATGTTATTTATGCTTCCCGCTCTTCCTGCCACGGGCCACAACTCCACAAAATGCTTGCAAAAATTTCCGGATCGCTCCGCCCGCTGTCTTCCTTTTTCCTGCTGCTGTTGGTGCTGTGCAGCCCCTTTTCCAGCCCCCTGGCGAATGCGCAGGCAGAGACCCGGGTAATCATTCTCGGAACCGGTACGCCCGTACCCGATGCGAACCGTTCCGGCCCCGGGGTCGCTGTAATCACCAACGGCGAGGCTTACGTGTTCGACGCCGGCGGCGGCATGGTGAAAAAGGCCATGCAGGCCTGGGACAAGTACAACCTGCCGGAACTGTATCCCCAGGACATCAAGTACCTGTTCATTACCCACCTGCACAGTGATCATATCCATGACATCGCGGAACTGTCGGGGCATCGCTGGTGGGGCCGCCAGCAGCGCCTGTCCGTTTACGGGCCGAAGGGGCTGTCGGAATATGTCGGCCACATGAATGACATGCTGGCCATCGAGGCGGATATCCGTGCAGCGGGGACACCTGAACAGCTCGTCACCGACCGCCACGGCTACCTCGCCAATGCCACCGAAATCGAGGATGGCATCGTATTCAGCAATGCAGACATCACCGTAGAAGCCTTCACAGTCCCGCACGGCGAGATCAGGCCTGCCTTCGGTTATCGCGTCACCACGGCTGACAAGACCATCGTGATATCCGGCGACACCACCTACAGCGACGCACTGGCCGAAAAGGCCCGTGGCGCAGACATTCTCATACACGAGGTATACAGCGGCGACCAGTTGAGCAGGCAGTCCGAATTCTGGCAGGACTACCACGGCCACTCCCATACCAGCGGCGAACAGGTAGCCGCCGTCGCGAATATTGCGAAACCGGATCTTGTCGTGCTTTACCACATCCTGTTCTTCAACGCTTCCCCTGAGGACATCGTCGGGGAAGTGAAAAGGACCTATGATGGTGACGTGGTCATGGCGAACGATCTGGACATGTTTTAATACCGCCAGCTGATGACACTGTCCTCCAGGCAAGAAGTCACCGCCGTCATCATCAACTATGGCAGCCGGCGGGACACTGCCGAACTTGCCGGCAAAATCGAATCCCAGGTCAGGCATATCCTGATCGTCGACAACAGCAATGAAATCGACGGCACTGACCCTGCCTTTCGCGGCACCGAAGTCATCACCCCGATGGAAAATCTCGGCTTTGGCGCCGCCGTCAACCTGGCTGCCCGCCAGATCGATACGCGCTGGCTGCTGGTCCTGAATCCCGATGTGCGCCTCAAGCGCAACTGCCTGAAATACCTCCTGGAAGCATCCAGCCAGTTGCACGCACCCCTGTGCGGCCCCCGCTTTTACTGGGACGATGCTTGCAAATTCGAGCTGCCACCGGCGCTTGGCCACCCTTTGTGGATGCTTTCCGATCGCAACATCCACGACAAGCACCTGGCGGAAAGCGCCGACCTGACAGCGCTCGCACTGGCCCGTCATAAACGTTTCTGGAGCGAAGCATCGCCCTTCAGCGAACCGGTGCTGTCGGGTGCCTGCCTGCTGGTCGACAACCAGTGGTTCATCCAGAACAAAATGCCCGTGTTCGACGAAGACTTCTTCCTTTACTACGAGGATACCGATCTGTGCGGCCGCCTCATGCGCAAAGGCGTGATGCCCATCTGCGTTGCCAATGCCTACGCCGTGCATTACTGGAACCAGTCCTCCGAACCCCCGGCCGGCAAGGCCGAACTCATGCGCGCCAGCGAGAAAATCTTCCTGAACAAATATTATCCGAACGGGGCGCCGACGCTTCCCGCCCGGCAGGTCGTTCCCGAGATCGCCGAACTCGGCTCATTCACTTCGCCGCCGGCGTTGATTCTGCCACGTGACACCACGTTTCTTGATGTGGGCGCCCAGGATGACTTCATCGTCTTTGCCAGGACTGCCGTCTCTCAGCCGGCCTTCGGCTTCAGCAGGGAAATGTGGCGGCGTATCCGCCCCGGCGATTATTATTTCAGGGCGCTCAGCGCCGCAGGTAAAACACTGCAGCTCTGGCACTGGCGCAAACAGGAATAGGGAGTACCCATGAGCATGAACAAGACTTTCGTCATTCTCGGCTGCCACCGTAGTGCTTCAAGCCTGGTCGCCAAGGCTTTGCATGAAGCCGGTGTCCATATGGGTGACGAATTGTTATCCGGCCTGCCTGACAATCCGGAAGGTCATTTCGAGGACATGGATTTCCTGAAAAAGAATGTCGAACTGCTCGGCGGCAATATATGGAACGATGTAAACCGCGAACTGACCGATGGCGACACCAGTGCACTGATTGCGGCAAAAAACGTTCACCCGTTATGGGGATGGAAGGACCCGCGCACCGTGCTCACCATCGAAAAGTATTACGCGCACCTGGATGACCCCATCATTATTGGCCTGTTCCGCAAGCCGGAACTCGTGGCGAAAAGCATGGCCAGGCGGGGAGATATCAGTGAGCAGGACGCCCTGGCGCTGGCAAAGGCCTACAATCGCAAGATCATCGACTTCCTCAGCAAACATTTTTTGTAATTAACAATATCCGGCAATATTGATATAAACGTCTTACTGCATTCCAAATAAGGGGAAAATTCTCTCATGAAACAAATTATAAGAACGGCCCTTCTTGCCTCTTGTCTCTTTCCTCTTGTCTCAGCATTTGCCCAGCGCGACATCCCGTTCAGCGGCTTTGCCCCGACCGCCCCGACCGGCCTGGAAAACATCCCCCTGGGAGAAGGTCCCTGGGTCTACCCGACAGCGGAAGGCATGGACATCCGGGTATCTGTCGTGGCACGCATGGAATACCCGATGGCGCTGGAATTCCTGCCCGACGGCAAGCTGCTGGTGATCACCCGCCGCGGCGAGATTTACCTGATTGAGGACGGTGAACTGCAGACCGACATGATCACCGGCGGCCCGCCGTCCGTATTTTCCGGCGAGTCCGGCCAGGGCGGCACTTCACACGGTTATATCGATCTGGTTAAGCATCCGGATTTCGAAAACAACCAGCTACTGTACCTGAGCTATACCAAGCCCAAGCCCGGCGGCAACAGCAACATCGCCATCGGCCGCGCACGCTGGACCGGGGAGAGCCTGGAAAACTTCAGCGATATCTTTGACCCGGGTCCCGGCATTGCAGGCGCCGGCAGGCTGGCCTTCGGTCACGACGGCAAACTTTACGTGACAACCTCCGGCGGTGATCCCCAGTCCCTGGCTTCGCTTGGCGGCAAGGTGCTGCGTCTCAACGATGACGGCTCCGTGCCCATCGACAATCCTTTCGTGAACAACCCGACCGCGCGCGGTGAAATTTATTCCTACGGCCACCGCGGCGCACTGGGACTCGCCGTGCACCCGGATACCGGCGCCATTTTCCAGAATGAGAACGGCCCGAACGGCGGTGACGAGATCAACCTGATCAAGCCGGGTGTAAACTACGGCTGGCCCATAGTCAGCCTGGGCCGCACTTACCCAGGTCCCTGGCAGACCAACGACCGCCCCACGCACGACATCTTCGAGCCGCCGCTGGTGTACTGGATGCCTGCTATCGCAGTGTCCGGCATGCTGTTCTATACCGGTGACGCCCTGCCGGCGTGGAAGGGCGACATCATCGTCGGCGCCCTGCGCACCGGCGAGGTACCGGGTACCGGTCATCTCGAACGCATCATGATCAACCGCGAATACGAAGAAATGCGCCGGGAATCCATGATCACGGATCTGCGTCGCCGTATCCGCGATATTGAGATGGGGCCGGACGAATTCTTGTATCTCGCTGCCGAGCAAAGGGACGGGGTTGTCCTGAAGATCGAACCGGCAAATTGATTATTTCGAAAATAGGAACAAAGGAGAACAGGTCGACTCGTTAACCCTTTGTTCCTTTTTTCCTTGCCTAAAAAAAACGCCGAACCTTGTCAGGCCCGGCGTTTTCCAACCTCCGCACATTGATCCTGTGCAGTTTTTCTATTCTACCACCTCGCGGCTGCCTGTCACCGGATTGGCGTAATGGTACGGGGGCAGGAATGCCTTGGGGTACATCTGGAAATCCATCGTCGGCGGCTCGTCAGGCGGATTGCTTGCCGTGATGCCCGGCGGGTTTGACCGCGTCAGGTTGATCCAGCCATCGTCAGTCCCCGCAAAATAGGTATTGATCTGCTGGTCCTTGTACAACATCCACTTGCCGTCGCGTTTCTGGTAGATGTTTTCATAGGTGCCGCCCATGAAGCGCCCCTGGGTGCCAAAGGTGCCCATCATGCTGAAGGCGCGTGAACGCAATCGTGCCGTCTGCCCGTCCGGATCCACGTGGACCACCGGCTGGTACTGCATGTGGTTGTGCAACTGGCCAGGCAGTTCATCCTGCACGCCGTAAAGATCAAGGTTGCGGCGAATACTGGCGGCGCCGCGATACACGCCGCGCATGGCGATCTCGATAGTACCGTCCGGCGCGAAGATGCCAGTCAGTTCGTCCCATTGGTTGCGCGCCAGGTAGTAACCGTAGATGGTCTGCATGCGCTCGATGTCGGCAGCATCCTCGACCAGGCCGAGACGACGCTCCAGCTCCACCAGGCGCATTTCCACCGCCTCGGCACCCGCCGACCCGTTCACCCTGACGTCGCTGTCAGCGATCGGGTCATAGGGGCTGGTCACCGGGTTGTTGTAATGGAACGGCACCACATATACCGCCGGATAGTTCTGGTAATCCACGGATGGCGGCTGGTCGGGCGGCAGGTTTTCGCTCGGTGAGGTCCGCGGCAGCGCCGTGACTCCCCAGCCATCGTCCACCGGCGTGCGCATGGTGGAATACAACTGCATCTTGCTGATCTTCCAGACCCCGCCTTCCTTCACGTATTCGTTTTCATACACCCCCGTGCCCCAGTGATGGCTTATGCCGAACCGGGCTTCCTGGGAAAAATGGTGCCAGCGGCCCCTGGCGGTACCGTCGGGATAGACATGCACGACCGGCTGCAACTGCATGTGATCGTTCAGGACGCCCTCCTGTGGGCCTTCCGCTCCCAGCGAATCCAGATAAGCCAGGACGCGCTCGCGGCCAACGTATACGCCCGAGCCGCCGATTTCGATCGTGGCATTGTCGGCAAACAGGTCCGCTGCCTGGCTCCACTGATGCTTGTCGATATAAAACCCGAAGATGCGTTGCAGGTTTTCCACGGCGTGTTCGTCTTCGAGCAGGGCGACCTCGAGTTCCAGACGGGCGATATCCGCCAATAGAGCAGCCGCCTCGTCTTCCTGGGTGTACGCGGAGCAAGGGACAAGGAACAAGGCGCAAGGGAGTATGTATTTGCAGATTTTCATTGCGCTTCTCCCGTGGAGGATTCCGGTGGCTGGTATCGCCCTACCGGGTTGTCGAAATGGAATGGCGGCAGGAAGGTTTCAGGCCATGACCCATAGCTGTCAGTCTGCGGCTCGTCGGGCGGGAATTGCGGTGAGACGTAAATGCCCTTGTTGATATCCTCGTTCAGGCCCCAGGCGCCTTCATAGGGCACCATGATGGTCTGGTACCAGCGCACCTTGCTGATCTTCCACACCCCGTTTTCCTTTTCGTATTCATTTTCATAAGGCCCCTCACCCCAGGCCGCATATTCGCCGAGGTCGCCATTGAGGATGACGGCGCGCCACCGGCCTTTCGCGCTCATGCCGTCCTCGGCCAGCGTAATGACGGGCATGAGCTGGAAATGCTCGTTCAGTTGGCCTTCGGACAGTCCTGACTGGTCGCCTCCCAGGTGATAAAAATATTCACGGATACGGTCACGCCCGCGGTAGAGGCCGTCACGGGCATACTCGACAGTGGCGTTGGCAGTGAACAGGTCGGCGAGGTCATCCCACAGCGCCTCGTCGAGGTAGTAGCCGTAAGCCCGCTGCAGGCGCTTGATGTCGTTAACATCCCGCAGCCGCTGCGCCCTCTCCTGCAGCGCTGTCAGGCGGGCAGCAAGTGCAGAAATATCAGCTGCCGGTTCAGGAACCGGTTCCTGCTGTTCCGTGCAGGCACTGATTGCCAGGCAAGCGGCCAGCACCGCGATCAGTGCATGTAACCTCGACATATTTTCCCCCGGATCGTTGCAGTTTCACTATGATTGCGCCTGGCGCATTGCCACCGGAGTATAAAGGACTGCCGCAAGTGCAGGTAGTCCCGGTGGAATTTTGCCCCTATAGAGTCTACACTTTTTGCGCAGGGGAATTCTCAACTATGCTATTCCACACACTCCGCACTACCCTCGCCCTCTTACTGGCGCTGACCTTCCTGGGTGCATCCATGCACCTGGCTGCCCAGGACCGCCAGGCATTTGCCGGCGACTGGGTGTTCAACAAGGACCTCAGTGACAATGCCGACAAACAGGTGGAACGGGCCTTGCGTGCCATGGGACAGAAGATCGACCGCTGCTGGTTCGGCTGCGGGGAAGATCGCTACCGCGGCGGCCCGGAGGAGCAGGAATTGTATGACCGGCTGTCCTACGACAAGTCACTTCATATCGCACTTGGCGAACCGGAATATGTCTTTACCTATGATGATCGCTATACTCGCTCCGTTTACACTGACGGACGCAGCCAGTCTGTCAGCCTGACCGGGCTCGATGAGGTGGAGGATTTTTCCATGGGTCACTGGGAAGGCAACCGTTTGCTTGTTGAGGCGCGGCCGCGCGACGGCGGTTTTGCCAACGAGACCTATACGCTCCAGCAAGGGGGCAGCCAGTTGCGCGTTGAACTGTATATTCGCCCCGGGGCATTTACTGAGCCGGTGACCATCGTTCGTGTTTATGACCGCATGCCCTCACCCTGATTTTCCAGGACCCGAAGTATGAACAGACTCATCGCTCCCCTGTTTGCCCTGTTGCTGGCGATTCCGGCAACTGTGTATGCCCAGCCAGTTGGCTATGCCCTGGTCGGCGGACTGTTGATCGATGGGTCGGGCGCCGAGCCCATGCCGAACAGCATAGTGCTGATTCGGGGTGACCGCATCGAAGCCGTTGGCTCCATCGGCAGGCTTCCCGTTCCCCAGGACTACCAGCTGGTATCCACCGAAGGCATGACGGTCATGCCGGGGCTGTGGGATCCCCACGTCCATCTCCTGTACAACGGCCACCCGGATTTCGGGCACTGGTTCTCCTCCTATGCCGACCGCTTTGCCGATGTCACTATCCCGGCATCGGCACTGCAGTTCCTTATGGCCGGCGTGACCAGCGTACGAGACCTGGCCGTGAATACCGATGACATCATCAGTGTGCGCAAGCGTATCACTGCCGGCGAAATTCCCGGCCCCACCATTTACACGGCCGGCAGCGCGCTGGTACCCGGGGGAGCGGCCTCCTACCGGCCTCATGTCATGCCAGTGGAAAACCCACGCGATGCCGTGCGCAAGACCCGGGCGCAGATCAATGCGGGCGTGGATATCATCAAGGTGCTGCAGGCAAACGAGGGGTTCCAGGAAGAACTGAATGCCATCGTGGAGACCGCGCATGCCGCCGGCATCCGTGTCACCGCGCATGGCCGCACCGACGAGGAGTTGCGTGTCGCCCTGCGCGCAGGTGTGGATGAAATCCAGCACATCGGCATCGATACCCCGACCCTCCCGGAAGACATCCTCGACATGGTGCAGCAGAGAATTGCCGGTGGCACGCCCCTGTACTGGAATCCCACCGTCGGGACCGTGCTGAACCGCGATGAACTCGCTGCCGATCCCGAATGGCTGGATGACCCGAAAAACTTTGCCGGCCTGCCTCAGGACATCGAACTCGATATCCGCCAGGCCATCAGCAACGCAGATTTCACCACCCTGCCCCGGTCGGCTTCAGACATCATCAAGCGCAAGGTCCAGAATCTGGGTGAACGCGGCGTCATCTTTACCTTTGGCAGCGATGAGGGCACTTTCGGACATCCTGCCAGCGAGGCGACCTGGCGTGAACTGGAGGCATGGGTCTTCGAACTGGGCATGGATCCGGTGGCGGCCATCAAGTGGGCCACAGCGGATTCAGCCGCGTACATGGGCGTCGGCGATGAGGTTGGGACCGTGACCCCCGGCAAACTCGCCGACGTCATCGCGGTGAAAGGCAGCCCGCTGCGTCACTTCAGTACGTTGCGTGAACCCGCGATGGTGTTCAAGAACGGCAAACGGGTCAGGTAGGCCCTATTGCTTTTCAGAGCAGCGCAAACCAGCTGATGCCCGTCTTGTTGACGGCAATTCCCACGATATACACGAAAGTGAACACCCCGAGCAGGAAGGCGGTGATGCGGATCGATTTCGTGGTGCCGCGGTTCAGGGCTATACCCACGAACAGCAGGTAGAACATCAGCAGGAAAATCTTCATGGTCAGCCAGCCCTGGGCAAACAGGCCGATATTGAGCACGAATGCCATGCTGAACCCGCTGAGCAGAAAGATCGTGTCGACCAGGTGCGGCGTCACCAGGATCAGTTTGTGATTCAGCCATTTCGAGTCGATGACCATCAGATAGGCACGAAACAGGAAGCCCGTGAAGCTGATCAGGGCGCAGCACATGTGAATGGTCTTTAACGTTAGGAACATCTGGAAGTTTGACTGCGGTTAAAAGCGGTCGATTGTAGGGAAAGAAGATACAAGATAAAAGATACAGGATACATGGAATAACACCTTGGGCTCTTTGGTATCGGCCCATTTCCAAATAAATGCCGGATTAACAGCCCATAACCAGCCCCAGACCCGAAGCGCTTGCCTGTATCTTTTATCCTGTATCCTGTATCCCCGAGGACGTCAGTCCTCGGAAAAGGTCACGTCCTGCAATTCATCGGACATGCCCTGCTCCCAGGTGGACCAGCCTGAATTCATGCCGTAGGGAACCCGCTCGAGAATGGCTTCGATCTCGTGGATATTGCCATCGTAGACCTTGAACAGTTCCGCAATTCCCCACGTCCAGGGCTGCACGGGGCCGGCGGTCACTTCACGCCCGGCCGGCGTGACGCCATGGCGGAACTCGCCGCCTGAATGATCAAAGAAGACGAAGGAGAACACCAGGCCCCGCTCCTCGTCCACGGCAACAAAACGGCGGTCACGGATACGGTTAACGAAGAAAATCAGTCCGGACTGGAATTGCTCCAGGCAGCTCCATTGCGACGAATATACCGAGGCGTCCGAGGGATCCGGCCGCGTCTCACCCGGCGGGGTCGGGGCATTGGTGCTGCGCATGCCGTTTTCTATGCGCTCGCAGTCATCGGCGAAGGGATAGTCCATCAGGCCGTCATTTTTCTGCATGCCAACGAAATACATGTTGGCGATCTCCAGCATTTCCCGGCGGGTATTGCGCTGTGATTCCGGCACTGCTGAACGAAAGGCAAACCGGGGGGGCATCTCTGCCAGGCGTTCTGCGGCAGTTGTGCTGCGTACCACGAAATGCTCGATCTCGCTGATTGCGCCGTCTTCCAGGCGCAGACGCAGGGCTAGCAGGGCCGGCGTCATCTGGGTCGGATCGCGATGTTCTTCATAAATATTGCCGAGAAAAGCCACCTGCTGGGCGGCCATGTCCGGTACAAAGATCCGGTAATTGCCGCGGCCCTCCATGGTCTGCCACAAGCCGTCGCGCACCTGCAGGCGCTGGCCGTTTTCGGTGAAACGCACATCATCAGCCAGCGGTACCGCATCCGGGTTGTTGGCAATGAGCGCGTCCAGGTAATCATCGACCAGACCCTCCATGCAGGCACGATCACAGGGTTGCATCACGGCACCCTGTGCCATCAGGTATATCGGTGACGCCAGCATGACCAGCCCGGCAAACAACGGACCTGGCTTCAGGATTCGGGGCAATGAAAACATACGGGTTTTTCTCCAGCTTGTACGGGTTTTCAGGAAATTGAGCCTACTTGAATTGGACGCAAAAAGACAGAATACGGGTTTGCACTTCAGCTATGCTGCACAGCATCATCTGTGCCGGATAAAATTTAGTCTGGGCTGGCGCTTTGTGATAAATTAGCGCGCTTTGCAACGACGCTGTTTTCTTGGGGAAGAAACGTTAATGATTAAATCCTGTAAAGCACCCGATCCCAACACCAGGACACCGGATTTCAAATTACCCGCCAATGCCACCGACGCCCACTGCCATATTTTCGGACCGGGCGACAAATATCCCTACTCGCCGACCCGCACCTACACACCGCCCGATGCCGGCCTCGACGATTTCAAGAAACTGCAGAGCATACTCGGGCTGACCCGCGCCGTACTGGTCAATGCCAGCTGTCACGGCATCAACAATGACCCGATCCTCGATGCCATTGCCCAGAGCGGCGGAGCCTATCGTGGTGTTGCCAACATCAATGATGATTTCACCGAAGCCGATATCGAAATTCTGCATGAAGGCGGTTGCCGCGGCTGCCGCTTCAACTTCGTCAGGCATCTGGGCGGCATCCCCGATATGGAAAAATTCCATAGTATTATCAACAAGATAAAAGGCTTCGGCTGGCACGTGGTGCTGCACTTCGATGCCATCGACCTGGTGGACTTCCAGGACCTCCTGGACAACCTGCCGATTCCCTACATCATCGACCACATGGGGCGTGTGCCGACCAGGGACGGCCTCGGCCAGGAACCGTTCCGCATCCTGCTGGAATTCGCCCGTCGCGACAATTGCTGGATCAAGGTCTGCGGCGCCGAGCGCATTTCGTCCATGGGCCCCCCGTTCACCGATGCCATGCCCTTTGCCAAGGCGATCATCGAAGTCGCACCGGATCGTGTGCTCTGGGGTACTGACTGGCCGCATCCGAACATAAAAGAACACATGCCCAACGATGGTGATTTGGTGGACCTGATTCCTTTGATGGCACCGGACAAGGAAACTCAGCAGAAGTTGCTCGTTGATAATCCACACAGGCTTTACGGTTTCACCAACTAAAGCCATCAAGGAATCAAGGCCACCGCAGTCGTTACAGCATCCACCTGCTGTCGCTGTTTGGATTCTCGTATGAGCAAAACCATTCTTATCACCGGTTCCACCGACGGGCTTGGCAAGGAAGTCGCTCGCCGGCTTGCTGTGAAAGGCTGGAAAGTCCTGTTGCACGGACGCAACCCTGACAAAGGCGCCGCAGTACTTGCGGAGTTGCGCGAGCAGACCGGCAATGACTCGCTGGCATACTTCAATGCCGACCTCGCCTCGCTTGCAGATGTCAGGCAGCTGGCAGGGGATGTACTCGCCAATGTCGATCGGCTCGATATCCTGGTGAACAACGCCGGTATCGGCCCGCGACACCCCGACTCACCACGCACCCTCAGTGCGGATGGCTACGAGATCTTCTTCGCTGTGAACTACCTGGCAGGTTACCTGTTGGTGCGGGAACTGCTTCCACTGCTCAGGAAATCGGCCCCTGCCCGCATCATCAATGTCGCATCCCTGGCCCAGGCCCCGGTTCGCTTCGAGGATGTCATGCTGGAGCACGATTACTCGGACGGGCTGGCCTACCGGCAAAGCAAACTGGCACAGATCATTCACGCCAACGACCTCGCCAGCCAGCTGGAAGGCTGCGGAGTAACCGCCAACAGCCTGCACCCCGCCACGCTCATGAACACCAAGATGGTACTGGATTCCACCGTGCTGCCCCAGAGCATGACCACCGTGGACGACGGCGCCAATGCCCTGGAACACCTGATCACTGCCTCCGAACTGAACGGTGTCAGCGGTGTGTATTTCGACATGCAGGAACAGGCGCGTGCTGAAGACCAGGCCTACGATGAAAGCGCTCAGGCCAGGTTGCGGGAATTGAGCGAAAAGCTCGTTGCAGATTCTCTGTAATTAAAACCAGTTAATTTCAGACAATAAAAAAGGCGGGTTATACCCGCCTTTCTTATTACAGCAATCTTATAACAACAATTTTATTCTATGGTCGGAGCGGGCAGCGGCTCGTTGCCGATCTGGATCGAGCCTTCCACCGAATCGCAGTGCATGCCTGCAGCCGGCGGAGTCCTTTCCGGACACTTGAACATGCCACCTTCACGTGAGCCGGCATTCTCGCCGTTGCGCAGCGGGTGCATGGCCACGCTGAACACCGTTCCCTGCGGGAAGGCATTCACGGAAACACCCTGGCGCGCCATCTGTGCCGAGCCACCCATTTCCACGGACCAGATAATCGGTTCGCCGTTTTCATCACGAAGCACGTTTTTGCGTTCCTCGTTCATGGGGGCGAAGAAAATCGCGAGGTGGTTAGGGGCAGGGTCGACACGGGTGACCACACCGGTGAATACACGGACGTTCTGCATGTCGTACATGGCGAAGGAATGGTGGGCCTGCGCAGGAGCGCCAACCAATCCAGCGACAGCCAGGGCAGCGACGACTGGTTTTTGTAACTTATTGATAAATCTCATTGTTAACTCCTTACTCCCCCAAGATTGTCTTTATAATACCTGATTAATCTTACTCGAAGCTGAATATATCCTCTTCTTCGGGCTTTTCCATATCCTGTTCAAAATATTCTTCCCAGTAATGGGCCCAGGGCCGGCCGTACATATCGGGAATTTCGTATTCTATCACCTGTCCATGGGAAACGGGCGTGGCCCGTCCATCGATCGGGAAGATGGACTGGATGCATTCGATGAATACGTAGGGTGTGGCATCCGGGTCATCGAATTCATTCTGCTTCTGCAGGTTCCTGACAATGCGCACCGGTTCCACCCAGACTTGCGGATCGTAGAAAACCGTTTCGTGATTCAGACCGGTGAAGTTGCCGTCAGCATCATGATTCGGCGTGTAGATTTCTATGGTCTGCATCATGCTGGAATGTTCCGGTGCGGCATGGTTCTTCCAGCCCTGGATGTTGGATGTCCAGGTAATGAGTGCATCGCCGTCCCAGAAGCCGATGGTTTCGCCGTACCAGCGCGGCACATCGGCACCAAGCCTGGGAACGACGCCTTCCATGTTGAATTCCCTGCCAATGTGGATATCGGTGATGAAGTTGCGTGCCACGCCGGCGACGATCTGCACCATGTTCGGCGTTACCGTGATGTAGTGCTCCCACACGGCGAATTCATGGAACCGACGGGTAAAGCCTTCCGGCCAGCAATACTGGGACTGCCACTGCGGTGCGTTGGTGTTGCCGTGGTGATAGGCTTCCTGCACATAGTAGGTCTGGTATTCCTCGGTCAGCAGGGACAGGATGGTCGGTATCTGGTTGTAACGCATTTTGTACCAGTACTGGTTGGTCCTGCCGGGGTGGGCGTATATTCCGCTCCATTCTCCCGGTACGGTTGCGTAGGTGTGCCTGGTAGGACCACCCCGTTTCTTCGTTTCCGCCATCAGTGCTTCGTAATGTTCCTGCGCCGTCCTGAACGGGTACGGGCTGACGATGGCTTCGCGCGGGTAATCGTTCTCGCATTTGCCCCAGGGAGCGGTCGCCGGCGGATTCGGGCCCATAATCTGGTTGCCGGTGGCATTGGCGCCCCACAAATCCTCGATAGCCGCGGATGAATTGCAGCGGAAGTAACGCGGGTCCGTCCACAGATCGCGGTCCGCATAGAAATCGTCCGAGGTGAACAGGTCCCGCGCCAGCGGCTCTATCCCTTCCGGCACTTCCCCGCCCATGGCGCCGCCCAGGAAAGTGCGCGGCACACCCGGCTGGAAGAAGCCGCCGCGGAAGGTGGCACCGGTAACCTCGTGTTCGGCCGCATCGGCTGCCAGCGGCCATCCCCTGCCGACACTTTCAAAATCCATCTGGGCTGTCTGCTGGGCCTGGATACCTGCCGAAAGCATGAAGGTGGCTGCCAGCATGAGCCGGCGGTTGGAAATTGCTCGCATGTAGTACCCCTTTGAACTGCCGGCACTGGGCGTACCCGGCAAATGAAGGCTGAAGTATAAATATCCTCTTTATAAAAGGCCACCAGGGCCAATGGCCGGCGAATGCCTAGTTTTTCAACCGGTAACCGGTCCTGAATATCCAATGCAGAACACTGATGCACCCCAGCAGGAAGACCAGCGTCATCACCATGCTGACCAGTACATTGACGTCGGAGATCTCGTAGAAACTCCAGCGGAAACCGCTTACCAGGTACACAACCGGATTGAACAGGGAAACTTTCTGCCAGAAATCCGGCAGCATACTGATGGAATAAAAGCTGCCGCCCAGAAAAGTCAGCGGCATCACCACCAGCAACGGAATAATCTGCAGCTTTTCGAAATTGTCCGCCCAGATGCCGATGATGAAGCCGAACATACTGAAGGTCATCGCGGTAAGCACGAGGAAGACGAACATGGTCAGCGGATGCAATATCTGCAGGTCCACAAACAAGGCGGAAGTCGTCAGAATGATGAGACCGATCATGACCGCCTTCGTGGCCGCTGCTCCAACGTAGCCCATGACAATTTCCGCCGGGGATACCGGGGCGGAAAGCACCTCGTATATGGTGCCTGTGAATCGGGGGAAGTAAATGCCGAAGGAAGCGTTGGAGATACTTTGCGTCAGCAGGGTCATCATGATGAGGCCCGGCACCAGGAAGGCCCCGTAACTGACGCCGCCGATATCATTCATACGCGAACCGATGGCGCTGCCGAATACCACGAAGTACAGGGAGGTTGAAACCACGGGTGACACGATGCTCTGCGCGATGGTGCGCCAGGTACGCGCCATTTCGAATTTGTAGATAGCCTTGACTGCATAAAAATTCATTTCTTCACCAGGTTCACGAAAATCTCTTCAAGTGAATTTTGTCTAGTTTCCAGATCCTTGAACTGGATCGACGCCGCCTCGATGTCATCCAGCAGCGAGGTGATGTCGGAACTTTCCTGCTGCGCATCGTATGTATAGACCAGGCTCATGCCGTCGTTTTTCATTTCCAGCTTGTATGAGGCGAGACTGTCGGGAATCGCGGCTAGCGGCTCACTCAGGTGCAGCGTCAGGCGCTTCTCACCCAGCTTCTGCATGAGGTCATGCTTTTCTTCAACCAGGATGATTTCCCCTTTGTTTATCACACCGATGCGATCAGCCATCTCCTCGGCTTCCTCAATGTAATGGGTAGTGAGGATAATGGTCACCCCGGATGCGCGCAGTTCCCTGACCACCTGCCACATGTCCTTGCGCAGTTCCACATCGACACCGGCGGTAGGCTCGTCCAGGAACAGGATCTTCGGCTCGTGCGACAAGGCCTTGCCGATCATCACGCGGCGCTTCATGCCGCCGGACAGCGTCATGATGCGGTTGTCCTTCTTTTCCCAGAGCGACAGCGACTTCAGGATTTTTTCAATGTGCGCAGGATTCGGCGCCTTGCCGAACAGGCCGCGTGAAAACGACAGTGTATTCCACACCGATTCGAACGAGTCGGTGGTCAGCTCCTGCGGCACAAGGCCGATTTCCGCGCGGGCGGCACGGTAATTCCTGATGATGTCATGGCCATTGACGGTAATCTGTCCTTCACTGGGATTGACGATCCCGCAGATGATGCTGATCAAAGTGGTCTTGCCGGCACCGTTGGGCCCGAGCAGGGCGATGATCTCCCCTTCCCGGATATCAAGACTGACATTCTTCAGGGCCCGGAAACCCGTGGCGTAAGTCTTGGAAAGATTCTGGACTGATATAACCGGTTTCATGATTGTCCTGGTGCATGGGCGGTTGCATGAATACGAACGGCCCGTCAAAACCCCGTCCAAAGACCTGCGGACAAGGCAGTTAATTCATGTTTTCAGATTACTGGAACTGGCAGCTGATATCGCCGGGATTGGCCGCGCAGAATTGCCGCACAAAATCATCGATCACCGAGCAGGTGCCAAAAGTCATGATGGTATCGGCAGACTGCGTCACCAGTTCGCTGGAAGTGGCCAGCGTCACCGCATCAGCGCCCACAGGTGAAAAGACAGGCTCGGGCGCCGTTACCGGCGTGCCGGTAATTGCGGTTTCTGCAC
>Ga0181579_10001227_pt1 | contig 21241 bp, 22 predicted proteins | sample 071ome_24_FD_132996 | JGI IMG/M metagenome (GOLD analysis project Ga0181579, IMG submission 132996) | Coastal salt marsh microbial communities from the Groves Creek Marsh, Skidaway Island, Georgia - 071402CT metaG (megahit assembly) | ecosystem: Environmental > Aquatic > Marine > Intertidal... | reverse complement strand
TGAGCATCGTTTCCCTGTATCTATTGCTCACGCACGGGGGCTGAGAACATGGCGAGTGACTGGCCTCTACTGTCCCTTGTGACTTTCCTGCCGCTGGCGGGGGTGATCTTCATTCTCTTCGTTCGTGGCGACGAGGCGACGGTGGCGCGGAATTCCCGCTATATCGCCCTGTGGACCTCGATGGCGGCGTTCCTGTTGTCACTGCCGCTGTGGATCGGGTTCGACCCGACCACCGCCGAGTTCCAGTTCGTCGAGAAGGTCGCTTGGATCCCCGGCGCCAATATCAACTATCACATGGGATTGGACGGCATTTCGCTGTTCTTCGTGCTGCTCTCGACCCTGTTGACGCCGATCTGCATCCTGTCCAGTTGGGAAGCGGTCAAGAACCGGGTCCGCGAGTACATGATCGCCTTCCTGGTGCTGGAGACCATGATGGTCGGCATGTTCTGCGCGCTGGACATGCTGGTTTTCTACATCTTCTTCGAGGGCGTGCTGATCCCGATGTTCATCATCATCGGAGTCTGGGGCGGCGCGCGCCGGGTTTACGCGGCATTCAAGTTCTTCCTCTACACGCTGCTCGGCTCGGTGCTGATGCTGGTCGCGATGCTGACCATGTATTTCGCCGCCGATACCACCGATATGCCGACCCTGATGGCCTTCAAGTTCGCCGCCGATATTCAGCCGTGGCTGTGGCTCGCCTTCTTCGCGTCCTTCGCGGTGAAGGTGCCGATGTGGCCGGTTCATACCTGGTTGCCGGATGCTCATGTCGAGGCGCCGACGGCGGGCTCGGTGATCCTGGCCGGCGTGCTGCTGAAGATGGGTGGATACGGCTTCCTCAGGTTCTCGATCCCGATGTTCCCCGAGGCGACGGACATGTTCGCGCCCCTGGTCTTCACCTTGAGCGTGGTGGCGGTGATCTATACCTCGCTTGTCGCGCTGGCCCAGGAAGACCTGAAGAAGCTGATCGCCTATTCCTCGGTCGCGCATATGGGCTTCGTGACCATCGGCATGTTCACCATGAACGAGCAGGGGGTGCAGGGATCGATCTTCCAGATGCTGAGCCACGGCATCGTATCCGGCGCGCTGTTCCTGTGCGTCGGCGTGATCTATGACCGCATGCATACCCGCGAGATCGCCGCCTATGGCGGCTTGGTCAACCGGATGCCGCGCTATGCCCTGGTGTTCATGATCTTCACCATGGCCTCGGTCGGCCTGCCGGCGACCAGCGGTTTCGTTGGAGAGTTCCTGGTGCTGATGGGCGCCTTCGAGGTCAGCACATGGCTGGCGGCCTTCGCGGCCACCGGGGTGATCCTCGGCGCCGCCTACATGCTCTATGTCTATCGCCGGATCATATTCGGCGTGCTGGACAAGGAGAGTCTTAAGAGCATTACCGATCTGTCACCCAGGGAAATCGCGATCTTCGCGCCCCTGGTGATCCTGGTGTTCTGGATGGGCATCTACCCCGCGTCGTTCCTCGACATGATGGCCGTTTCGGTGGACAACCTGATCGCCAATTACAACGTCGCGCTGCTCGAAAGCGGCGTGACCGTCGCGAACCGCTGAGCCGGAGACTAGGATATGGATCCCACCTTGGTTCCCGCGATGGCCTCGGCGACGCCGGAGATTTTCCTGGCGGCGGCGGGCATGGTTCTGTTGATGCTCGGGGTGTTTCGCAAGGAAGACCCGACGGGGCTGATCTCGTGGTTGGCGATCATCTGTTTCATCGTCGCCGGCGTTCTGGTGCTTACCCATGGCGGGCCGACGGACACGCCGGCCTTCTTCGGGATGTTCGTCACCTCCGAGTTCGCGCAATTCGCCAAGCTTCTGATCCTGGCGGGATCGGCGCTGTCGATCATTCTCTCCAATGACTATATGCGCCGCGAGGAGGCACAGCGGTTCGAGTATCCGGTGCTGATCGTCTACGCGACCGTCGGCATGATGATGATGGTCTCGGCCGATGATCTGATCGCGCTTTATATCGGCTTGGAACTGCAGAGCCTGGCGCTCTATGTCGTCGCCTCGATCCGGCGCGACACCCTACGATCCACCGAGGCGGGGCTGAAGTATTTCGTTCTCGGCGCGCTGTCCTCTGGCATGCTGCTCTACGGTTGCTCGCTGATCTACGGTTTCGCGGGAACCACCGATTTCGCCGGCTTGGCGGGCGTGTTCACGACCTTCGGCGATGATTCGGTGCCGGTCGGCCTGGTTTTTGGCCTGGTGTTCCTGATCTCCGGCTTGGCCTTCAAGGTGTCGGCGGTGCCGTTCCACATGTGGACCCCCGATGTCTACGAGGGTGCGCCGACGCCGGTGACCGCCTTGTTCGCCATCGCGCCCAAGGTCGCGGCGATCTGTCTGTTCCTTAGGGTCATGGTCGGCCCGTTCGGCGAGCTGATCGAGCAATGGCAGCAGGTCATCGTGGTGATTTCGATCCTGTCCATGGGGCTTGGGGCCTTCGCGGCGCTGGTGCAGACCAATATCAAACGCCTGATGGCCTACAGTTCGATCGGCCATATGGGCTATGCCCTGGTCGGTGTCGCCGCCGGCAACGAGGCCGGCGCCAGCGGCGTGCTGATTTACCTCACCGTCTATCTTTTCATGAATGTCGGCACCTTCGCCTGCATCCTGGCGATGCGCCAGCAGGGTCGGGCGGTAGAGGGGATCAACGATCTCGCCGGGCTGTCGAAGAGCCATCCGATGATGGCGCTGGCGCTTCTGGTGTTCATGTTCTCGATGGCCGGCGTGCCGCCGCTCGCGGGTTTCTTCGGTAAGTGGTTCGTGTTCCTGGCCGCCATTGACGCGGGTCTTTACACCCTGGCGATCCTCGGTGTGATGGCCAGCGTGGTCAGCGCTTTCTATTACCTGCGCATCGTTAAGATCATGTATTTCGACGAGGCGGTTGAGCCCTTGGATACCGCGGTGCCCGGTGATCTGCGCATTGTCATGTACGTCGCGACGGCCGTGACCCTGTTGTTCTTCCTTGTGCCGAGCCCGGTTGTCGATGTCGCCGACGCGGCCGCCGCCGCGCTCTTGGGGGGCTGAGTCTCGTCACTCTCGGCGATCCGCCGACCAGCGCGCTCATCCTGTATCGGCACGTGGAATGACGATCCCGAGCGACGAATCCCAATTTGACGCCCCATTGCCCGAACGGGTACGCGTCGAGGCGTATGACCTTGTCGACAGCACGAACGCCCTGGCGCGTGGCCGGGCCGAGGCGGGCGCCGGCGAATGGACCGTGATCCAGGCAATGGAGCAAAGCGCCGGGCGTGGGCGGCGCGCCAGCGACTGGCGCTCGCCACGCGGTAATCTCTATACCTCGACGATCCTGCGCCCCAGCGCCCCAATGTCGCGCTGGCCGCAATTGTCGTTCGTGGCGGCGCTTGCGGTGGTGGAAATGGCGCGGGTCCTCGCGCCGAGCGCGCTGATCACCGTTAAGTGGCCGAATGACGTCTTGGCGAACGGATTGAAACTAAGCGGTATTCTTCTGGAGACAACAGGCGCCGGGCAAGGCGCCGCCGTTGTCGTCGGTGTCGGTATCAATATCGCTTCCCATCCCACGCAAACCCGTTACGGGGCCACCAGTATCGGCGCGCTGAGCCGGCCCTGTCCGCCACTTGATGTCGCGCGCGCGCATTATCTGAACGCATTGACTCGTGGGTATGATATTTGGAGCGCGCAAGGCTTTTCCCCGATCCGTGACGCCTGGACCGAGGTGGCCCACGGCCTGGGGAGCGACGTCCTGATAAGTGACGGCGATACGCCCGACAGACGCGGCAGGCTGATTGGGATCGACGAGGAGGGGCGCTTGATGATTGAAACACCGGATGGCGGGGCGACCGTGATCTCCGCCGGAAGTTTGAGTTTTGTTGACACCGGAGAGGCCTGATGCTTCTGACGATTGACTGCGGAAACACCAATACCGGCTTCGCCATGTTCGAGGGCGAGCGCTGCGTGGGCTCGTGGCGAACCTCGACCAATGCCTCGCGCACGGCGGATGAGTACGGGGTTTGGCTTACCCAACTTTTGGCCTTGAGCGATCTTTCCCTCAGTGACATTCACGATGTCATCATCGCCAATGTGGTTCCCGAGACGGCTTTCAATCTGAAGACGCTCTGTCGGCGGCATTTCGGCGTCGAACCGATGCTGATCGGCGCGCCGGAGGTGGATTTGGGTATCGCCATCCGGATCGATAATCCAGCCGAGGTTGGCGCCGACCGGGTGGTCAACGCCATCGGCGCCGGCGCGCGCTATGACGGCGCGCTAATCGTCATTGATTTCGGCACCGCGACGACATTCGACGTGGTGGAGGAGGATGGCGGCTACGCGGGCGGGGTTATCGCGCCGGGCATCAATCTCTCGCTCGAGGCGCTTTACAACGCGGCGGCCCAGCTTCCCCGGATCGTGATCGAGCCGCCGGCCCATCCAAGCAATGCCAACGAGCCCGTGCATATCATCGGCACCTCGACCAAGGAGGCCATGCGGGCGGGAATTTTCTGGGGCTATGTCGGACTGATCGAGGGCATCGTCAATCGGATCAAGGCGGAGTACGGCAAGCCGATGACCGTCGTCGCAACCGGCGGCCTCGCGCCGATCTTTCTGTCGTCGACGGAGGCGATTCAGCATGTCGACCCCGATATCACCTTGCGGGGATTGGTGCTGATCCATGAACGGAACAAACGATGAGTGACAAGGACGCGTTCAAGCCCGATCCCGAGGAGCTCTTGTTCCTGCCGCTCGGCGGATCGGACGAGATCGGGATGAATCTCAACCTCTACCACTATGACGGAAAGTGGTTGATGGTCGATCTCGGCATTACCTTTGGCGACGAGACCACGCCGGGGATCGACGTGATCATGCCGGATCCGGGATTCATCGAGGCGCGCAAGCGGGATCTGCTCGGGCTGCTGGTTACCCATGGTCACGAGGACCATATCGGCGCGATCCCGTATCTGTGGGAACGTTTGCGCTGTCCGATCTACGCGACGCCCTTCACCGCGACCTTGATCCGCCGAAAGCTGGCGGAGGTGGATCTGTTGGGATTGGTAAACCTGGTCGAGGTGCCGCTGTCGGGCAATTTCGTGCTCGGTCCGTTCGAGGTCGAGTTCGTGGGGCTTACCCACTCGATCCCCGAGCCGAATGCCATCGTGCTGCGTTGTGCCGCCGGAACCGTGTTGCATAGCGGGGATTGGAAGTTCGACCCGGATCCCCAGGTCGGCGAGGTGACCGATCATGACGCGCTCGACCGTATCGCCGAGGAGGGGGTGCTGGCGATGGTCGGCGATTCGACCAATGTCGATGTGCCTGGCCATACCGGCTCGGAGGCCGAATTGGTCGACAGCTTCGCGGAAATCTTTGCCAAACAGCCGCATCGGATCGCGGTGACGTGCTTTGCCTCGAATGTCGCGCGGTTGCGCACGGTGGCGATCGCGGCGCGGAAATGTGAGCGCCAGGTGGCCTTGGTCGGCCGCTCTCTCTGGCGAATGTATGACGCGGCGCGTGACAACGGCTATCTGCTCGATATCCCCGAATTCGTGAGCGAGGCCGACGCGGGCTATTTCCCCCGCGACAAGCTGGTGATGATCTGTACCGGCAGTCAGGGAGAGCCGCGCGCCGCCTTGGCGCGGATCGCCGATCAGGCACATCATCAGGTCTCTCTCGAATCCGGCGATACCGTGGTGTTCTCGTCACGGGAGATTCCGGGAAACGAAAACGCGATCAGCCGCATTCAAGGCAAGTTGATGAGCCGGGGGGTCCAGGTCATCACCGAGCGCGAGCATCATGTGCATGTCTCCGGGCATCCGGCGCGCGAGGACATGATCGAGATGTATCAGATGATCCGCCCGGAAATCTCGATCCCGGTTCATGGTGACGCCCGCCATCTGGCCGAGCACGCCAAGCTGGCGCGGGAATGTCAGGTCCCGCAGGTTCAGGTTCCGGGCAACGGCAGTGTCATTCGTCTGGCACCGGGGCCGGCGGAGATCATTTCCTGGGTGCCGGTCGCGAGCCTGGCGGTGGATGGCCCGCGACTGCGACGCCTGGACAGCGATGTGATACGGGACCGGCGCAAGCTCCTGCATAACGGCGCGGTGGCGGCGACGGTTGTGCTTGACGCCAAGGGATTTTGCCGCGGCGACCCGCTCCTTACGGTTACGGGCATTACCGATGACGATGACGCCGCCGAGATTGACGAATTGCTGATCGATATGGTTCGAGAAGCGGTGGAAAGTCTGCCCACCAGCGCCCGTAAGACCGACGAGGCGGTGGGCGAGGCGGCTCGCCGCGCGGTACGCCGTGTCGTGCGCGGCGAGTTTGGAAAAAGACCACTGACCACGGTTCACGTGGTGAGAGCCTAGAAAGGATACTTCGATGATCGGTCGTTTGAATCATGTCGCCATTGTCGTGCCGGATCTGGAAGCCGCCGCCGCGACCTACCGCGACACGCTGGGCGCGCGCGTCAGCGCCGCCGACGATCTGCCCGATCATGGCGTAACAACCGTGTTCGTCGAATTGCCGAATACCAAGATCGAGCTTCTGCACCCCTTCGGCGAAGGCTCTCCCATACAAGGCTTTCTCGACAAGAACCCGTCAGGCGGCATGCATCATGTCTGTTACGAGGTCGAGGATATCATCGCCGCGCGTGATAGCTTGAAGGCCGCCGGCGCCCGGGTTCTCGGCGATGGAGAACCGAAGACCGGCGCCCATGGCAAACCCGTTCTGTTCCTGCACCCCAAGGATTTCGCCGGAACACTTGTCGAACTTGAGCAAGTCTGAGTCGAATACGTCCAAGGGAGACCACGCATGGAAGTCGTGTCGGGTATCGTCGTCTACATATTGTTGTGGTGGTGGGTCTTCTTCATGTCACTGCCTTTCGGCGTGCGCAAGTCGGAAACGGTGGAGATTGGTCACGAGCCCGGCGCGCCGGAGAAGCCGCATCTATGGAAAAAGGCCCTGGCGGCGACAGTGATCGCCGGTGTCCTTTGGTTCGGGGTCGATTGGATCATCCAGGCGGACCTCATATCCTTCCGCGACATGGCCAAGGAGATGTAGGCGAAACGTTCCCAAGCTCAGGGCAAAAAAAAGCAAGGCCGTTTGGACCTTGCTCTCACATCCCCTTGTTTCAATCAGCCGCTCCGAGGCGGTGTTTGACCTGGGTTCCTCCCCTAACTCGGGCCAGCCTTTTCGCTTTCGCGATGGCGGTTCGCGTTTTCAGTGAGCGGAATTTAGTATGGTCGAGGCGATGGGTCACGCTGATTCTGATGAATCGCTTCGATTTTCCCGACGATCTGGTGCGAGGGAACCGTAATGGCTTTGAGGAACAGGGTGGCCCTTGCGGGTATCGGCGGCGTAGCGATCGTCTTTGCGATGTTTGCCGTGCCGGTTGATGTTCTCGGCGACGAGGCGAAACCGGGTACCGCCGAGGTGACTGTCAGCCCCGAGGATTGCCGTCGCCTCGTGGCTCACAGGCCGGCCGACGATGTCACCTATAAGCCCGGGGTTGACGCATACGGCCGACCGGTGACGCCGGCGGATTTGCCGGGAACCCAGGTAATCAAGGCGCCGGATAAGATCACTTTCAACATCACCTATGACGCGTTGGGAAAACTTGGCCTGACGGGCTCGTCATCCCTGCTGTCGGGAGAGGCGACGATCGGCGAGGTTTCCTACGATATCTCTTTCGGCCGCCTGGAGTTCAATGGAGAACCCCTGACCGACCCCGAAATCGCGGTCCTTGCATCGGCGTGTAAAAGCCTGGAGAAGTAGAGTGGGCGGCGTTTCTTTGCGTCGCACGGACCGTCTGCCTTCTCCGTTTTCACGACCGTCTCCCTTGCGAAGGCAAGGGCTTTTTCCGCCCATGCTCGATGCGGGATCGGTGGTGATAAGATTGACCGGATTGAGCCGGGGCGGCGTTCTCGCCAAGAGCCCTTGGCCCAAAAGCCTCGGGCCGGAGAAAACCCCCGGCCCGAAGCGTAACGATTGGAAACGGCCTACACCCGATCAGGCGCCGGTAAAGGCCTGCAGACCGGTTTGGGCCCGTCCCAGGATCAGCGCGTGAACGTCATGAGTGCCCTCGTAGGTGTTCACCGCCTCGAGGTTCATGACGTGGCGAATGACGCCGTACTCGTCCGACACGCCGTTGCCGCCGTGCATGTCGCGGGCGGTGCGGGCGATCTCAAGGGCCTTGCCGCAGGAATTGCGCTTGGCCAGCGAAATCGCCTCGGGCGCGCCGGTGCCCGCGTCGAGAAGCTGGCCCAGTCGCAGACAAGTTTGCAGCCCGATTGTGATCTCGGTCTGCATGTCGGCGAGCTTCTTTTGGATGAGCTGATTGGCGGCCAGGGGACGGCCGAACTGTTTGCGCTCAAGCGTGTAATCCCGCGCCGCGTGCCAACAGAACTCCGCCGCGCCGAGCGCGCCCCAGGAGATCCCGTAGCGTGCCTTATTGAGACAGCCGAACGGACCGGACAGCCCCTTTACATTAGGCAGCAGGTTCTCTTCGGGAACCATGACCTCGTCCATGACGATTTCTCCGGTTACCGAGGCGCGCAGCGAGAACTTGCCCTCGATTTTCGGCGCGGACAGTCCCTTCATGCCTTTTTCAAGGATGAAACCCCGGATCACCCCGTCATCGGTCTTGGCCCAGACCACGAAGACATCGGCGATGGGGGAGTTGGTGATCCACATCTTGGCGCCGGAGACCAGATAGCCGCCATCGACGGAACGCGCCCGGGTCTTCATGCCGCCCGGGTCGGAGCCGTGATCAGGCTCGGTCAGCCCGAAGCAGCCGACCCATTCGCCGGTCGCCAGCTTGGGCAGATATTTCTGGCGCTGCTCCTCGCTGCCATAGGCGTGTATGGGATGCATTACCAGACTGGATTGCACGCTCATGGCCGAGCGATAGCCGCTGTCGACGCGCTCCACCTCGCGGGCGACCAGGCCGTAGCAGACATGGTTGACCCCGGCGCAGCCATAGCCGTCAATGGTCGAGCCGAGGAAACCGAGCTCGCCCATTTCGTTCATGATCTCGCGATCGAATTGCTCGTTGCGAAAGGCGTTCTGAACGCGGGACAAAAGCTTGTCCTGGCAGTAGTCGCGGGCCGCGTCTCGAACCATCCGCTCCTCTTCGGAGAGTTGCTGCTCCAAAAGCAGGGGATCGTCCCACTGGAAACTGGGCTTGGAGGATTTGGGCTTGCCGGCGATCTTGCTGGTCGCCTCGGCGGTGGCGGCGGAATCGGGGCTCATCGGGGTCTCCAATCTGTGCGGCGTATCGGCTTGGCAAACGTATATACACAGGTGGAGCGTTTCGCGAGCCCGTTTTGTCGCTTGATGGCGGACCGGCCATTCCGTCCCGCGTCGCGGCGGCGTATAATCGCTCACTCCGCATTGGGATGATCGTCGTGGCGCTCAACGAAAATCAGGTCATTATAGAATTTATTCGTGTCGGTGCTTACGTGAAGGTTAGCGCCGTGGACCCGGTGACGCGGGTAGAGGTGTCGATCGTCGGCAATCCCGCGAGCGGCGAAGCGACGCTGAAGCGAACCGCGCTTCGCAAGCTAAGATACGTGCTCGAGAAGCGAAACAAGTAGCCGTTTAGTCGACGGCGACCGGGGCGCGCGAATTCAAGGGGGACGAGGCGCCGCGCGTCTAACTCGCCTTCCCGCCACGCTTGTTCGACCCCTTGCCAAGTCCGATTTTCTTCGCGAATACCGAACGCTGCGCCGCGTAGGCCGGCGCAACCATCGGATAGCTGGCCGGTAGTCTCCACTTCGCCCGATACTCCTCGAGGGTCATGTTGTAGGCGGTCCGCAGGTGTCGTTTCAGCATCTTCAGGCGTTTGCCGTCTTCCAAGCAGATCAGGTAGTCGTCGGTGATTGATTTTCGGATTGAAACCGCTGGCTTAAGCGGCGCATTCTCAGCTTCCGCGTCATTCGAATTCAGTTTTTGAATTGATTGATGGACTGTGCTCATTAGTTCCGGAACCTGGGCAACGGGTACCGTATTATTCTCTAGAAAAGCAACTGTCACGTCGACGGTTAATCTCAGTAGTTCCGTTGGCATCAAGTTGTCGACCATTTTTTCCTCTGACATTACCACAATCCAGGATTGACGACATGATTCACATTGTTTGATTACAAAAATGCGGATGAAAGTCAATTATCAAGTTTGCGGGCCGAAAAAACATCCGACAATTGGAGAGTGACAACGATAGTATTGTTGTTGGTGGCATGTTTTTATTTAATAGAAGGGAGTTTCCTGCAAGGATTCGCCGAGGTCGGGCGTCGATTGGGCGAGGTGGACGTGGGCTCGGTCGTGTCCATGACAAACACAAAATGTAGCAATTTGCTCCGGAAATGCCGTATATAGAGGGTAGATCTAATTCTAGTTAACGCGCGCGCGCGCCAGTCGAGCATGGGTCCACGCATGGAGCAGAAAACAGTCGCGATCGGTGTCGATCATGGAGGCCTGGTTCTTAAGGTCGAGTTGATCGCCCTGCTCATGGAACAGGGATTCACGCCCCTGGATCTCGGTACCCACGACACCCAGTCCGTGGACTACCCGGATTTTGCCTATGAGGTCGCAGAGGCGATTCGAGACGGACGGGCGGAACTGGGGCTTTTGGTCTGTGGCACCGGGATCGGCATGAGCATCGCGGCCAACCGCTTCCCATGGATTCGGGCCGGCTTGTGCCATGACGTGACGACGGCTCGCCTCGCGCGCGAGCATAACGACGCGAATGTGCTGACGCTCGGCGCGCGGTTGGTGGCACCGGAGCTGGCGAAGGAATGTTTGACGGTTTTCTTGCAAACCGAGTTCGGGGCGGCTAGGCACGTCGCGCGCGTGCGCAAGTTGACGGAGCCGCCGGTTCTTGACGACGCGAGCAACGCCGCGTGAACGAAACCCTCTTTTTGGTGCTGCCATGACGATGACCTCCACGGCGCGTGACGACGACCATTCGAACAGCGCGAACACCCATGACGATTTCTTTGGCACCGCTCTCGTGAATGCCGACCCGGAACTATACGCCTCGATAAAAAGCGAGCTGGGGCGGCAACGCAATCAGATTGAACTGATTGCCTCGGAGAATATCGTCTCCAGGGCGGTCCTCGAGGCGCAGGGCTCGGTTCTGACCAACAAATACGCCGAGGGTTATCCGGGGCGGCGCTATTACGGCGGCTGCGAGTTCGTCGACATCGCGGAGAGTCTGGCCATTGAAAGGGCGAAGACCCTGTTCGATTGCGGTTTCGCCAATGTTCAGCCGCATTCCGGCGCCCAGGCCAATCAGACGGTCTTCATGGCGTTGCTATCGCCGGGCGATACGATTCTCGGTCTTTCCCTGGCGGCCGGAGGTCATCTGACCCACGGCGCGCCGCCCAATCAGTCCGGCAAATGGTTCAAGGCGGTTCAATACGGGGTTAGCCCGGAGGATCACCGGATCGACTTCGATGAAGTGACGCGGCTCGCGGAGGAGCATCGACCCAAGCTGATTGTTGCCGGTGGGTCCGCGTATCCCAGGGTGCTCGACTTCAAGCGGTTTCGCGAAATAGCGGATTCCATCGGCGCCTATCTGATGGTCGACATGGCGCATTTCGCGGGGCTCGTCGCCGGCGGGGCGCATCCGAGCCCCTTGCCCCATGCCCATGTCGTGACCACGACGACGCACAAAACCCTTCGCGGACCGCGCGGCGGCATGGTGCTGACCAATGACGAGGCAATCGCCAAGAAGGTTAACTCGGCTCTGTTCCCGGGACTTCAGGGTGGCCCATTGATGCATGTGATCGCCGCCAAGGCCGTTGCTTTCGGCGAGGCATTGCGTCCGTCGTTTCGAACCTATGCCCATAACGTGGCGGCGAACGCGCGGGCCTTGTCGGCTCGGCTGGTCGAGCGTGGTGTCGATATCGTCTCGGGCGGAACGGACACGCATCTGATGTTGGTGGATCTCCGCCCGAAAGGCTTGACGGGCAAGGCCACGGAGGCGGCGCTCGAGCGCGCGGGAATCACCTGCAACAAGAACGGCGTGCCGTTTGATCCACAGAAACCGACGATCACCTCCGGTGTTCGCCTCGGCACGCCGGCGGGGACCACGCGGGGGTTCGGCATCGCGGAATTCGAATTGGTCGGCGATCTCATCGGTGACGTGCTCGACAGCATGGCCGGCGGAACCGAGCCGGACCCGACGGTGGAACGGGCGGTCCTGAAGCGGGTCGAGGAATTGTGCGCGCGGTTTCCGATCTACGATTCCGGAGCGTGACACACCGCCCGAAAACGGGCGAAAAGGAAAAAGGGGGGAGCCATGCGGTGCCCATTTTGCGGACATAGCGATACCCAGGTGAAGGATTCGCGACCGACGGAGGACAACGCGGCAATCCGGCGACGGCGTTTCTGCACCTCTTGCGGCGCCCGGTTCACCACCTTCGAGCGGGTGCAGCTGCGTGAGCTCACCATCCTGAAGAAAAGCGGCAAGCGCGCCCCCTTCGATCGCGACAAGTTGGAGCGTTCGGTGCAGATTTCGCTGCGCAAGCGGCCGGTCGACCAGGATCGGCTGGAGCGCATGATCACCGGCATCCAGCGCCGGTTGGAAAGCATGGGCGAGGCCGAGATCCCGTCCAGTGTGATCGGCGAGATGGTGATGGACTCGCTGGCCAATCTCGATCCCGTCGCCTATGTGCGTTTCGCCTCGGTATATCGCAATTTCCGCGAGGCGAAGGACTTCGAGGACTTTGTCGAGGATCTCGGTCGGTTCGACGACGACGATTGATCGGGCTGTGATGTCGAATGGCCAGCTCTGACCTCGCGACGTCCGGTATCTCCTCCGCTCAAGCCAAGGATGACGAGCGTTGGATGCGTCTGGCGATCCGTGTGGCCGCGAGGGGGCGGGGGACGACCGCGCCCAATCCGTCGGTCGGATGCGTGCTGGTGAAGGAAGGACGTCTTATCGCCCGAGGCTGGACGCAACCGGGCGGCAGACCGCATGCCGAGGCTGTCGCGCTGTCGGCGGCGGATGGAGCGGCGGAGGGCTGCACGGCCTATGTCTCGCTTGAGCCTTGTGCCCATGTCGGGCGGACCCCACCTTGCGCGAAGGCCTTGATCGCGGCCGGTGTCGCGCGCGTGGTGATCGCCGCCAGGGATCCCGATCCCAGGGTGGACGGAAATGGCGCGCGGATGCTCCGCGAGGCCGGAATTGAGGTTCGCGAGGGGGTTTGCCGCGAGGCGGCGGAGCGCGATCTCGCCGGCTTTCTCGGACGCGTTCGCGATGGACTACCGCGTGTCACCTTAAAGCTTGCCACGAGCTTGGACGCGCGGATCGCGACCCGAGAGGGCGAGAGCAAGTGGATCACCGGAGAGGCGTCTCGACGGATGGTTCATGGCCTGCGCGCCCGTCACGATGCTATCTTGACGGGAGTGGGAACGATTCTGGCCGATGATCCCATGTTGAACTGCCGGTTGCCGGGATTGGCGGGGCGATCTCCCGACCGCGTTGTCCTTGATTCCCGTCTGCGGACGCCGGTTTCCAGCGCCCTGGTCACCTCCGCGCGCGATATCAAAACGATGATCATTGCGACATCCGCCGCGCCGGCGACGTCGGAACACGGCCTCGCGGAACGGGGGGTGGAGGTCATTCATCTACCTTGGGACGAGGCCGGGCGCGTCGCGCCGCGAGAAGCGTTGAAGGCGCTTGGAGATCGCGGAACCACTAGTGTTTTCATCGAGTCGGGAAGCGAAATCGCGATCTCGTTTCTGGCCGCCGACCTGGTCGATGAACTGGTCTGGTTCCGCGCGCCGATGCTCATCGGGGGGGATGGAAAACCGGCGGTCGAGGGGCTCGGAATCGACGCTTTGAGGCTTGCGCCCGGGTTCCGGTGCGTCGATGCGAGGCCGGTGGGTGAAGATGTTGTGGAAACCTACAGGCGGCGGCCCTAGTTTACGGCGATGTTTACGGGAATCATTACCGATGTCGGGACCATCCGGGCGCTGGAGCAACGCGGCGACCTGCGCGCGGCTATCGCCACGTCCTACGAAACCGCTGGAATCGCCGATGGCGCGTCCATCGCCTGTTCCGGGGCCTGCCTGACGGTTGTCGACAAGGGCGATGACTGGTTCGCGGTCGATATCTCGAAGGAAACCTTGGATCACACTACCCTCGGGGGATGGGAGGCCGGCGCGCGGGTCAATCTCGAACGCTCCCTGTCGCTCGGCGACGAGCTGGGCGGGCATATTGTCTCTGGCCACGTGGACGGCGTGGCCACCGTGCTGTCCGTGCGCGACGAGGGCGATAGTCGCCGGCTTTCGATCGAGGTGCCGCGCGAGCTGGCGCGCTTCATCGCCTCGAAGGGCTCGGTCGCGCTCGACGGTATCTCCTTGACGGTCAACGAAGTCGACGGCGCGGTGTTCGGCGTGAATATCATTCCACACACCTGGGAGCGGACCACCTTGGCGGGGGTGAGGCCCGGGAGTCGATTGAATGTTGAAATCGACATGCTGGCGCGCTACGTCGCGCGCTTGACCCAAGCAATGGAGGCTGATCGCGATGGCGGCGCCTGAGCAATTGAGCGATGTCTACCAGGGCGCGTTGTCGTCGATCGAGGAAGTCGTCGAGGAAGCAAAAGCCGGCCGGATGTTCATCCTCGTCGATGACGAGGGACGCGAGAACGAGGGCGATCTGTGCATCCCGGCGGAGATGGCGACTGCGGAAGTCATCAACTTCATGGCCATGCACGCGCGCGGCTTGATCTGCTTGTCGATGACCCGGGCAAGGGTCGAGCAGCTCGGCCTGCCGCTGATGTCGTCGCGGAACGAAACCCGGCATGAAACCGCCTTCACCGTTTCGATCGAGGCGCGGGAGGGGGTGACCACCGGTATCTCCGCCCATGACCGGGCCCGCACGATCGCCGTGGCTACGGATCCGGATCTCGGACGCGAGGATATCGTGACCCCGGGGCATGTCTTCCCGTTGGTGGCCAGGGATGGCGGCACCTTGGTTCGCGCCGGGCATACCGAGGCGGTCGTCGACATCGCCCGGATGGCCGGCATGAACCCGTCCGGGGTGATCTGCGAGATCATGAAGGACGACGGCACCATGGCGCGGCTGCCGGATCTGATCCAGTTCGCCCAACTGCACAATCTAAAGGTCGCGACGATCGCCGACCTGATCGCGCATCGCCGGCGCAACGAGACCATTGTCGAGCGTTCCGTCGACACCATGCTTAACAGTAAGTATGGCGGCGAATGGCGGATGATCGTTTATCTGAACAAGGTCACCTATGCCGAGCATATCGCCTTGATCAAGGGAGACATCACCACCAGTGAACCCGTACTTGTGCGCATGCATGCCCTGAACGTGATGGAGGATGTCCTCGGCGATCAGTCCAGTGGGCGCGGCGGCAGGCAGGTACAGGCCGCGATGGCGGCGATCGCCGAGGAGGGACGCGGCGTGGTGGTGATGATCCGCGAGCCGACGCCCACCGCCCTGTCCGAGCGCATACGAAACACACTGAAGGCCCAGGCCGAGGGGCGGCGCGCGGAGAACGAGCTTCGCGACTACGGCATCGGGGCTCAGATTCTGGGAGATCTCGGCGTTCGCGAGATGGTCCTGCTTAGTAACTCTCAACGCACGGTGGTTGGTCTTGACGGCTATGGCCTCAGCATCGTGGGACGCCGTCCGACGCAACCGGAACATGATGAGCTAGATTGATGACAAGAGTGCTGATAGTCGACGCGGATTTCTACGAGGATTTGGCGAGCGAACTGGTACGCGGGGCAACCGCCGAGCTGGACGCGCGCGGGATCGGGTTTGATCGGGTTTCGGTTCCCGGCGCCCTGGAGATCCCGGCGGCGATCTCGCTGGCGTCCAAGCGGACCGATGGGCCGGCCTATGACGGCTATGTCGCGCTGGGCTGCGTGATCCGAGGCGAGACGTCGCATTATGACATCGTCTGCGGCGAGAGCGCGCGGGGGCTGACCGAATTGGCGCTGGAACGGGATCTGGCGATCGGAAACGGAATTCTCACGGTTGATACCGGCGAGCAGGCCTGGGCGAGGGCGGATGTGGGACGCAAGAACAAGGGCCGGGACGCGGTTGTCGCTTGCCTGAGCCTGGTGGAACTAAAGGCGAGGTTCGGAGTTTGAAGCCGGCGGAACGACGCGCGGGGCGCAAGGAACGAAAATCGGTGCTGCGACCGCGCACCACGTCGCGGCTCGCGGCGGTCCAGGCGCTCTATCAGATTCATATGACGGACAAGCCCGCCTCCTTGATCGTCGAGGAGTTCGTGGCCCATCGCCTGACCGAATTGGAGGATACGACCAGCTTTGGTCTGGCGGACGAGGAGTTGTTCCGTGAGTTGACGCTCGGCGCGGCCAAGGAACGCGAGGCCGTCGACGCGATCATTGCCGATACCCTGGTCGAGGGATGGTCGATCGATCGCTTGGAAAGCACCCTGTTGGCGATCCTGCGCGTCGGAGCGCATGAGCTGCTGAACCATGGAAGCACGCCGACCGCCGTCGTGATCAGCGAGTATGTCGACGTTACCCACGCGTTTTACGACGAAGCGGCGGTGGGGTTGGTCAACGGGGTCCTGGACAGGGTGGCGCAAGTGGTGCGCGAGCGGGACGGCACCGACGATGACGACGAGGACGAGGATTTCGCGCCGAGGACGGATCGGACGGGATAGGCCATGGGGCTGGGCGAATTCGGCCGCATAGAAAAGTTCTTCAAACCCTTGGCTACCGGATTTCCCGGCGCGCTTGACCTTGGCGACGACGCCGCCGTGTTGCCGGTCGAGGGGCTGTCGGGGCTGGTGGTATCCAACGACGCGGTCGTCGCCGGCGTGCATTTTCGAGCCAATGATCCCGCCGATCTCGTCGCGCGAAAGGCGCTTCGTTGCAATCTTTCGGACATGGCGGCGATGGGGGCCGAGCCCTTGGCCTACACGCTTACCCTGGCGTTGAACCGAAGTGACGCGACGACCAATGACCAATGGGTCGAGCGGCTGGCGTCTGGGTTGGCCACCGATCAGGAATGCTTCGGCGTGCATCTGATCGGCGGAGACTCGGTCTCGACACCCGGGCCGACGATGCTGTCGATCACGATTTTCGGCAAACAACGCGGAGATGTCGTGTTGCGACGCTCCGGCGCGCGCGTCGGAGACGATATCTACGTCTCCGGCACGATTGGCGACGCGGCGCTCGGACTAAAGGTGCTTGAAGAAGCGCTTGACGCCGGAGCGGACGCGGCGTTTTTAGCGGACCGTTATCATCTGCCGCGGCCACGCGTGGCCCTCGGTCTTGCGGTGTTGGGGAGCGCGACCGCCGCGATGGACGTATCCGACGGCCTGGCTCAGGATTTGTCGCATATTTGCGCCGCCTCGAAGGTCGCGGGCGAGCTGTCGGCCCAGGATGTGCCGCTATCCGCGCCGGCGCGCGCGCTTCTGGCGGCGGGGCGGGTCACGATCGAGGATATCCTCGGAGGCGGCGACGATTACGAGCTGCTGTTTACCGCGCCGCCGGCCGCGCGTGAAACCGTGGTGGCCATTTCGCGGGACGTGGCGACCGAGGTCTCCCGGATCGGCCGGATCGTGGAGGGGCGGGGGATAACCCTACACGGAGCCGACGGGCGGGTGGTGCCCCTGGAGCGGCTGGGGTACCGTCATGAATGATCCGCGCCGGGTGAGCCGGACAAGAGAGGTAATCGGTCGACCTTCATGAAATTGGTCATCATCCTGGTGGGCGTCTTGGCTCTGGTGGGCGGCGGGGTTTTCGGCACCGCGATGTTCGCGCCCGGCCTGTTGCCGCCGGCGGTGGTGACGATGCTGGGGCAGGAGGTTCCGCCGGAGCCGGAGAAACCGGCCGTCGAGCCACGTCCGGAGAACACCGTCCTGATCGACCTGGAACCGCTTCAGATACCGCTGTTCCGCAACGACGATGTCGACAGGTTCCTGGCCATTCACATTCTGATCGAGGTCCGTCCCGGCAAGGACGCCGATCTTGTGAACAACAAACTGCTAAGGATCATTGACACGTTCATCACTTACATTCATGCATTGAACGCCTTGGATATCGAACCCGGTGTCGGCGATCGGGCATTTCTCAAGCAACGTCTTCTGGTCAAGGCCGAGGAGATTTTGGGAGAGGGCGTCGTCGTCGACCTGTTATTCGTCAACATCTTCGAACGCCCCATCAAGTAGCCGTCGCGATCGCGACAAACCGAGCGAGCCCCGTTATGACCGAGCGCGATCCAACCGTCCGGAACGTTGTCCTGTTGGCCTGTTGCCAGGCCCTGTCGATGTCGGCGATGTCGATGAGCATGACGGTCACGGCCCTGGTCGGGCAGTCGCTGTCGCCGGATCCGGCCTTGTCGACCTTGCCGCTGGCCCTTCAGTTCACCGCGACCATGCTGACCACCATGCCGGCCTCGCTGCTGATGCGCCGGTTCGGGCGGCAGATGGGTTTCTCGCTCGGCGTGGTCATCGGTGTCGCGGGCGCGCTGCTCGCCACCTTTGTGATCTTCGAGCGCAGTTTTGTCGGATTCTGCGTGGGCTCGATCATGATGGGCGTCTTCATGGGGTTTTCGGTCTTCTATCGCCATGCCGCGGCCGACACCGCCAGCGACGCCTTCCGCAGCAAGGCGATTTCCCTCGTCATGGCCGGCGGCGTTGTTTCGGCGCTTCTGGGGCCTGAATTGGCAAAGCAATCCTATGATCTGTTCGATATCGAAGGCGTCGGCACGGTTACTTACGCCGGCTGCTTCGTGGTCGCGGCGGCGTTGCAGGCCTTAATCCTGGTGGTTCTGAGATTTGTCGAGATTCCCCGCGAGACGGCGGAACAGCAAAAGGACTCCGGGCGTCCCTTGCCCCAGATCATGCGTCAGCCCCGATTCGTGGTGGCGGCGGCCGGCGCGATGATCGGATACGGGGTGATGAGCTTCGTTATGACCGCGACCCCGCTGGCGATCGTCGCCTGCGGCTTCGCCTTCACGGATTCAGCTTTTGTGATTCAGTGGCACGCCTTCGCCATGTTCGCGCCGTCGTTTTTCACCGGCTCGCTCATCGCGCGCTTTGGTGTCCTGAGGATCATGATGACCGGCGCCCTGGCGCTTGTCCTGAGCGTCGGGATCTCGGTGTCCGGGATCGAGCTCTATCAGTTCTGGTGGGGCTTGGTGATGCTCGGAATCGGCTGGAACTTCCTGTTTATCGGCGGCACGAGCCTGTTGGCCGAATGCCATACGCCGGCGGAAAAGGCCAAGGTTCAGGGGCTGAACGACTTCATGGTTTTCTCGACGGTCACGGTTTCCTCGTTCTCCGCGGGCGCGATTTTCCACCATTTCGGCTGGCTCGAGGTGAACCTCAGCGTGCTTCCGCTGATCGGTATTGTCATCGTGCTTTTGTTCTGGTTGATGCGGCGGAACAGCGCGGCGGCGGCGGTGGGATCGAAAAAAGCCGCCGAAACAGGCGCTTCGCGGTTGCCACAACCGATTTTTTTGCTATGTTCCGCGCGATTTCGTGGGCGCGTTCCGCAAGACCGTTGCCCCATGTCCACGTCGGGCCTTCCAAAACCCGAAAGCCGAGTACCGCTCCCAGGAAAGTCTGTCCCGGCGCGACGTTAATTGAACCAATGAAGGATCCCCGAACATGACTGAAATGTTCACCCTCGTCATCGTCTGTGGAACGCTCGCGTTGCTCTACGGCGTGTTGGCGGCGCGCAGCGTGCTCGCGGCCGATGCCGGTAACGAGAAGATGCAGCAAATCGCCGCGGCCCTTCAGGAAGGCGCCGCCGCTTATCTGTACCAGCAGTATTCGACCATCGCCATGGTCGGCGTTGTCGTGACCATCATCCTGGCCTGGTCGCTGGGCATGACGGTTGCCGTCGGTTTCGTGCTCGGCGCCGTGCTTTCGGGGATCGCCGGATATATCGGCATGTACGTCTCCGTGCGCGCCAATGTCCGCACCACCCAGGCCGCGACCGTCGGCTTGGAGCCGGCGCTGGATATCGCGTTCAAGTCCGGCGCGATCACCGGAATGCTGGTGGTCGGCCTCGGTCTCCTGGGCGTCGCCGGCTATTACTTCTTCCTGCTCGGTTACTACGACACCAGCACCGACGCGGGCATGCGGCACGTACTGGAGGCGCTGGTCGCGCTCAGCTTCGGGGCCTCGTTGATTTCGATCTTCGCGCGTCTCGGCGGCGGCATCTTCACCAAGGGCGCCGACGTGGGTGGCGACATGGTGGGCAAGGTCGAGGCCGGCATCCCCGAGGATGATCCCCGCAACGCCGCCTCGATCGCGGACAACGTGGGTGACAATGTCGGCGACTGCGCCGGCATGGCCGCCGACCTGTTCGAGACCTACGCGGTCACGGTTGTCGCGACGATGCTGCTCGCGGCGATCTTCTTCACCGGCGAGACCGCCGCGACCCTGATGCTGTTCCCGCTGGTTATCGGCGCGGTCTGCATCGTCGGTTCGGTCATTGGCACCTTCTTCGTCAAGCTCGGCGCCAGCCAGAACATCATGTGGGCCCTCTACAAGGGCTTCATTTCCAGCGCGGTGATTTCCGCCGTGCTGATCGGCGTGGTGACCTGGCAGATGCTGGGCTTCGACACGGTCTTCAAGCTGTCGAACGGCGTTGAGACCACCGGGCGTTATATCTTCTACTGCGCCATGGTCGGCTTGGTCGTGACCGGTCTGATCATCTGGGTGACGGAGTACTACACCTCCACCGAGTATCGCCCGGTTCGCAGCGTCGCCAAGTCCTCGGAAACCGGTGACGGCACCAACGTCATTCAGGGCCTCGCGGTCTCCATGGAAGCCTGCGCGTTGCCGGCGCTGATCATCTCCGGCGGCATCCTCGCGGCCTATATCTGGGGTGGCATCTTCGGGATCGGCATCGCCGCGACCACGATGTTGGCCCTGGCCGGCATGGTTGTCGCCCTCGACGCCTACGGCCCGGTCACGGACAACGCCGGTGGCATCGCCGAGATGGCGGAACTGCCGGAGAATGTTCGTAACACCACCGACGCGCTGGACGCGGTCGGCAACACCACCAAGGCGGTGACCAAGGGCTATGCCATCGGTTCCGCCGGCCTCGCGGCCCTGGTGCTGTTCGCGGCCTATACCGAGGATCTGAAGCATTACTTCCCGAACCTGGAAGTCGAGTTCGTGCTGCAGGATCCGTATGTCGTCGTCGGCCGGTTCATCGGCGGCATGCTGCCCTACCTATTCGGCTCGATGGGCAGGCAGGCCGTGGGCCGCGCCGCCGGTTCGGT
>Ga0181579_10001224_pt1 | contig 21257 bp, 21 predicted proteins | sample 071ome_24_FD_132996 | JGI IMG/M metagenome (GOLD analysis project Ga0181579, IMG submission 132996) | Coastal salt marsh microbial communities from the Groves Creek Marsh, Skidaway Island, Georgia - 071402CT metaG (megahit assembly) | ecosystem: Environmental > Aquatic > Marine > Intertidal... | reverse complement strand
CTTTTTTGCCTCCGCTGAATTCGGTCACTTTTTTGCCCTTTGCAACCACCATGGTTTTTGCCTTGGCTAACAGTGCCGCAGCGTCCTCTCGCTGTAGTTTGCGACTGGCAGGAATGGTTTCACTAATCTCAATCTGACTTGCTTCCAAAAACTTGGATGCTCGGGTACAGCTGGTTCATCCACCGCGGAAGTAATACCAGTCAACTTTCTTGCTCATTGTTCTTTCCTTATCTGTCTAAAGATACCAAGCGGCCCTGATCGGTCCGCTCAAACTACTCAGTCCGAATTATGTCGTACCTGCGGCAGCGTCAAGGTTTGCGGTTTTGCGCCAAAACACTGACATTGAGTATAGATAAAAATACCGTCACCGCACTATCCCCGTCGTGGGAGCGAGCAGGGCAGAGGTAGTTACAGGGTAGACGATGGGCTATTCTGATCGGTAAAAAACAGGGGAGTTTTTAATGGCACCAATACCAAAAGGCAGCACAGTGGCAGTCACCGGCAGCGCCGGTTTTATCGGTGGCTGGGTCGTCAAGGGGCTGTTGGATCGGGGGTATCGGGTCAGGGCCTGTGTACGCGACGTTAACGATGCCAGCAGAACCGACTTCTTACGGCAAATGCCCGGGTACGCCTCCGGCCGGCTTACCCTGCACTCGGCTAATTTGGATGAGGCCGGTTGTTTTGACGACGTATTCAAAGGGTGTCACGGGGTATGTCATGTCTCCCATATCAGTGACTACGATGACCAGGATTATGTCCGCGGAGTTTGTGAGCACGTGATTAACAGCGTCAATGAGTCCGGTAGCGTCAACCGGGTGATCGTCACGTCAAGTATCGCGGCCATCATTTCCGAGGCGGACTTACAGGAGCTCGTGCGCCGGCCGGTTTTTTACGAGGATCGCTACCCCGATGAGGAGAATCCAAAACGTACGCCTCAGCGCGGGCAGGGCTATTCCATGGGTAAGGTGGAGTTGGAGCGGATGTTTACCGACGCCGCTGCAGCGCATGGCGGCTGGGACTGCATTCGAGTCTGTCCTGCGGATAATGTAGGTCCGATATTGTCGGCCCATCAGAAAGATATGGGGCCTTGGCAGCACAACATCGAAATGATGCTGCTTGGCAAGTACTACCAAAATGGGGCCTACCGTCCATGGATGACAGTGGATGTGCGGGATGACGCTCAGTGCCACATTCAACTGCTGGAAAATGTGAATGTCCAAAATGGCGAACGCTACATCGCGTGGTCTACGGACACCCGCAACGTGGAAGATGTGTGTGCGTCCATCGACCGCTTGTTACCGGAATTAGGACATGATGCTCCGCCGGTTACCGATAATTTCCCAGAGCGCATACAGGCTCGTGAAGCAGAGATGCGAGGTATTTGGGCCCAATGCGAGCTTAGGAACGACCGTATCCGCGAAGTCACCGGTATGACCTTTCGGCCTTTGGATGAGTCAATTCGAGACTGCGTTGAGTCGCTGTTGTCCGTTGCCAAGGTGCGACCGGTGCTTCGAGAGGGCTTCGAGCACGTCCAGTAAGGCGCCGCAGTTATCCTAGGAGGTCTGATGACCAAGCACGATCCGGACACCTTTGGTTGGACCTTTACCGGCAGCGGACGGCCCGAGTTCGCTTTGATTCCTAAACCGGGCCAAGAGTCCGTCTGGGATTATCCGAGACCGCCGGTCATCGTGGATGACGCCCGGTTGGTTGAAGTTTATGCCGCTGACGGTACGTTGTTGGCCAGCAGCCGCGAGACGAAACGTGTACTGGAAACCGCCAGTCCCCCCACGTTTTATCTGCCGCCGGCGGCCTTAGTTGTCGCCCTTGATACCGCGTCAGGTTCATCCTTCTGCGAATGGAAAGGCCAAGCCGAGTATTTCGGCTATGGCGGCCAATCCTTGGCTTGGCGGTACCCCAGACCATCAACGCGCTTTGCAGCAATTGCCGGCTGGTACGCCTTTTATCCGGCCCTGTGCCACTGCCTTGTCGCAGGCGAGACGGTGCGTGCTCAGGCTGGTGGTTTTTACGGTGGCTGGGTAACCGACGAAATTGTTGGCCCCTACAAAGGTGAACCCGGCAGCTCTGGTTGGTGACAGATCTTGCAAGCCAAGACTCAGGGCACTGTTTAAGGTCTATCGATAGCGGCAACAGCTTGCCGCAGGCATAGACCCGTATAGGCATTATCGGCTAGGATTTGCACCTCTTTAGCTGTTGAACTGCGTTATGGCTCTGCCGGCTCTCTCCACCAATACTTTTACCGACCCTGAGGCGGGGTTGCGCCGTGGTGGCTTGGGGGCGCCAAAGACAGTGCGTGGGCGGGGAACCTACGAAGGCTTGGCCGGTACCCAGCAGAGGGTTCAGCAAGGACAGACCGGTCAGGGCTTGCGAGAGTCTTATGCGGCCCGGCAGCAGGATCGGTCGGCAGCCATTACTCAGGCCAGAGCCAATACGCTGGTCGCTCAGGCGGGTTTGCCCAGCGGTCTAAACAAGACGCAATCTCAATCCACTGCCGATGTGCTGGCGGTTCGCGTGCAGCGCCAGAACTTTATGTTTCGTGTGGCCACCTAACGAGCAGATAGACTTCCCGCCTACCACGCCGTTGGTAACGTTAGCCGCTGTCCAGCGCGGTTCCAGCCCGGATTGAAAGCCGGAATGAAATCGGCATGCACCAATTCGCTTCTCAAACTCATCGATCGGTATCCGCTGTGGGTTGGCGTAATCGGCGAACGCTTGGAGGCGCCATCAGACGATTGACCCGGCGTAACTGGACTCACAAACTGGGTTCACAGGAGGGCATATGCGAAATAAACCAAACGTCTTGTTCATTATGACCGACCAGCATCGAGCCGATCATCTCGGGTTTATGGGCAACCCAACCATTCGTACCCCAAACTTAGACTCTTTAGCCGCATCTGGCTGTGTTTTCGAAAATGCTTGGGTGGCGAACCCTGTTTGCATGCCGAATCGCGCCACCATCCTGACAGGGCGGTTACCCACGGCTCATGGTGTTATCTTCAACGACCGCTCCCTCGACTGGTACGCCAACACCTTTGTGCGCCAGCTTCGCGCTAGCGGCTACCGTACCGCGTTGTTGGGCAAGTCCCACCTTCAGCACGGCATGAGCCGTAACTCCATTGTCGAGCATCGCGGCCAAGGCGCTTACTTAGCCAGTGCTCCAGCGGGCTGGGATCAGTATGAAGACTACGAGCGCTACACCGAATCATTGCCAGAGGATCCTGACGACTTTTACGGTTTCGAACGTATTGCCCTTTCCATTGACCACGGGGCTCGTATTACCGGACATCATCTGCAGTGGGCACTTGAGCAGGGGGCGGACAGGGATCAGATTTTGGCCCCCCACGACGCCAAGGCACCCGGCAGCAAGCGCAGTGACCAGTGGTGGCAGATCTATGAAGCCCCGTACGAGGAACGTGTTCATTCCACTCGGTTCGTGACCGAGCAAACCGGGGCCTTTGTCGAGCAAGCCACGCGGCAGGGTGAGCCTTGGATGGCCATGTGTTCCTACCCAGACCCGCATCATCCGATGAGCCCACCGGCACCTTGGTTCGAGCGCCATCGGGCCGAAGATATGCCGCTCCCGTCGACCCGCCATGATTCTTTGGAACATGCGCCGGCCCACTTGCGGCTTTTTCAGTCCATTCACCCGAAAGATCAGCGAGATTGGGTCGCCCCCTGCGGCTTTGGCAGCGATGAGCTTCTCGGCCAAGCCATCGCGGCGACTTACGGGATGATCGAAATGGTGGATCACGGCGTCGGGCAGTTGATGAGACAACTGGACGATCTGGGTATTCGTGACAATACCATCGTGGTTTTTACCAGTGATCACGGCGACATGATGGGAGACCACGGACTGTTCTTGAAGGGCTTTATGCATTATCGCGGCACCCTGCAAGTACCCATGGTGGTCAGCGCGCCAACCCTGTCGCCATCGCGAATTCAAGGTCTTGCATCCAGCCTTGACCTAGCACCGACGCTGCTGGATCTGTGTGGGCTGACAGAGTACGACGGTATTCAGGGCCGCAGCCTGAAGCCGATGCTGGAAAACTCTGCAGAACGGGTTCGCGACCATGTGCTGATCGAGGATGACGTCGCGACCATCACGGCAAAGCTGACGCCCATTCCCGGGAAAACTCGGACGGTCATAACCGAACAGTATCGATACACCAGAAACAGTAAGGGAGAGGAGCAACTATTCGATCTGCTCGAGGATCCGGATGAGATGGAAGATTTAACGATCGGTAGCCATCCAGCGAGGCCGCAGATGATGGAGATTTTGACCGACGCCTTGATCGCGGCGGATGATGCGGCCAAGGGTGCCCCAACACGGGATATTCATATACCAGTTTTGTCTTGAGGATACTTCGAGGTATCTCTAGGATCTGGGCGAGGGCACAGATCGATAGATGAGATAGCCAAATGAACGAACTAACGCACTAAAGAGCCTCGAGTTAAAAAGAAAATAAAGGAGTTTTCATGAGTGATCAGCCATCCGGTTCCGACGAATACGTACCCCCCAAGGTCTGGACCTGGGATCAAGAAAGTGGCGGGCGCTTTGCTAACATAAATCGTCCCATAGCCGGGTCAACTCATGATCACGAGTTGCCTCGGGGAGATAACCCGCTGCAACTGTACTCGTTGGCAACGCCCAATGGGGTGAAGGTCACGGCCTTGTTGGAGGAACTCTTAGACAAAGGTCACAGCGGCGCAGAATACGATGCCTATACGATCAATATTGGCGAGGGTCAGCAGTTCGGCAGCGGCTTTGTAGACATTAATCCCAATTCGAAAATCCCGGCTTTGTTGGATCTGAGCACCCCAGAGCCTACGCGAGTTTTTGAGTCCGGGGCTATCATGGTTTACTTGGCCGAGAAATTTGGCGAGTTTTTACCGACCCAGGCGTCGAGTCGAGCAGAATGCATGTCCTGGCTTTTTTGGCAAATGGGAAGTGCTCCCTATCTGGGAGGCGGCTTCGGTCACTTTTACGCCTACGCCCCATACAAAATGCAGTACCCCATTGACCGCTTTACGATGGAGATCAAGCGTCAGCTAGACGTTCTAGATCGGACCTTGGCCGAACGGGAATTCCTCTGCGGAGGGGATTACACCATTGCAGACATCGCAAATTATTCTTGGTATGGCCAGTTGGTCATCAACAATCTGTACAGTGCCGAGGAGTTCATCGAAGCCTCGAGTTATACCAACGTCGTGCGTTGGGCGGAACAAATACAGGCCCGCCCCGCGGTGGATCGTGGGCGTCGAGTTAATCGACCCTGGGGGCCCGAAGAAACTCGGGTAATCGAACGCCACAGCGCAGCAGACTTCAAGTAACCGAGTTCAGCTCGTCGCGATAGGCCTGCATATTCCATTCAGGCCATCGCTTTTGACATTGACCCAGAGTCTTAGGCGTCCAGAACGAATCTCCGGGCGCGGGAATGCCTAGGCAGGCCAATTGTTCTGGCGTCGCGTGATTTATGACCCGGTGCCAAGGCCGATGGGCCGCATGCTGCCAGACATGGAAGCCGATGTTGGCGTTGTCTGCGCGCTTGAAACTCACCGTCATGGTGTAGCGAAGGCCGCCGGGCGCGGTCATATTGGTACCCCGATGAAAGGTGTCGATACTGTATGCCACGATAGACCCTGCCGGTGCGGCGGCAGAGCGCTGGACAGTTTGCAACGCCGCCTGCTGCGCCGGTGGCGCGCCAACCGCACCGGGTCCCAGAATTTTGTAGGCGTCGTCTTTATGGACGTAGTGCATGGCGCCTAGCTCGTCTGTGACGGGCGAGACGTAAATAACGAAATTCACTGTGCGCTGGCTCGGATCCTCAGCGGGTACCGTCAACGTATGATTGCTGAAGTCGCAATGAAAGGGCTGGTCGTAGTCTGCCTCCCCCGTGAACTTTGCCCAGGTATGTGATTGATATAATTGAATTTTGTCGCACCCCAAGAGCTCTGATGCGAGGGCAATTAGGCGGGGATGCAGAGAAATCAAATTCATGTCGACACCGCCATCATAGGGCATGGTATCGACGTTGGTGAATTGTTTTGGGTGGAAAGCCCCGGTAGCCGCTTCGGTAGCGACCCTCAGCGCCTTCCCGCCGCCAACACCCTTGCTGCCGTAAATGCGCTCATAGTCCTGATAAATCGGTTCAATTTCCCCGGCGCTGAAGAAATTCGGTAGCAGGACAACGCCTTGGTCCAGCCACTGATCCACATGTCGCTGTTGATAGCCCTTGGACATTCAGGTTATCCGGTTTGCGCAGGCTGTTTTGCTGCTGCGATTTCCGCCTGTATCTCTTGCAGTTTGTCTTCGGTCAGCGGATATCGCCAAAGCATGGGCACCGCAATGAATTTGAAGATAGCAGGCACAATAGAATACAGACATGCCAGCCAAATCAGCGAGTAGGCACTGTTGGGATCGTTGATCGGGTCGGCCAGCGAATTGAAGCCAACAATGGTCGCAGCCGTCGTACCTACCACTAAGCCCAGGGCATAGGCCAGCTTTCGGGTCATGGTCCAAATGCTGAAGTAGGCACCGCCCTGACGTTTGCCAGTGCGAGCACTGTCGAGATCGATCACGTCAGCCGCCATGGCATATGGCAGAGCACTTAGGGCGCCAATGGCACTGCCTTTCAGGCACATTACACCGATGAAAAAGGCGAACTTACCGGTAGGGATACCTTCAAACTGGGCGTTCATGCTTGCCAGCCAAGAATCAGGCAGGAACGACAGTATCTTGCCCAATTCGAAGGCGTCGAACCAAGCCTGCGGGGCGATGGCGATAAGGGGGATGAAACAGGACCAAAGGGCGTACCAGAAAATTGCGACCATGGTGGCCCGATGCTTGCCGATCTTGGCGGAGAGCTTGAACCACAGGGGAATCGCAACAATTTGAGAAATGAAATAAGGGGCAAGATAGAAGCCATACAGGTCCCCGGCGAGCAGTACGTGCTTGACGAAGAAAAAGCTCAGGGAGTTGGTCATGGCTGAACCAATGGTGGAGAACAAAAAGATAATCACCAGTACTCGATAGGGTTCGTTGGCCCACACGTAACGGAAGCTTTCTCTTAGAGACAATCGCCCCTGATTGGTTTCTTTGACCTCGTGCTCGGGCACGGCCCACAGCAGATTTAGGATCAAAATAGGCATCACAACGAGCAGGGCCATGGTCAGGAAATACACGTTGTCTGTCGGCTTGGTGTAACCCCAAAACACGATGACCGCGGGCGTCATGGCGCCGATGAGTGATCCGGACACGGTAAACGCCTCCTTCCAGCTCATCACCAAGGTGCGCTCGTTATAGCCTTGAGCCAGTTCAGCGCCCCATGCGGAGTAGGGGACGTCTTTGATGGTGGCGCCCACGTACATGATTACAAGAACGCCAAGCAGATAGGGATATCCGGTATTGAAGGTCATCCCAAGCCACGTAACTTCCGTAAATTCGATGGGGGGAATCCACAGCAGATAGACCCCCAGCATGAAAATGGGCATACCGATTAATATAAAGGGTTTGCGGCGGCCCCAGCGGGTGCGCACGCGATCGGAGAGGAAACCTATAATCGGGTCGGTAATGCCGTCGAAGACCCGAGACAGAGCTAACATTAAGCCGACGAAGGCTAAGCTGAGACCGAATCCCGCTGAATCCGCATAGACCGGGGTCAGATAAACCGCCAAGGGCAGGGATACCATGGACAGCGGCATAGAGGGCGCACCATAGGAGGCCAACTGGTAGGAATTTAGCGACCGTTGCTCTGATGAGGAATTTTGCTCAGACATAATACTCTCTTAATTTGCAATTCTTTGGTGACGATGCGCCTATGGTTGTCCTGTGCAGGTTACGGTTTGTCATCGGATATTTCGTTTCGCCCCATGGGGATAAGCTCGGCGTTTTCACCGATCAGATACTCAGGCAGCTCGACGTCTACGCTGCCAAAGGCCACACGTTGATTGGGAACGCGAGTGCCGTTGACGTTACCCAAGGTCCCGTAGGTTTTGAGACCCAAGCGTGCCTGTAGCTGTGCGTCAGAATTTTCGAGGACATGTCGTGCCGTAGCCGCTAGGGCGTTTTCCTGTTGGCGCAGCCAAGGCGCGGAACAAAAGACGGAGAGAGCCCGGCGTCGGTGGCCGCTGCGATTGGCGCCAGTGGCATGCCAAAGGCGCCCTTCAAAGGCGAATAGACTTCCGGCCGGAATCGTCACCTGATGTCCTAGGCTGGGCTTGGGCGGATGAACTCTGTGCTCCAGAGGCCACCGGTGACTGCCGGGGAAGACCACCGTGCTACCGCGTTCTGGGGTGAAATCGTCGAGTAGGTAAAACAAATTCAGAAGCGCGGGAAATTCAACGCTGGCGGGCACCTGTCCTTGATCTCGATGCACCAGTTCTTCGCTGGGCGTGGTGCCCGTAAACATATGAGCAGTCAGGCTCGATAGAAGCCAATTTTTACCCAGCACGAAACTGGCCAGCGCTTCGGTTTCTTCGCGAGTGACCAGATCAAGATATTGATCGCCCTTGTTGACTAAGTTCGGAATAACGATTTTATTGCTTGGGCCTCGGTCAGGGCACAGTTCACCGAGCTGCTGCTCGGCCTCGTATTGGCGATCCATTTTCATTTTGAGGTTCGCAACTTCGGCGTGATTGAGCACATCGTTGATGATGCAGCAGCCCAGTTCCCGCAGTGATTGTTGAGCCGCGGCCAGATCCGTTGTACCAGTTGGCAGCGGTAATACCTCTGGCTTGGCCAAAGGCTCCGGTGCCAAGTAGCCGCTTTGTCCTTCTCTCATGTGGCTGACCTCGTTGCTCGATGCGCGTTCTTCGGTGAATGGTGATGGAAGTCTGCTGATAACGCGCTACCAACGGTTGTAGCGAACCATTTGATCCACAGAACGCCTGCGAATGCTGCCGTGACCGCCCAGTACCGGATAACCAACGGGGATATGGGCGCAGGGATACCAGTCTTGAGGAATATCAAAGAGCGCCTTGACCGCATCTTCCTCATAGCACAACAGGGTTGTTAGCACGCAGCCCAACCCCTCATTACGGCAGGCCAGTAAGAAGTTCTGTACCGCCGGATAAACCGAGCCACCACCCACGACACTGGGCCGCTCCAGTTCACTATCGGTAATCGTCATCAGCTTCGGGTTGAAGCAAAACACTGCAATCAATGGCGCTTCGTGCATGTGCGCGGCCAGATAGTTACCGGCGTCCATAGCCTTAATGCTCGACTCCCTCGCATCCTCGGGCATATGGGACAGTCGCGCCTCGTAACCTGGAAGGTAGCTGTCCCAGTGGGGTTTGTATAAGTCCTGCAGCGCCTGTTTTTTGTCCGCGTCGGTGACTGCCAGAATGCGCCAAGGCTGGGTATTGCCTCCCGTTGGCGCCCATGTGGCCGCGGTGAGTATGCGTTCAATAACGTCGTCGTCGATGGCATCCGGCCGCAGTCTTCTAACTGCGCGCAGTGTGCTCATGGCTTCGTATAAATCCATAATCGTTTCCCCCATAACAAACATCTCCCATTTGTAGACGAATTTCTAGCTTGCAAAAGCGCTTTTTTCAAACCTGAGCTTGGCGCTAATCCCTATGCCCATGGACGCTGGTATCGCCCCTCACGCGAAGAAGCAAAAGAACAAATGTGGCTCGGTAGAAGGGACTCGGCCAGATCGATACCTGATAAGCTGCCGGCTTGAACAATAAAAACATCCGCGAGGTGTCCCATGCCTATCCTTTATGCCTTCTGGTTTGTGTTCGCGTTATGGGGATTTGACGTCACAGCTCAGGCAGAGGAAGCGGCTCACGGCATCAGTGCAGCTCAGATAAACGACAAAGGTGAATATCTCAATACCGCGGGGGAGCTGAGCAAGGGCAGCATCGGAACCCGAGTGCCTTTCATGCTGCGTCGATTTGCTACCTACTTTCGTGATGGCGTTGATGCGCCGCCGCGCGTGGCCAACGACGGCCAGTGGCTGCGCGACAACACTAGCGAAGCCAGCATCACTTGGGTGGGGCACGCCACCTTTGTAGTGCAGATGCACGGCATGACCTTCCTCACGGACCCGATTTGGTCCGACGTGCCAAGCCCCGTGTCCATAGCGGGCCCTCGTCGTTTTGTGCACCCGGGGATTCGAATTGAAGACCTGCCGCAGATCGACTTTGTGTTGATTTCCCATAATCACTACGACCATTTAGATTTGCCCACGCTCAAAACCTTGGCCCGGCGGAGCGCCGAGACGCTGTTCATTGTGCCTGAGGGGAACGGGGCAACGTTGAACCGGGCGGGTATTGAAAATCTGCGCGAATTCAATTGGGGGGAAGAGCTTGAGTACGGTGCGTTAACCATCCATTGCCTGCCGAGTCAGCATTGGAGCAAGCGCAGCCTCACAGATACCAATAAGGGACTGTGGGCATCTTGGGCAGTCACCGGCCCCGACAAGCGTTTCTATCACGCCGGCGACACCGGATACTTTCCCGGCTTTAAGAATATTGCCGACCATCTGGGTAGCTTTGACTTGGCGGCCATGCCTATTGGTGCTTACGCGCCAAGGGAGATGATGCGGGCCAGTCATATGAATCCTGAAGAGGCGGTTCAGGCGGCGTTAGATCTCAACGCGGAGAACATGGTGGGCATGCACTTTGGAACTTTTGACCTATCCGACGAACCCTTGGACGAACCGCCCCGAAGATTTCGTCGGGCTGCAGTCCAGCAGGGCGTAGACGAGCAATCTGTGTGGGTGATGAAGGTTGGCGAGACCCGAATGTTTTAATCGCGCTGCGGGCGACGCCGGTATCTCAATCATTTAACGCAGTTTGCTCGCGTTAAAGATTGTTGCCCAACGAGCCGATAAACCATGTGTCGAGTTTTACATTTCGGGATCGAACCAGAGATGATCTTTACAACAAAGAACGCTGTCCGCCGACGAGGTTTGAGCCGAGTGTATGCTTGGCTGCTGTGTTGCCTGACCCTGTTGTTGGGTTGCGGCGTGCGCGCCGAGGACTTGGCCGAGGCTGACGAAGCCTTTGACCGCGGCGAGTTTGTAACGGCCTTGGAGTTGTACGAGGCCTTAGCCGAACAACAAGACCCCTCGGCGACTTACCGTTTAGGGCTGATGTATGAACAAGGTTTGGGTACCGTTGCCGACCCGGCCACGGCGGCCTCGTGGTATCAAAAAGCGCAAGCTCTTGACTCCCCTGAGGCCATTGGGGCGCTGGCGGACCTGCATCTGAGAGGTATCGGCGTGATTCAAAATTTTAAAGAATCTCTCCGCCTGAACATCAGCGCGGCCGAGGCGGGTTACGCTCCAGCTCAATACAATTTAGCCGTGGCTTATGCCAATGGCGTAGGCACCTATCGCGACCCGGTCAAGGCGCATATGTGGTTTAACATCGCCGCGGCCAGCGGTTATGCCAATGCGGCCCAGAGTAGGGATAGCCTCGCTGCCGTCATGGCAGAAGGCGAAATTACCCGGGCACAACAGCGCGCTAAGGCCTGTCTGGATTCGAATCTGCTGGGCTGCTAGTGCTCAGCCTAGCTGGGGTCAAACGCAACCTTTGATCTTGCATGACCATTGCGCGCCGATGGGGCAAGCCCTAGGCTGACCACATCGAAATCTGGAGAAACACCATGACGATTGAGACCCACTCGGCCTTGATAACTGGGGGTGGCACAGGCATTGGATTAGCGTGTGCCGCGAAATTCGTCGAACAAGGGGCCGCTGTAGGACTGCTCGGGCGTACAGAAAGCAAACTCGAGCAGGGCAAAAATACGATCTTGTCGCAGCACAGCGACGCGACTGTGGAGATCTTCGTCGGGGATACCGCGGACGAAGACTTTGTTGCCCATGCGTTAACGAAAATGAATGCGAAGGCACCTTTGAAAAAAGTCTTAGCCAATGCGGGTGTTGGAGGACTGGCACCTATAGCCGCCCAAGATGCCGGCCTATACGATGACATCATGCGTATCAACGCCAAAGGCACCATGTTGGTGTTCAAACATGCCGCAAGATATATGGCGCAGAATCAAGGTGGCGCCATGTGCGCCATTTCCAGCATCGCCGGCTTGCGCACCCACCCGCATATGGCTGCTTACTGCATGAGCAAGGCTGCCATCGATATGTTGGTGCGAAATTGCGCTGATGAGTTGGGGGCTAGCGGTATTCGCGTCAACAGCGTTTGTCCGGGGCTGGTTGAAACTGAGATTGCCAGCGGCTTGCTGGGCTCCGACGCTGTCTATCAGGACTACTTGAACAAAATGCCTATTTCTCGGCATGGGGTGGTAGCCGACATCGCCGAGGCTGTGGCATTTCTATGCAGCGAGCGTGCCAGTTGGATTACTGGTGTCAGCCTGTCTGTGGATGGTGGGCATCACCTGCGTCAAGGCCCCGATGTGTCACCCTTTGCTCACATGCTCTTTGGTGAGCACGCAGATCAACCCGAGTCTTTTTTGTAGCAATCCGGGCCGGAGTTGGAAACCTGCGTGACGCCCGTAGCGTCCCGGCCGGGTCTTTAGTAATCTGCCTCGCGCTGGCGAAAGCCGGCGTTTTATTGATCGAAAAAGGATGTTATCTGTGATGTCGAATACCCATGATGTAGTTATTGTCGGTGGCGGATTTTCCGGCTTGCTCTGCGGTTATTTTCTTAAAGAGGCCGGCATTGAGAATTTCAGCATTCTTGAAATGGGTTCGTCATTGGGCGGCGTTTGGCAAAAAGGCGGGGTGGGTGGTTATCCCGGTGCGGCCTGTGACGTACCGTCTTACGCTTATCTGCCATTTTTGGATCGTATTGGATTTATTCCGTCCAAGAAGTACGTCAGTCAGCAGGAAATTGCCGAGTACACAGACCGACTAGTGGATTACTGCGGTCTTGAGCCGCACATTCGTTTTTCGACCAAGGTCACCCAGATCCAGTACCTAGATGACGGGCAGTGGCAGATTCACACCCTAGATATGCGCAGCGGCGAGACAGGACAAACCCTCACCGCGCAGCATGTGGTTAGCGCTAACGGCCCGCTTTCCACGCCAAGAATGCCCGAAGTGGCCGGAATGGCATCGTTTAACGGGCCGGCCTTTCATACGGCGCAATGGGACTACAGCGTGGACTTGAAAGGTAAGCGGGTTGGCATCGTGGGAACTGGCGCGTCGGCCGCTCAGGTTATTACGAGTATTGCCGACGATGTCGAAACCCTTACGGTATTTCAACGCTCGGCAACCTGGGCCTTGCCCCGCGACGACGAACCCACCCCGCCCGAAATCGTTGCAGCCTTTAAAAAAGGGGGGTACAGCGAGAGCCTGCGATTTGTTGATTGGCAAAACGGTACCGTTCGAGACAGCGAACTGCCTTTTGATTTTGATTCCTTGCACGATGAAGAAGCCAACGCAAAGCTCTGCTCTGTGATCGCCTCTCGTATCAAAGGTGAAGTGGACGATCCGGATCTCGCAGAACTGCTGACTCCCGACTACCCATTTTTTTGCAAGCGTGTGCTGTTCATCGACGATTACTACACGACCTTTAATAAAGCTAACGTCACCTTGGTGAACGACCCCGAGGGGGTCGTATCCGTTACTGAGACTGGGGTAAAAATGGCCAGCGGCGACTGTTACGACGTTGATGTGTTGATTTACGCCACAGGTTTTGACAGCAACCACATTCCTTTTCCGGTAACTGGGCGTAATGGCGTGACCCTCGCGGATCGCTATGGGGCCAACGAATCAAACAACTGGCAGATGACCCGTCCCCAGTCTCTGTGGGGTATGCACGTCGTTGATTTGCCAAACTTCTATTTGATGATCGGGCCGCAAAGCCTCAATCCGGTCACCAATGTAACCCTGTTGTGCGAGGAGCAAGGTAAATACATTGCAGCGCTGATATCGCGCATGCGCGCCGAGAACTTGCGGGAAGTGGAGCCTACGCCGCAAGCGGCCGAAGAATGGACCCAGCGCTGCAACAATAGCGCCGATGGCAAGGTATGGCTGCGGTGCAACAACTGGTATACCAAGAGTACCAAGAGCGATGTCTCCGCTGGGCGCGAGCGTTCCCAAGGTATGTGGATGGACACTTACGAATCCTATTTGCAGCATGTGCTTGGCGGGGCCGGCGGCGACACAGACACGCTGCTGAAATTCAGCGCACCGTGAGGACTGCCGGCCCGCCTTGCCCTGAAATGCTGGCATTCCGGGGCAAGATGGGCGACGAAAGAACGCCTATCGGCATGCTTGAGCAATACTAATAGGGTCCCAAGTGCTCTCTTTTCGCTCTGGCTCCCGCCTAAAAAGACTTTTGCAGACCCAAGGTAACGCGCCACTTGGGCGTCATTTGAACACCGTTGACGTGTACGTCGAAGGGGCGCTCGATTTCGAGGCCGAGCCGCTCTGGGTTACCGGGCAATAGAGGAATGATAGCGTTGAGGCCGACACCTACGCGCCACTGGCGATAACCGTAATTTGCAGGAATAGCAGTTTGCACCGGAGCCATAATCATGGGGTCAATGCCCTCTATCATGCCTGCCCGTTCAAAAGTTAGGCGTGCAGAGTAGGACAGCCTGTCGCTCAAACTGCGCTGTATCCAGCCGGTGTACTGCTGACTGTCGCCAAAATGCCACTGCTCGGATTCAAGTTTGAACTTCCCCGCAGCCTGTCCTCCAAAGACCCAATCGCCGGTCTGATAAACGTGGGTAAGCGCCAGATTCAACCGCAGCGCTTCATCACCGATCTGCATGCCATAGGGTAGTCGCATGTTCATTTGCGTACCCATGGGCGTTAGGACGGTGTCTGTGGCGTCGGCGTCTGCAAGAGACTGCTGCAGTCCGAGCGTGAGATGCGTGCGCGACTGCGCGGATTCTTGCAGGCGAAACAATCCGCTCATTGAAATGGCTTCAATGTCATCGCTGCTGGTTGAAAAGCTGCCTACGAAACCCCGGCTGCTAGCAGGCATGCTGCCGCCCATCGTGCCGCCACTCATGCCCATCATGGCAGGAGGTTCGTAGCTGTTCAGGCGCATGTCTTTCTTGGCGGCCATAATCATAGCCATCAGGGTTATTCTGTCAGAGGGCGCGTACATGGCGCCCAGCATGAGCATATCCATATCCATTTCGTCTGGCACCACGCTGAGTTTGGCTGGCATTCGGCCCGGTAAATTGTTTTCAGCGATGACGTCCGCGTCACTTAGGGACTCACCCTGTGACTGGTTTCCCGACATATGCATTCGCATATAGCGGGCCGAGACCATCCATTCACCGGCCTTGTGGTAATGGTCGCCCATAACGCCAATGGGGCCGTGGTCGATAGCCCGGGCGCTATCCGCCATAACCGAAGCGTGGTTAAGTGAGGCGAAAAGGGTTGCGGTCAATAAAATCCGTTGCGCATAAAATCGCATTCAAAATCTCCAGTTCTTTCTTAAAAAAATCGGTAGCCCGCCCGCAACGCAGGCTGCTTCGAGGCTGGTCAGCACCCGAAGTAAGTTACGTTGCGAACAAGAGGTCTTTGCAGGTTTAGGAGAATTGAAATGGCGGCGGAGCGCGCACCGGAGGCGTCAGATGACTAAAGCAAAGGCCAATGCTAGGCGCTTTAAACCTTTCGCTGTTGGCTGCGCCAAAAACAGGTGCGCAGTGAATATCCAAGGGTGGAAAAGCGGAGGCTGACAACCCATCGAGACAAAATAAACAGTGGGCCGGCAATGGACCGGACGCCTCGTGATGGGCTGTTTGCTGATGGGGGGCCGAGCCATGAGCGTGCGTTCCATCGCTGCCGAGATCCGCGTAATGGAAGGCTGGAGGTTGTTCGGTGTGAACCCCCATCGAATGCTGATCAGCAGACTCCCGATCAAGCGCGGTTGACGATAACGATGCGCCGTGAAGACCTGAGAACTCAGTGTCAACCGGGCCAATGAACGCGTTCCCCAGTCCCAGTAATAGAGCCCCGAAACTCCATGCCAGCAGGGATAAGGTTAAACCCGAGCCTGTGATTTTTTGACGCCAATCCATGGGCGAAGGATTCATGAATTCAATTCAAATGTCTCCTGTTTCTGAAGTTTTTTCAGAGCAATTTCGGGCCGCAGCAATGGTGTGAAAATTTCGTCAATTTTTTGGTGACAATGCAATCCAAAAGTTTAGGATGTCGATAGGCCCTTTGGCCTCAACGCTCAAAAAAAACGGAGAAGTTTTATGAGAAAGCTATTTTGGTTAAGTGCATTTTTGATGGTGTTGGCGGGTTGTGCCGAGCAAGAGGCAGCCGCACCTGCCGACACCGCAACAGCGCCTGCAGCGACAGAGGCAGCGGCGCAATCCAATGGGCCCGATGCTTATTACGAGTATCTTTGGTGTAAACAGGGGCCGGAGTATTCCGAAGAAGCCATAGCCAATCTGGTCGCAGATTGGAACGAAATCATGGACGCCTCTGAGAATTCGGTCACCGCTGCGTTTGGTTACCGTCCTAAGGGTTGGGAAACCGAAGACTACGATGGTCTTTGGGTCCTGCGATGGAATAACAAGGCTGAAATGGAGGCGGGTTGGGCGTCGTATGTGTCGACCGGTGCCGGCGGAGCCTTTGATGCCAAATACGATCCGGTTTTGCTGTGCGGTGACGAGGCGGGTGTAAACCGTTTTGGTTTTGACGCCTATGTGCCGCGTGATATGCCAGAAACTTTTACCGGCGAACCCAGTCCTTACTTCCTGACTAACGCCTTCTGCAGTTTCAATGAAGGCATGGGGCCGGACGATTTGCGTGAAGTTGTTGGCGGCACCTATATTCCAGCAGTAGACGCAGCCGTTGCACAAAACCCCAGCTCGAGCTACTGGTTCCTGATTGGCGCGCCGGATTTTGAGGTGCCCGCAGACAACGTCTTCGACTTCAACTTTGTAAACTATTGGCAAACTGCTGAAGAGGGCCAAGCGTCTTCTGCGGGATTCGCCGAATCCGAGCGCGGTCAGGCAACCATGGCAGCTATGAATGCCGTAGCGACCTGCCAAGAGCCGCAACCTTGGGACGGCTACGTGATTCGCCAAGGTAACGCTTCCTAGCCAGCGTTTGGCTTGAAGCACCGGGAGGGGTGGCCTTGGCTGCCCCTTGCCTAGGCTGCTTTACCTCAGGCGGTCAGGCACGAGTCGGTATTAGGTGTGTTGTTGTGAATCCGCGTGATGTGCCCAAATTCGGGCGCTCGGCTTGGGGCTTTAGTCAGCGTCAGGGAGCGACTCCAATTGATCCGGGATCCGAGCCCAGGTTGGAGCATCGTTTTCGCAGTGCACCATGGTCGGTTGAAAGCGTTCGGGATCGTCCAAGGCGCCACCGGACACACTGGCGAATCCCATCTCCAGATCCGCCCAAAGCCGGCTGCCGCAAGTGCCGCAGAAGTTGCGGCGATTAGTCCGCCCGGATTTGGCTTGCACCGAGAACCCGGTTGGCGAGCCTGTTTCTAAGGTCAAGGTATCGCGCGGTACTACAAAGGCCGCATAGGCGTCAGAACCGCTGACTTTGCGACAGTCGGCACAGTAGCAAAGCAGTTGGAAAACCGCTTCACCGTCGATACGGAACCGTACTTCGCCACAAAGGCAGCCCCCTGAAATAGAGCTTTCGCGTTCAATAGACATGATTGACCTCTCTTGTTGATATCATTGCGCGAGATGGCAGACGGCTTCAATACTTTTTATTAGCAGGGAAAAGCCTCTGCACAGGAAAGTCAGCACGGACGCAGTCATTCTGACTGGGATCGTGGTTATTGCGGTCATTGATGTTGAGACGGTTTGGCAATGGGTTTCGGTCGTCCCGGAAAAAATCGATTCGTGCGCTGCTGGTACGCTTGGTAGCCTGGCCGTTTTTGCGCCGAATAGTATTCAGCGGGTATGGCCCCTGTTGTGTACACCAGCGTTCGGTACATAAAGAACGAGGCCATCAGGGTGGCCAGTCCCAACAATGCCCACACCAGTTGGGGCAATGACGAACTAAGAGCGAGCCACGAAGGGATTGCCGCAATGACCAGACCATTCCAGACCATCCATTCGCAAAAGTAATTCGGATGTCGTGAATACCGCCACAGCCCTACATCGCATACCGCCCCGGATTTGCCCTGTTTCTTCATGGACCTGAGAAAATGCAGCTTTTGCATATCTGCCGTGTTCTCAGCCACTAAGAAAACTGCCCAGATAACCAGACCAAGCAACTCAAGCAAGAAGAGCTGCGCAGTTGCATTAGTGCCAATGATAAAAATGGGCATGGCTAGAAATGACGCATTGGCCAGCCCTTGAATAATGGCTTCAATCTGAGCTGCCAAGGCCACATTGTCTTTGCCCTCCTGCTGCCAGCGCACGCGCTGGTACTGGTACCGAGGCAACTCCTTTTGCAGACGTCCCCCTTTCCACATCCTCAGTGCGCCTATTCCCATTCTCAAACCGATGGTGGCGACGGCCAAGGTGACCAGTAACGACCGCGCCCAGTGACCATTGCTAAAGAGAAAGCCGACAATGGCCAGAACCACCAACCCCCATGGCCAGCCAATATCCACATAGCTGATGCGACCGGTTCGCCAGAGCGGGAGACAAACGACCAAGGCGAATAGCAGGCCTTGGAGTAGGGCGTTTACTGCACCGACTACGGTAAAAATTTGGCTACTGAGAATTAGAATAAGCCCCAAGCTAAAGGGTAAGAGCGGACGAAAGTACTTAAAGCCCATGGCGATGACCTTCTTCAATATGACGAGTTGGTGTTGCAGCTAGGCACTTGTGGCGAAGACTCGACGGATTTGTCTGCGGTAAAAGAAAGGGATATTTAGAATTCGATGCCCATTCTGAACTCGGGGGGGACGCCCGCTGTGTGTGGTTTGGGTGCGCGGGATTCCACTAAAAGCTCAAGGCCCATCGATTGGTAGAAATTGACGGCGGGATTGTCCGAGAGCACATCCAGCTGAAGGCCCCGGAAACCAGCGTCTCTTGCGCGATCCATGGCCTCGGTCAGTAGTTTCATACCGATTTTCTTGCCCCGGCTCTCGGGTTTAACCGACAGCGCATGCACGTAGTAGACGTCCTCGGGTACCAAAGGATTCAGCCAGCTCGCGTGGGCTGAATGTTCAAGAACTACGGTCATTTCATCCATTGACACCTCCTGGGCAGCAAGCATTTCTTGCCACAGTGGTGCCAGGGCCGCTTTTCGAGCATTCCATTGCGGTCCGCTGAAGCCAATTTCAATACCCTGTAACGCATCCTCAGCTAGCGCCACATGAGTGGCCTCTGCGGCAAAAAGAGAGTCATCTGCAAGCCAAGACTTTTCCACCAAGCGGTCAAACACCGATCGCTTGGGAAAATGATAGTCGTAGGAGACTGGTCCGGTTGCGTGGACGAGTTCAGGAATTTGCGGCGTTAAGGTTTCTCTGATTCCCGGAGCCGCTTTGACGATTGAAAGGCCTGTTGCCATGCGATACCACATTCTTCTTCGTTATTTCGGGATCATCACATAAATGGCCCGTCTGACGTATGCCTCGTTTAAGGCGCGGACACTTTGCGGGACTTTGTCGGCTGGTTCAATAGGTTGCCCCACGGTGGGCAGCGTGGGCATCGAAAATTCTTCAAGGATGCCTGTACTCGAATTTTAGGCCACAGAGGTATTTTTGCGCCGTAGTAATGCAATTCTTCTGCGATCCAGCCATTCTTAGCGCTTTGGGACAAAGAGAGCGCGATGAGTTTCAGCAAATTAACTTGGGGTGTAAAAGAAAGCTTCAGAGGCTACGTCAAAGCGGCGGGCGGTGACATAACCGTCAGTGAAGGAGCCACCGTTGCGGACGATGGTACCTTCGTTTTCGTCGCGGAACCCGGTGGCGATTTGGCTATCCAGCCCGATGGCAGTGCGAGCGGGGCCACCCGCTTTCAAGGAACGGTCACGTTCGAGGCCCACGGGGGCATGCTCAAATCTACGCTGGCCCAGCTAGGTGTGGAGGCCGGCGAGGATGGCTTGGTACTCACCGTTCTGGATGCACCGATGAACAAAAGCCGTTGCGCGATAGCTGAGCTGCTGCCCGTTGAAGTTATCGGTGATGTTGCGACGCTGGGAACGAAAATAACCGTAGACGGTATGTATCAGATCGCAGATAACTATCCGCCCGGCACAGAGCTGGATCCGATCATCCTCGCCTAGCTGCTGATTGCGCCGTAACAAGTCTGCGCCGCTGCCTAGTAGTAGACACTGTTTCCCAGTCCACCGCCGGCCATAATGACCTCTCCGGTAACAGCCCAGGATTTGTCAGAGGCCAAGTATGCGGTCAAGAAACCGATTTCAGATGCATCAATCATTCGATTGATATGATTACCGCGGGGAGAACCGTCGGCGAAGTCTCGCGCCTCAGCTTCTTCGGCAGATACGCCCAGTGCCTTACCACGAGCCTCCATTAGGGCCTCAGTACGCTCGGTTCGGGTGATACCGGGGTGAACGCAGTTTACCGTAATCCCGAACTTGCCCATCTGCATGGCTAGGGTCTTAGTCAAATGAACCAACGAAACGTTCCTTGCACCGCCGCTAAGGTTACCGGCGATTCTGGCGTTGCCGCCGCTGATATTTATGATGCGACTCCAAGGTTGCTCCTTTAGGTACGGAATGGCCGCTCGGGCACAGCGCAAGGCGCCCACATATTTGGTATCGAAATCGCGAAGCAGATCATTCTCATCGAGGCCATGAATCGGGCCAACCGCGGAGCGAGAACCGCCAGGTAAGGATGCACTGTTGACCAGAATATCGAGTCCGCCCAATTGACTTACCGCGTTGGCCATGACGTTGTCGACTTCCTCTCGGGAGGTTACATCTAGGACCATGGGGATTATTCGGCGCCCCGTAATATCTTGGATCTCTTCTGCCGTCTCCGCTAATGCCGACTCGGTCCTTGCTGCGATGACCACATCGCAGCCCTCCTTGGCCAGTTCGATGGCGATGGCTTTTCCGATGCCGCGGCTGCCTCCGCCCACAAATGCGCGCTTATCCGTTAACCCGAAGTCCATCTGACGATTCCTTTTGTTGGTAAAACATCGTCGAGAGTAAGTGCTGTAAAATGTGCTGAAGGCGCTTTTTCAAAGCAATTATCTCCTCGTTGCAATGAATTGAATTCTCTGAAAATCCGGGAACAAATGGGTTAACGATAGCATTACAAAGACTCTTCCGAGGTTCCGAAGAATAAAAGCAGTGACAAAGCACTTTGACGCAGACGGTTAAGGCCTAACCCACTTAATGATGAATGAGTCAATGCAGGAATCTGGTGAGCGGAATTCTAACCTAAGCGCTACT
>Ga0181579_10001222_pt1 | contig 21307 bp, 15 predicted proteins | sample 071ome_24_FD_132996 | JGI IMG/M metagenome (GOLD analysis project Ga0181579, IMG submission 132996) | Coastal salt marsh microbial communities from the Groves Creek Marsh, Skidaway Island, Georgia - 071402CT metaG (megahit assembly) | ecosystem: Environmental > Aquatic > Marine > Intertidal... | reverse complement strand
CCCGTCGCCCTGACGAAAGTCAGGGCTCTTGCCGCCGGCGGTTGGTATCGAGGCTCCATGGCGGCCTCCCCGCCCGGACCGAAACATCACGGCAAAAGCCCTGACCGGCGTCAGGGCGACGGTGTTGTGAGAGGTGACGGTCGTATTTCGAAGGTTAACGGCGCAACCGGGTGGGCGGCTGGAGCAAATTGACCCGACGGGAATAATCGCTCTTCAATCGAACCACGCTAGGTGACGCGAAAGATCATTCCAGTCTGGATTCACGTTTTCGATCAAGCTGATTTTCCAAACCCGCCTCCAAGCCTTCAGGCGTTTTTCCCTCGCGATCGCGTCGGAGATTCGATCGTGATGTTCGAAATAGACGAGCCGCTTGATCGAATATCGAGCCGTATGTCTTGCAAGCCCCGATTGATGCTCGGCCAAGCGGCGCCGCAGGTTCGAGGTCACACCGACGTAAATGAATCCGCGCTGTCGGTTCGCCAAGATGTAGACGCAAGGGCTCATACCGGGGTTATGGATGGTCTAGAGGCGTTTTTTGACGTTCGATAAACCGGACCGGTCGCAAGTCGCCACGTTCCCCCATCCCGCAACCCTCCCCGTCGCCCTGAAGAAAGTCAGGGCTCTTGCCGCCGGCGGTCGGTATCGAGGCTCCGTGACGGCCATCCCACCCTGTCCAAAGCATCGCGGCGGAAGCCCTGACCGGCGTCAGGGCGACGGTGGTTGGTAACGCGCTTCCTTGTCCGCCATCCCCACCGAGCCCCGCATCCCGCAACCCTCCCGGTCGCCCTGACGAAAGTCAGGGCTCTTGCCGACGGCGGTTGGTATCGAGGCTCCATGGCGGCCATCCCGCCCGAACCGAAACATCACGGCAAAAGCCCTGACCGTCGTCAGGGCGACGGTGGTTGGGAACACGCTTCCTTGTCCGCCATCCCCACCGAGCCCCGCATCCCGCGACCCTCCCCGTCGCCCTGACGAAAGTCAGGGCTCTTGCCGACGGCGGTTGGTATCGAGGCTCCGTGATGACCATCTCACCCTGCCCGCGGCATCGCGGCAAGAGCCCTGACCTGCGTCAGGGCGACGGTGGTTGGAGGATCCGCCGACGCTCGGACCGGTAAAGGCGGGAGCGCTGGATCGGGAACGCCGGATAGGGCGTTCAGATAAAGTCGCTATCGCTCAGCGTGGTGACGGAAACCCCGACCAGGGTGACCGTGCTTCCGTCCACATAGGTGAGGAAGGCCCCGCCGCTGGTATCGACGAAGCTGGCGACATTCGAGAAATTGTTGATCTTGTCGCCTTCCAGCGCGCTGAAGTCGGCGATCGTGTCGTTGCCGTTGCCGGTCCCGCTTCGGAAAGTGTCCGCCCCGGCCCCGCCGACCAGCAAATCGTCGCCCTTGTTGCCGAGCAGGCTGTCGGCCCCCGCCCCGCCGCTCAGCGTGTCGTTGTCCTGACCGCCAAAGAGGGTATCCGCGCCGGAATCCCCGACCATCAGATCGGTGCCGTGATTGCCGTAGATCACATCATTGCCGTCGCCGCCGCTCAGGGTCTCGACGCCCGTGCGCAGCGCCAGGGGGTCGCCGCTCTCCACTCCACCGTTCTGGCCACCGAAGATGGTATCGTCGCCGCCCCCGCCGACCACGAAATCCAGGCCCTTGTTGCCGTAGAGAATATCGGCGGCCGCCCCGCCCTGGACCGTGTCGTCGCCGTCTCCGGCAAGGATCAGATTGGAGGTTCCGACACCGATGGTGCTGTCGGCGCCGACGCCGCCGGAGTATCCGGTGAAGTCACTTTCATCCAGGGTTTCGGACGCGGATTGGAGCAGCGCCTCGACGCTCCAATCCCCCAGGGGATCAAGGTTCCGCGCCATCTCTTGAAGATCCGAGGATCGCGTGCCGCGCGCCATGGCTACCCTCCCTCAACAGGTTATCCCATTTTTGATCAAGCCGCCCGCGGAGATCAATCGCTCGCTCCGCCGGGCCCCGGTGCTATTTCGCCAGCTCCAGGATCTCCATCACTTCCGCCGGACCGTTGATCTTGCGCGGGTTGCGGGGGATCCAGGGGGTTCCCATCGACTGCTCGGCGATGCGCGGGAAATGCTCGGGACCGATCTCCACCGCGCCGAGACTACGCGGCATCTCCAGTCCGGCGATGAACGCGTCCAGCAGGTCGCCGGCGTCCTCTCCGGGACTTCCCATGGCGGCGGCGACGAGTTCCTGACGCGTGGCGTTGACCGATTTGTTCCAGCGCATCACGTAGGGCAGCATGATGCAGGAGGTATGGCCGTGCGGGATGTCGTGGACCGCGCCCAGGACATAGCCGATCCCGTGGCTCGCCCCCATCGGCACGCCGCTGGCCAGCGGCGCCATCGACATCCAGGTTCCCATCTGACAATCCAGCCGGGCGTCGATGTCGTCGGGATTATCCTTCACCCGCCGCAGTCCGCTGGTCAGCAGCGACAGGCCCTTCAGCGCCTGGGCGTCGCCATAGGGATGCGCCTCGTTCGAGCAGACCCCCTCGACACAGTGATCCACCGCGCGGATCCCGGTCGACAGAAACAGCCATTCCGGCGTGTGCACGGTCGGCGCCGGGTCGAGGATCACCGCCTTGGGCATGATCCCGGGATGGCGGAACAGCTCCTTCACATGGGTGCGCTCGTCGGTGACGCCGGAAATCGCGCTGAACTCGCCGCCCGACAGGGTCGTCGGGATGGTGATCTGATGCACGCTCGGCGCGGCGATCTCGGGCGGCGTGACCGAGCCATCCGGGTTGACGACCGAGCGCAGCATGTCCATCGCCTCGGGGCTGTCGATATCGTTGGCGAGACACATGGAGACCGCCTTGGCGCCGTCGGTGATCGAGCCGCCGCCGAAGGTGACGATCAGATCCGCCTTGGCCTCGCGCGCCGCCCGCGTGGCCGCGATGACGTCGCCGCGCGGGGTGTGAGGCGCCATCTTGTCGAATTCGCCGACCACCTTGTTGCCGAGCGCGCGGCGCAGCTTGGCGATCTCGTCGGTCTCGCGGTTGAGGGTGCCGCTGACCATCAGGAACACCCGCTCGGCGCCGAGCCACGCGACCTCCGCCGCGACGGCCTCTTCCATCGGCGTGCCGAAGCTCACCGCGTCCATGGCCCCGAAGGCCACCCGTCCGGTCTGTACCATCACCCGTCTCCCTTACTCGTTCCCTGGCCCGTCAATACTCAATCCGCCGAGGCCTCGGCGACACCGGCGGAAACATAGCCGCCATCCACGAAAAGAATATGGCCGTTCACATAGCCCGCCGCCTCGCCCGCCAGGAACAGCGCCGCGTCGGCCATCTCCTCCACCGTGCCATAGCGCCCGGCGGGAATCACCTTGAGATAGTTCTTGCGGGTGTTGTCGGTATGCACCTTGAGGGTCAAGGGCGTGTCCACCGGCCCCGGCGCGATGGCGTTCACCGTGATCCCGCTGGCGCCGAGATCGCGCGCGCCCTGCCGGGTCAAGCCGATCACCGCCGCCTTGGAGGTACCGTAGGCCGGGCGATGCTCTCCGGCCCGCTCTCCGGCGATCGAGGCGACATTGATGATCCGGCCATAGCCGCGCTTGACCATCTCGCGCGCCGCCGCCTGAGCGCAGTAAAAGGTGCCGTTAACGTTGATCCGCATCACCCGATCAAATTCCTCGGGCGAGGTCTCATTGAAATGGCCGAAATGCCCGACCCCCGCGACATTAGCCAGGATGTCGAGTACGCCGTGCCGGCTGATCGCCTCGGCCACCAGCGCCGTCGCGGCGTCGGGGTCGCTGACATCCACTTGCATCGACGACGCGGTGCCGCCCTTGGCGTTGATCGCCTCGGCGGTCTCGGCGACGCCGTCACCGTTCAGATCGGCGGCCAGGATGGTCGCGCCGTTCTCGGAGAACATATGCGCGACCGCCTCGCCGATGCCGCCCGCGGCCCCGGTGACGATCGCGACCCTGCCGGCCAGCCGCATGCTACAAATCCTCCTTGGTGAGCCTGGGAATGATCGGCTTCATCACTCGCATGCCCTCGGCGCCGACCAGCGGGCGAAGGGTCTCCAGATCCTCGGTCACCACGAGACCGCGCCGCTCCACATCCTTGTCGAGACCGATCGCGGTCATCCAGGTCACCTCGAGACCGTCCGGAACACCGGCCTCGCCCGCCGCCTCGACCACCAGCAGGCCGCCCCCCAGCGGCACTTCCGGCGTGGCGTCGACATCGGCGAACAGGTTGCGGCTCCAATTCGCGTGCCGGGTTCGCCACTCTCCGGTCCCCGCCGGCCCCGCCTGATTGCGATAGGGCTCGCTCTCGAAAAACCCCGGGCCGTCCACGTGGTGTAGCGCCGCGAAGGGCGCCGGCGCCTCGTGCAGGCATTCAAAGCGCTGGGTCGCGTGAAACCCCGGCATGCCCAGCAGCATCTTGGTATGGGCCAGATACCAGGCATCCCACTCGACCCGCAGGGACCGGTCGATCAGGTCCATTTCCACCATATAAATCATGCCGCCTCGCGCTCCCCTCGCCAGATTTCGATCCAGCCTACACCGGCTTATCGGAGCCAGGGCAGAGGCGCTGGGAATCCATCACCTGCGTGGTAGCATCCCCCATCACGCGGCGACGGGCGGAGAGAGGTATGGAGCAGGATCAAGAAGGCGGGCTATCGCTGTTTCTGGTTTTCGGCATCATCGTCATCGGCGCCATCGCGCTGTTCACCCGGATCCGGGAGGCCCGGCGGGCTCGAAAAGAGGACACGGCGTCCAGTTCGTCCGAGGACCAAGGTAAGCCCGGCGCATAGATGCCCGATCCCCGTCGTCCTCGCGAAAGCTCATTGCTGTCCGGGAAAAATCCAGGTGTACCGCGAAAGACACCCATATTGCCTGTTTTTTGTTCCCTGGCCGCCGTCTCGGACTTGATTTCTCGAACCGCCATTCCCGCGGCCGTCGCCCTCGCGGACGCGGGGGCCGCTGAGAGACGGAGATGGCGGAGGCCAAGTCAACCACCGGGAGGTCCCCGCTTGCGCGAGGACGACGAGAAAGCCCGGTTTTCCGGGATCCAACGCCTATCCGCCGCGCGCCTGTTCTCTCCGTCGCGCCGGGGACAAGCCTGGGCTTTTGGCAAGAGGATTTGAGCCCCAGCTTTCGCTGGAGCGACGGCGCTGGTTTTAAAACGCGAACCTATCTCCGTCGTCCTCGCGCAAGCGGGGACCTCATAACGGTTGCCGCGTCTCAGTATCTTCGTCATCCCCCCCACCAAAAAACCGCTCACCACCGTCCATAACCCCCGTGAAAGCCGGTGAACGCCATCGGCGGCAACGGACAAGGGAACAACGGGATGACGGCGGAGCGGGAGCGGGTGGATCGGTTGCGGCTGATCCGGACGGAGAATGTCGGGCCGATCACGTTTCGGCACCTGATGGAAAAGTTCGGGAGCGCCGGCGCCGCCCTGGACGCCCTGCCCGGCCTCGCCCGGCGCGGCGGTCGGGGACGGGCGCTCAAGCTCTGTCCACGCGACGCGGCGATCCTGGAGATCGAGGATAACGCCCGCGCCGGGGCGGAACTTGTTATTTTCGGAGACGACGCCTATCCGCCCCAATTGACGGCGGTCGAGGACGCGCCGCCGGTCTTCTCGGCGATCGGCAATCCGCATCTGATGAAGAAACGCACGGTGGGCGTGGTCGGCGCCCGCAATGCCTCGGCAAACGCGCGCTCCTTCACCCGCTCGCTCGCCCGCGAAATCGGCGCGGCGGGGCATGTGATCGTTTCGGGTCTGGCGCGCGGGATCGACGCCGCCGCCCCTGCCGGATCACTGGAGACCGGCACCATCGCCGTGGTCGCCGGCGGCGTCGACTCGGTCTATCCGCCGGAAAACGCCGAACTCTACGCCCAGATCGCCGCCGAGGGACTGATCATCGGCGAGATGCGGATCGGCACCAAGCCGCAGGCCCGGCATTTCCCCTCGCGCAACCGGATCATCGCCGGGCTGTCCCTCGGCCTGGTGGTGATCGAGGCGTCGAGGAACTCCGGCTCGCTGATCACAGCACGCTGCGCCCTGGAACAGGGGCGAGAGGTATTCGCGGTGCCTGGCTCTCCGCTGGACCCGAGGGCCGCCGGCACCAATCAATTGCTGCGCGACGGCGCCAACTGGGCCGAGAGCGCCGAGGACGTCATCTCGGCCCTGCGCGAAACCCGGATCGAGGAGGCCCCGAGCGACGATTATCGCGCGCCACCAGCGCCGTTCCAGCCTGTCGAAGTGACCCTGAAACAGCGCGACGCGGTGCTGGAAATGCTCGGCCCGAGCGCCGTGCCGGTTGACGAATTCATTCGCGAGTGCCAATTGTCCCCGTCCATCGTAATCACCATTCTATTGGAGGCCGAACTCGCGGGACAGGTTGAACGGCACCCTGGGAACAGGGTCTCGCGCCGAATTCGATAAGAATTTCAAGGGCGTGCGATCCTAGGCACCGCGATACGTCTCGGACGGTAAACGTCGGAGCATTTTTGGGACTCGCATGAAACTCGTCGTCGTCGAATCGCCCGCCAAGGCGAAGACCATCAATAAGTACCTGGGGAGCGACTATACCGTCCTCGCCAGCTACGGCCATATTCGCGACCTCCCGGCCAAGGACGGCTCGGTGCGCCCGGACGAGGGTTTCGCCATGTCCTGGCAGTCCGACCCGCGCTCGGAAAAGCAGATCAAGGAGATCAAGAGCGCCCTCGGCCGCGCCGATCAGCTGATCCTGGCCACCGACCCGGACCGCGAGGGCGAGGCGATTTCCTGGCATGTCCAGAACGTGCTGGAAGAGCAAAAGGCGCTCAAGGGCAAGGGCGTGCAGCGGGTGGTGTTCCACGAGATCACCAAGTCGGCCGTGCTCGACGCCATGGCCAATCCGCGCGAGCTTGATCAGACCCTGGTCGATGCCTATTTCGCGCGCCGGGCGCTGGATTACCTGGTCGGCTTCAATCTCTCGCCGGTGTTGTGGCGCAAGCTGCCGGGCTCGCGCTCGGCGGGGCGGGTGCAATCGGTGGCGCTGCGCCTGATCTGCGAACGCGAGGCCGAGATCGAAGTCTTCAAGGCCGAGGAATTCTGGACCATCGATGTCGCGCTCCGGACGGCGGAGAAGAACCCCTTCGTCGCACGGCTGACCCATGTGGACGGCAAGCGACTGGACAAGTTCGGCCTTCCGACCGAGGCCGACGCCAAGCACGCCGCGGCGCTTATCGAGGACACCAGCTATGCGGTCGGCTCAATCGAGCGCAAGCGGGTGCGCCGTAATCCGCAGCCCCCCTTCACCACCTCGACCCTGCAACAGGAAGCCTCGCGCAAGCTCGGCATGAGCGCGTCGCGCACCATGCAGATCGCGCAGAAACTCTATGAAGGCATCGATATCGGCGGCGAGACCGTCGGTCTGATCACCTATATGCGGACCGACGGCGTGCAGATGAGCCAGGAATCCGTCGCCTCGATCCGCGATGTGATCCAAGGCTCGTTCGGGCCGCGCTTCCTCCCCCAGGCGCCGCGCGAGTACAAGACCCGCGCCAAGAACGCCCAGGAAGCCCACGAGGCCGTGCGCCCCACCGACGCCGCCCGCGCGCCGAAGGAAATGAGCCAATATCTCGACCGCGACCAGGCCCGGCTTTACGACCTTATCTGGAAGCGCGCGGTGGCCTGCCAGATGGCCAGCGCCGAGCTTGATCAGACCGCGATCGTGCTGAACGCCGCCGACAAGCGCACGGCGCTGCGCGCCAATGGCTCCATCATCGCCTTCGAGGGTTTCCTCAAGCTCTATCAGGAGGATCGCGACGATCCCGCCGCCGATGGCGAGGCCAGCGACGACCGCTTGCTCCCGGCCATGAAGGAGGGAGAGGCGCTCTCCCGCGATGGGGTCAAGCCGGAACAGCATTTCACCCAGCCGCCGCCGCGCTTTACCGAGGCCAGCCTGGTCAAGCGGATGGAGGAATTGGGCATCGGCCGGCCCTCGACCTATGCCAGCATCATGCAGGTACTCCAGGACCGCGATTACGTGCGCCTGGAGAAGAAACGCTTCACGCCGGAGGATCGTGGTCGCCTAGTGGTGGCGTTCCTGGCGAATTTCTTCGAGCGCTATGTTCAGTACAACTTCACCGCCGATCTGGAAGCCGAACTGGACGGGATCGCCGAGGGCAAACTGGAATGGAAGGCGGTGCTGGAGCGCTTCTGGAAAGCCTTCATCGGCGCCGTCGACAATACCAAGGAACTCCGGGTTTCGGAGGTTCTCGACAAACTGGACGAGGAACTCGGCCCGCATTTCTTCCCGGACGGGCCGAACGGCGAGTCGACAAGGGGATGCCCGCGCTGCTCGAACGGACGGCTTAATCTGAAGCTCGGCCGCTACGGCGCCTTTATCGGCTGTTCGAACTATCCGGAATGCCGCTTCACCCGCCAATTCGCCGCGCCCAACGGCGAGGACGGTCAGGACGGCGCCGAGGGGCTGGACGAGCCCAGGGTGCTCGGGGTGTGCCCGGAAACCGGCCTTGAGGTCAGCCTGCGCAAGGGGCCCTACGGCAACTACGTTCAGCGCGGCGAGCAGGGCGAGAAGAAATCCGACAAGCCCAAGCGGGTCTCGTTGCCGCGCGGCATGACGCCGGCGGATATCACGCTCGAAATCGCGCTCGGGCTGTTGAGCCTGCCAAGGGAGATCGGCCCCTATCCGGAAACCGGCGAGATGATCCTCGCGGGTCTCGGGCGCTTTGGCCCCTATCTCAAGCTCGGGCCGTCCTATACCTCGATCCCCAGGGATGACGACGTTCTGACCATCGGCCTCAACCGCGCCGTCACCCTGATCGCGGAGAAGCGCGCGAAGACTCCGCCGGCCAAGCAGATCGGCGAGTCCGACGGCAAGCCGGTGACCGTGCATAGCGGACGCTACGGCCCTTATGTTCAGCTCAACAAGGTCCGCGCCACCCTCCCCAAGGGAGTGGAGCGGGACGAGGTCACGCTTGAACAGGCCTTGGAATTGATCGCCGCGAAGGCCGCCAAGAGCCCCAGCAAGAACCCTGGCAAGAGCCCCGCCAAGGGCAAGGCGGCGGCGAAGACCAAGGCCAAAACCACCAAGACCAAGACGGCCAAGAAGCCGGCGAGCAAAGCCAAGGCGAAAGCGAAAACCACGACGCCTAAGGCCACGACTGGCGATCAACCCGCCTCGAACGACTAGGTCCGGGACCGGCCCCGGTGGCGCGCAAGAAAAACCCGGCGAACACGCTCCCCAGCCGGGAGCAGATCCAACAATTCATCGAAGAGAGCCCCGGCCCCGTCGGGCGCCGGGAGATCGCCCGCGCCTTCAACGTCAAGGGCGCGGCGCGGGTCGAACTGAAGCAGCTTCTCGGCGCCTTGATCAAGGACGGCGAGATCGATCCCGGACGCCGCCGCAAGGTCTCGGCCCCTGGGCGTCTGCCGCCGGTCGGGGTGATCGAGGTGGTCTCGGTCGATGACGACGCCGAGGCCGTCGCCCGACCGATTTCCGGCATTCAAGGCGGCGAGGACGCCCGGATCCTGCTGCCGCATACCGGGCGCGGGCCGTCCTTCGCGGTCGGCGATCGGGTGCTGGCCCGGCTGGCCCATGTCAAGGCCGACACCTATCGCGGCTCGGTCATGCGCCGGCTGGAGAAAGGCGCGAACCGGGTGGTCGGGGTGCTGGAAAGCGCGCGGGGTGGCTTTCGGCTGATCCCCAGCGACGGCAAGAAGAACAACGACGCCCATGTGGACACGGGTGACGCGGGTGATGCCAAGGTCGGCGATATCGTCGCCGTCGAGCTGCTGCCCGGGCGGCGCATGGGGCCGCGCCGGGCCCGGGTGGTCGAGCGGATCGGCGCGCACGGCTCGCCCAAGGCGGTTAGCCTGATCTGCATCCACGAGAACGACATCCCCGACCGCTTTCCCGAGGCCGCCGTCACGCTGGCCGAACGCGCGCGTCCCGCCCAACTGGGCGGCAAATCATCCGGCAAGCGCGAGGACATGCGCGACATCCCGCTGATCACAATCGACGGCGCCGATGCCCGCGACTTCGACGACGCGGTCTGGGCCGAGGCCGATACCGCGCCGGAAAACCCCGGCGGCTGGCGCCTGCTGGTGGCGATCGCCGATGTCTCGCATTACGTCCGCGACGGCGACGCCCTGGACAAGGAGGCCCGCAAGCGCGGCAACTCGGTCTATTTTCCCGACCGGGTGGTGCCGATGCTGCCCGAGGCCCTGTCGAACGGGCTGTGCTCGCTGCGTCCCGACGAGGATCGGGCCTGTCTCGCGGTGGACATGGTCATCGACGCCAAGGGCCGCAAGAAATCCCACATGTTCCGCCGCGGCCTCATGCGCTCGGCCGCGCGGGTGACCTATGAGGAGATCCAGGCCGATATCGACGCCGCCGAACGCGAGGGAAAGGAAACCGCCCTCACCGCGCTCGCCAAGCCGCTCTACGGCGCCTATCGCGCGCTGCTGACCGCTCGCGAGGCGCGCGGCGCCCTCGATATCGAGATGCCGGAGATGCAAGTCCACATCAACGACGCCGGCGAAGTCACCGATATCCGCCCCCGCGCCCGGCTCGACAGTCACCGCCTGATCGAGGAATTCATGGTGCTGGCCAATGTCGCCGCCGCCGAGACCCTGGAGCGGCGCAAGCGGGCCTGCGTCTATCGGGTGCATGACGCGCCGAACCCGGACAAGGTCGAGGAACTACGCGCCAATCTCGAGGGCTTCGGCATCAAACTCGCCAAGGGCCAGGTACTCCAGGCGCAACTGTTCAACCGGGTGCTGGCCCAGGCCAAGGACCAGGACTTCCAGCAATCGGTCAATCTGCTGGTCCTGCGCAGCCAGAGCCAGGCGGTCTACAGCCCCGACAATCTCGGCCATTTCGGCCTTGGGCTCCGGCGTTACGCACATTTCACCTCGCCGATCCGGCGCTACTCAGACCTGCTGGTGCATCGCGCGCTGATCGAGGCGCACGGCTTTGGCCCCGACGGCGTCGACCAGGGCGCGTCCGGCGACCTCGCCGACATCTGCGCGCATATCTCAATGACCGAGCGCCGCGCGGCGGCGGCGGAACGCTCGGCGATCGACCGGTTCTCGGCGATGTTCATGGCCCGCCGCGTGGGCGAGGAGATCGAGGCGGTGGTCACGGGAGTGCTGCATTTCGGCGCCTTCGTGAACCTAGCGGGCGGCCTCGCCGACGCGCTGCTGCCGGTCCAGGAACTGCCCGACGACTATTACGATCACGACGACAAGAGCCACGCGCTGCTGGGCCGGCATTCCGGTTTCAGCATCAAGCTCGGCCAGACGCTTACCGTCCGGCTGCGCGAGGCCGACCCGATCAGCGGACGCCTCAGGGTGGACTATATCAGCGGCGGGACCACCGGACGGCCCGTTCGCCGAGCCGGCTTCGCCGGCTCGGGCCGGGGTTTCAGACGTGGGCGGCGGCGGTAGCCATTGATTCCGCGCGATTTTTTAGCCACATTTCCCTGTCTTCACCGCGTTTTCCAAGACCATCCGGACCCCCGGCCTTGACAGTTTCAGCCAATATCCTCGCGCATTCGCCCCGCTTCTCGACTCCGAGGATGGCGGCGCGATCGGTGGTCAGGGGCTTGGCGGTCCTGATCCCGGCGCTCCTCGTTCTGGCGTCCTGCGCGGTACCGCCGCCCACGCCGTCGAACAAGTTCGTTCGCGAGGACGCCGCCTCGCTGTTTTCCGCCGGCTTCGACACGGTTCAGCTTTACTACGTCAAGGAACCGGACATTCCGCGGATGATCCTGCTGGGCCTCAACGGATTGTCCGACCTTGACGCGGCCTTCCGCGCCGATCACGCCGACGGACAGGTCCGCCTGTTCCTCGACGAGGCGCCGATCGCGACGTTTCAAGCGCCGTCGGACAGCGACGTGGTGCGTTGGAGCTACCTCACCGCCGCCGCGCTCGAAACCGCCCGCATACGCTCGCCCGAGATCGCCAAGACCGATATCGAGACGACCTATAAGACGATCTTCGACGCCGCCCTGACGGAACTTGACCGGTTTTCGCGGTATCAATCCGCCAAACAGGCGCAATCCAGCCGAGCGCACCGTCAGGGTTATTCCGGAATCGGCATCTCGCTCGGCAATAGCGACGGGCGGGTGACGGCGCTGGAGGTGTTCGAGGACACCCCCGCGGCCGAGGCCGGGATCCTCTCCGGTGATGTGATCCACGCGGTGAACGGCGCGCCGGTCGCGGGTTGGCCGCTCGCCAAGGTCGCGCCGATCCTGCGTGGCCCGCACGGAAGCCGAGTCGACCTTACCTTGATCCGCAGCGACAAGCGCCTCTCCCTCACCCTGGAGCGCCGGGAAGTCATCGAGCAAACCGTCTTCGCCTCCATCGTCGAGGAAACCTCGGTCGTCCGGGTAACCGGCTTCAACGAGCAGACCTCGTCCCGGATGCGAGAGCGGATCGACGCGGCCCGAGCCGCCCTCGGCCCGGCCCTGAAGGGCGTGATCCTCGACCTGCGCGGCAATCGCGGCGGCATGCTGGATGAAGCGGTCAATCTCGCCGATCTCTTCATCCCCGACGGTAACATCCTGACCACCATCGGGCGGCACGAGGACGCGTACCAGAACTTCGGCGCCGAGCCCGACGACAACGCCGAACAACTGCCGCTCGTGGTGTTGATCGACAGCGGTTCCGCCTCGGCCTCCGAGGTCGTCGCGGCGGCGCTTCAGGATACCGGGCGCGGCCTGGTCATCGGCGCGCGCTCCTACGGCAAGGGCACGGTTCAGCGGGTACGCGACCTGCCGAATAACGGCGCGCTCAATCTGACCTGGGCCGAGATGCGGGCGCCGTCCGGCTACACGCTGTCGACATACGGCGTGTTCCCCACCATCTGCACCGGCGGAGAGCTCGCCAGTCCGAAATCGGTTCTGGACCGGATCCGCCAGGGCGAGGTCCTCGACGCGAATATCGGCCCGCTCCGGCGCGCGGCCGCGGGTCTGGACGAGGCGGCGCAATCCGCCCTGCTCAAACGCTGCGGCGACCGCCCGCGCGGCAAGGTCGACCGCGATTTCGACATGGATCTGGCGCTCGGCCTGCTCGACGCGCCCGACCTGTTCAAGCGGATCACCGAAAAGGCGATGATCGCCATGCGCGGCGCCGCCTCGGAGTAGGATCTGCTTGACTTCGCCAGTCCGGCATGTCATTTCCCGGTCTTCCAAACGCTAAAAATTCGGGTGAGTGACCATGGCGAAGCCGGCAACCGTTTTGATCAAGCTCGTAAGCAGCGCCGATACCGGCCACTATTACGTGACCAAGAAGAACCCCCGGACCCAGACCGAGAAGCTCGAACTGAAGAAGTACGACCCGGTGGTCCGCAAGCACGTCATGTACAAGGAAGCCAAGATCAAGTGATCGCCGGCATCATCGGCTGATCAATGACGCGCCCCGGTTCTCCGGGGCGTTTGCTTTTTGGGGGATCGCGTTGGATTTGATTGTCGCGGCAAGCCGCCGCGATGGATTCGGGAGTGGTCAAACCGTACCCCCGACGAAAGTCGGGGTCGACGCCTGAAGCGTTTCCACGTGACGTTTGGCGGAGCATGCCCACCGATCAGTCGGAATGATCCGGATTTCCGTCACTCACCGTCGCCTCAGGCGTCGCCCCCGGCCTCCGCCGGGGATACGGAAGTATTTTTCAAACCGTTCCGTCGCCCTGAACTTGATTCAGGGCTTGCGCCGCCGGCGTTTCCGGCACGATGGTCGGTGGATCTCCCGCCACCATCTCTCACCGCACATCCTCCAGCGGCAAGAGCCCTGAACCAAGTTCAGGGCGACGAGAAATTCTGGTTTCAAACAGACCCTGGCTTTCGCCAGGGATTCGAGCGTTGTTTAACCGTATCCCCGGCGGAAGCCGGGGTCGAAGCCTGAGGCGTTTCCACGTGACGGTTGGCGGGGCATGACGACCGCCCCGTCAAAATGATCTGGACTTCCGTCACTCACGGATGTCTCAGGCGTTGGCCCCGACCTTCGCGGGGATACGGTGAAAGCTGAGAACCTTCTCCCCCAATCCCGACCCTATACCCGGACCTTACCAAGCACCGCGTCGATCACCACGGCGAGCGAGGCCGCGCTTTCCTCCGGGGTCTTGCCGCTGGTCGACAATTGGGCGTCAGCCTGGGCGTAGAGCTTGTCGCGAGCCTCCAAAATCCGGCGCAACTCGTCCATCGCCTGGGGGTTGCCGGCCATTGGCCGCTCGTCACCCTGAGCGCGGACCCTCGCCATGTGTTCCTCGGGGCTGGCGCGCAGCCAGACCGTGTGAAAACCGCCGAGCAGCAGATCGAAGTTTTCAGCCTCGCCGACAATGCCGCCACCGACCGCCAGGATCACGCGCTCGTGCTCGGCCATCACCGCCTCGATGCGGTTTTTCTCAAGCCGCCGATACCCGGTATCGCCGTAGAGCGAGAACACCTCGGGGATCGAAAGACCGAATTCCGCCTCAATGGCGTGGTTCAACTCGACAAAGGGCACGCCCAGGCGTTCCGCCGCCGCCTTGCCCAGGGTGCTCTTGCCGGCGCCGCGAAGACCGATCAGCGCCACCCGCCGTCCGCGTGGATCACCACCTCCACTCTCGCGTCGCAGCGCCGTCAGCGCGTCCATCAGATGCATGCGTTCAACCGTCGTCGCGCCCCGGATCGCCGCGACCAGGCCGAACGCGTCTGGATCGGTGTCGGCGACCAGATCCTCCACCGACACCTCCAGCGCCCGAGCCACCGAGCGCAGGTTCGAGATCGACGCGTTTGCGCTCCCGGTCTCCAACTGCGCGAGGAATCGCATGGACACGCCGGCATCATGGGAGAGATCCTGACGCGACAACCTCGCCGCCTTGCGCGCCGCCCGCACCCGCGCGCCGAGCCCGGCGAGGTAATCTTCGTCACTGTCGGCGTTGCTCATGGGTTGGCTATCCGAAATTCACACGTCATCCCGGCGAAGGCCGGGGCCCGTTCCACTAGCATTTCCAACGCCTTATATATCAATCTTAAGATCCTTGATGCGCGTGAGAGAGCGCATTAAATGGCCAGATAGGCGGAATGGGTCCCGCCGCTTGCCCTCGTGTAAACGGGGGGCGGGATGACCGGACATCTTAACTCCAGGCCTTACTGCCGCCGCCCCTATTGCAACCGCACATACTCAAAGTCACCGGGCTGGTTGTTGATCCCGGCGCGCGGCGGAGCGATCCAGCCGGCATAGTGGCCGGGCTCGGTCTCCTGGTGCATGAGAGAGGCGACGAAATCTCCGTCGGCCTGGGTCGGCAGCCACTCGTCCCGGCGGGCCTCGAAGACCTCGGCGGAGATGATCTCGCCATCCGGCGTCGCCTCGACCGGCGCGAAAACCCCGATCGCCCGGTTGAACGCGACATTCGGCAGGACGATCCGGAAGTCGATGTTGTAGCGCTCGATCTCGCGGTTCCAGCGCTTGATGCCCGCCGTGGTGTCGGCGGTATAGTCGTCTCGCAGCCGCATGTTGAGGGCGGTCAGCGCCGGCTCCTGGGCCATCTTGACCTCGCCGTCCACCAGCTTGAGAACCGGATAGGTGTCGTTCAGCAACTGGTGATCATCATCCAGCTTGTCCTCGCGGTACCGACCCTTGAGGCCATTGGTGAAGGCGTTCGCGGCATTGGTGGAAATCTCCGAACCGAACAGATCCAGCGATAGCGAATAGTGCAGATTGGCCTTCTTCTGGATGGTCGGCAGATCGATCACGCCGAGCGCCCGCACCGCCACGATATCATACGGATCCTCGATCCCGGCCTCGCGCATCGCCTCGCAGGTCCGCTTGACCACCCGGCCGACGCCGGTGGCGCCGACGAACATGTGATGCGCCTCCTCGGTCAGCATGAACCGCGTGGTGCGCGAGAGCGGGTCGAAACCGGATTGCGCCAGACTCTCCAGCTGCATCTTGCCGTCACGATCGGTGAAGAAGGTGAACATGAAAAAGCTCAGCCAATCCGGGGTCGCCTCGTTGAACGCTCCCAGCATCCGGGGCTTGTCGGCATCGCCGGAGCGGCGCATCAGTAGGTCTTCCGCCTCCTCGCGGCCATCCTTTCCGAAATATTTCTGCAACAGATAGACCATGGCCCAGAGATGGCGGGCCTCCTCGACATTGACCTGAAGCAGGTTGCGCAGGTCATACAGCGAGGGCGCGGTCAGCCCCAACTGGCGCTGCTGCTCGACCGAGGCGGGCTCGGTATCGCCCTGGATCACGCAAAGCCGGCGCAGGGCCGCGCGGTATTCACCGGGAACCTCCTGCCAGGCCGGCTCGCCCTTGTGCTGGCCAAAGCCGATGGTCCGCCCCTCCTCCTTGGGCGCCAACAGCACGCCCCATCGGTATTCCGGCATCTTGACGTAACCAAAGGTCGCCCAACCCGCTGGATCGACGCCGACGGCGGTGCGCAGATAGACCAGCGATTCCTGGAACCCCTCCGGGCCCATGGTCTTCCACCAGTCGAGATAACCCGGGTGCCATTTCTCCAACGCCTTCAGAACCCGGCGATCCTCGGACAGGCCGACATTGTTGGGGATCGAGGTATCGTAATTCACGGCCATCGTGTCGGTCATTGGATTTGCTCCTGGTTACCTAACTTCGTCATCCCGCCAACAAGACCCTTCGAGACGCGGCTTCGCCGCTCCTCAGGGTCAGTCGTATTGTTTCCCGTCACACTCACCCTGAGGAGTGGCCCTCGGGTCACGTCTCGAAGGGTCTTGTTGGCCAATAGCGCCACCCCCATCACACCCGCCGCTTGTCGAAATCGGCGCCTTGGCCGCTGCCGTAGCGGCCGAGGGCGCCGGCGTCGCCGACCGCGTTCGGGCGCTGGAAGATCCAGTTTTGCCAGGCGGTCAGACGACCGAAGATCTTGGTCTCCATGGTCTCGGGCCCGGCGAAGCGGGTATTGGCCTCGAGCCCGGTCAGCGCGTCGGGCGAGAAGCTGGCGCGTTCCTCCAGGAACAGCCGCACCTCGTCCTCCCAGTCGATATCATCCAGTGCCGCCGTCACCAGGCCGAGGTCATCGGCATCCGAGGCCTCCAGCGCCTCGCCGATTTGCGCCTCCAGTCCCTCAAGCGCCTCGGGCTCGCCCAGGAACCGGGTGGCCAGGCGCGAGAGTCCGTTGGACATCGGGTGGGCGCCGAAATTCGCCGCGCTCAGGGTCAGCGTGGCCTCGGGCCGGTTGTCGCCGTCGAACACCCCGTCGGCCATGTAACCGCGATCGGCGGCGAAGGCGAACTCGGCCAGGAAACCGGCGAAACAGCTTCCAGGCTCCAGAAGCGCGACCAGCGAGCGCGAGGTGAGATCCACCCGCTTCATCACCCGGGTCCAGAGCAGCCGGGTCTCGCGGACCAGCCAATGTGTGTCATGGGCTTGCAGGAAGCCGTCAAAACCCATCACCGTCGCCGGGTCACCCTCGGCCTTGAAGGCGATGACCGCGACTTCCAGCTCGTTGAACCGCAGATGCAACAGCGCGTCATCCAACTCCCGCGCCAGACGAAGCGGCCAGAAGCCGTCGCCCTCGGCCAGCATCGCGGCGGCATCGGCGGGCGGGCCGGCATCGGGACCGGCGATCGTGATGGTGGCGAGCCGCGCGCTCCGGTCAATCTCGACGCCGAGGGTCGAATAGGAAAGTCGATCGGCCTCGATCGTCCTATCAAGGGGGCCGAGCGGAATGCCGGTTTCCCCGGAATTCCTATCTCCACCTATCGTTTCCCGGACCTTCGCGTCGACCGCGTCGTCGAACTTGGACGGCGGCACCACCTCATCGACCAGGCGCCAGTCCAGGGCGCGGCGACCGCGGGCCCCCTCCTCGGTCGAGCAGAAGATATCGGCGCGGTCCCGGCGCACCTTGCGCTTATCGGTCACCCTGGTCACCCCGCCGGTCCCCGGCAGCACCGCCAGGAGCGCGACCTCCGGCAGCGAGACCGAACTCGCGCCATCGTCAACCAGGATGATATGATCGCTGGCGAGCGCGAGCTCATACCCGCCGCCGGCGCAGGCGCCGCTCACCGCCGCGATATAACGCTGGTTCGAATGCGCCGAGGCATCCTCCATCGCGTTGCGGGTCTCGTTGGTGAATTTGCAGAAATTGACCTTATGGGCATGGGGCGCCCCGGCGAGCATTCGGATATTCGCGCCGGCGCAGAACACCCGCTCCTTACCCGAGCGCAGCACCACGGCCCGGACCTCGGGATGCTCAAAGCGGAGCCGCTCGATCGCGTCGCGCAACTCGATATCGACTCCCAGATCATAAGAGTTGAGTTTCAGCTCATAGCCCTCGAACAGACCACCGGTCTCATCGACATCCATGATCAGGTCGGCGCGGGGGCCATCGATCTCGATCCGCCAATGACGATAGCGGGACGGATGGGTCTCGAAACCGATGCGCATGGAAACTGTCCTCCAAAACCCGGTTTTGCCGCGGTCCGATATCAGACGCAGCATAGGGAGGCGCGATTTCCCGTCAAGAAAAATGCGTTAAAATGCACATTGCCTTATAATTTATGCATTAAAATGCACAATCTAGCGCGTGTAGCCGTAATCCCGCGCTACCGCCGACTCCGACACATAGCCGTCCGCCAAATCACGTTCGATGGATTCCACTTGGCGCTCCTCCGGTGGACCGTATCCCCCGGCGCCGGAGAGGGTGAAGCTCAACACATCCCCCTTGCGCAGGGGCTTCACGTCCTTGGAATGCAGGGTGATCTTTTCATTCCCCCGATACAGGGTACTTTCCGCCAAAGAGCCCGGTTTTCCGCCAAAAACCCCATAGGGCTGGACCGTGTGCCGGTCTCCCAGATGCGAGAGAACCGCGCTGGAATTCAGCAGCTCGATCTCCTTCAACATGCCGCAGCCACCGCGCCACCGCCCGGCCCCGCCGGTATCGGCCAGCAGCTCCATTCGGCGGACCCGGATCGGGTTATGGGTCTCGTGCACCTCGACCGGAATATTGGTGCAGTTCATCACCGGGGTCATCGCTTCGGGCCCATCCTCGCCATGCCTACCCCCGTAACCGGCGAGGCCCAGGTCATACATCACGAAGGGCTTGCCGGTCCGGTCATCGATGCCGCCGATATTCGGGTTCGACCAATGCGAGAACGCCCCCATGGCGCGCTCCGGCAAGGCCTTGGCCATGGCCCCGTTGATGGTGTCGAAGATGCGGATCTGAAGGATCGCCCGACCGCCGGAAGGCGCCGGAAACCTTGGGTTAAAGAAGCATCCCTCGCGCGCGGTGATGCTGATCGGACGCATCGCCCCCTCGGTCTGGGGCTGGCGCGCGTCGCAGAACACCTTGATCGCGAACAGGGCATAGGCGCGGGTATAGTTGATGTAGGAATTGATCGCCGCCGGCACCTGATCGGATGAGCGGGAAAAATCCAGCTCCACCGAACCCTTACCGTCGAAGGTGATATCGACGGCCATGATCACCGGCTCGGTCCCCGGCCCGTAATCATCCATGCGGTCCTCGAAGCTATAGGTCCCCGCCGGAACCTTGGCCAAGGCCTCGCGCATCGCCGCCTCGGAGCGGTCGAGAATCGCCTCATACGCTCTCTCGACGGTCTCGCTCCCATGCTCGTGGAACAGCAAGCGAAGCCGCTCGGCGGCGGTGAGATTGGCGGTATGCTGGGCCAAAAGGTCGCCCCGGACCTTCTCGGGCATGCGCACATTGCCGAGCACGATACGCAGAATATCCTCGTCGATCACCCCGCCGCGCACAAAGCGAACCGGCAGGATCCGAAGCCCCTCCTGAAACGCCTCGGTCACCCCGTGAACCTTCTGCGAGCCCGGCGCCGCGCCGCCCATGTCGACCTGATGCGCCGAGCAGGCGACATAGCCGATCAGACGGTCGGCCTCGAAAACCGGCATGATTTGGAAGGTATCGGGAAAATGGCCGGAGCCAATGAAGGAATCGTTCAACAGGATCGAGTCCCCCGGCCCCAGGCTCTCGGGGGGAATATACTCCAGCGCCCGCTTCACGCAGGTCGGCATGGCGCCGAGATGGCCAGGGCTGAAATTACCCTGGGCGATCATTAAGGCATTGGAATCAAACAAGGCCGTGGAGAAATCATCCCCCTCCCGCACGCCCTCGGAAAAGGCCGTGTGACGCAGGGTCGTGCCCAGTTCCTCGGCGATGGACAGCATCGTGTTCCAGATCACCGTCAGGGTAATCGGGTCAACCTCTCCCGCCTTGGCCATCACTCTCCTCCACCTGGATTCACAGCTCTCAAGAGCCTAGGCCATCACGGCCTAGCGCGCCAGAAACGCGGCGATCGCCTCGGTCTGAACCGGCACGTTCAAGGCCGGCGCGTGGCCGCAGCCGGCGCATTGAAGCACCTCGGTCCTGGGCCCACGACGGGTCATTTCCTCGGTCATCTCGGGGCTAAGAAGGTCGGAATACTCGCCGCGTAGCAAGAAGGTTTTGGCGGTGATCGAGTCATAGCGATCCCAGAGTCGCCAATCATCGGGATGGGTGACGAACTGGCGCGCGATCCGGGGGTCGTAATGCGAGGTCACCCGGCCGTTGGGAAGTCGGCGGAACGACGCCTCGGTCATCGCCCGCCACTCATCGCCGGGGATATAGCCGAAGGGCGCGTAAACCGTACGCAAATAGCGCTCAAGCTCGCCCACGGTCTCGAAATCCGGCGGGTTTCCGAGATAAGTAACGATCCGGTCGATCGCGGCCTGAGGAAGCTCGGGGCCGATATCGTTGATCACCAGATGGCTGATCCGATCCCGCATCGCGCCCCCGGCTAGCCACATGCCGAAGCTGCCCCCCATTGAGGTGCCGACCCAGCGCAGACTCTCCATGCCCAATTGATCGCAGAGATCGATGGCGATTTTCTCAAAAACATCAAAGCAGTACTCGGCGTCACCCTGGGCCGCGCCGTCCTCGACCCACTGGCTGAGGCCGCGGCCGATCGTGTCCGGCGCGATCACCCGATAACTCGGCGCCAACTCTCGCGCCAGGGCGTCGAAGTCGCGCCCGACCCGGGCAAGTCCATGCCAGGCGACAACCGGCGGCAGATCGGCGGCGCCCCATTCGAGATAGTGAATCTCGCGACCGGCGCAGGTCAGATATTTCGAGACGGGCGGATCACCAAGCATCGCGGAAACTCCAGGAGACATTCAGATCCGTATACTAGAACAGGATACCAGCGGCTGTGAATGACCGCGCCAACGCTAATCTTGCCCGGTTACTCGGAGGTCGCTCGCAACCTCTCGAGAAACCGATACCGCGCCGCCGGCGGCGCCTCGCCATGGGCGCCGAAAACGTGGCGTTCCAGGAAGAACCCGGTGAGCT
>Ga0181579_10001219_pt1 | contig 21317 bp, 23 predicted proteins | sample 071ome_24_FD_132996 | JGI IMG/M metagenome (GOLD analysis project Ga0181579, IMG submission 132996) | Coastal salt marsh microbial communities from the Groves Creek Marsh, Skidaway Island, Georgia - 071402CT metaG (megahit assembly) | ecosystem: Environmental > Aquatic > Marine > Intertidal... | reverse complement strand
CCGGGTCTTTCGATGTCATGGATTTCTGCCTCATCTTCGTTCCCTTCGGTCTCTACGATGAGCCAGAAATCCTCCCTTACGAAAACTGCCCAATTTGTCCCAGGAACGCTGACGTCAGACAGACAGGGGTTCTTTTCGCTATGATTTATTAAAATTGATCTAAGTGCATCGACGTTACGTACAAACGTTATCTGCTACTAAGGAGACTGAAAATGTCGATAGTTAAAGTTGTGATGGACCCGGAAAATAACCCATTGCGGAAGCTTCCTTCCGCCCAGCGGTTCCAGATAATGGTGATCCTTAGCGTCATGTGGACGACAATTTTTTGTGCCAGTGCGGGTGCTTGGTTTTGGTACGGCGAGTTAATGATCGGTCACCTCTTGGTTGCGCTAGGCATCATCTCTACTTCCTTCGTGTTCCAGTCCGCACGACCAATAGCGACTTATCGGGACTTTCCCGTGAAAGATGGAACCGCCCGTTACGATGACGTGTGGGGGGGGTAAGATAGCGTCGAGCCAGACATAGGGCCATTGGCCGGTCAGCGGCCGGTTCAGGAACTCGCCGACGCATTCATCGATGTCCTTGCACAGCTTGGGGACCGTGCTCTTGGAGATGCCGCTCAACCCTATGGCCTGAACCAGGTCGTCGACGCGGAAAGAGCGTTTTCGATCTGCCGGTAATTTAGGGATCGCGGACGACATCTTGTCGCAGTGAAAAGAGGCGCGGTCACCCCATATACGTCAGGTGGCCCAGCGACACGCCGATAGCTGGCAGCCCCGCTGAATCTGTCGGTTCATCGGACGCTGGGCCACGTCGAGGGGTAAGTCGGGGAGGGGAAGTTGTGAGTTATAAGAGCAAAATTTTAGGCGTCGAGGATAATGGCGACTTTCTGCATATCGAACTCGAGCAGCCAAATGGTGAGAGCGTCATCGGCATGTATGAACTTGTCGGATGGACAAAAGCTCCGAAGGATGTGAAAGCAAAAGTAGAGCTAGAGCTTTGGGTCCCACCAAAGGCCACACACAAGATCCATTAGAGACATTTACAGCAAGGGTGTTTTTCGCGGCGAGCGTTTTCGATCTGCCGGTAATTTGAGACCGCTGGCAATTGCGGTTCCGTCACTGAGATCCAGGGGTGCCCGCCCCCCCTTGAATGAACCGTAAAGACGGGATCAACATTGACCCAGATGGTCGGCATCGACCACCAACAGATACCATCATGTCGCAGTGAAACGGGGGGGCACCCTCCCTACTTATTTGGGGTGGCCCCGCGAGCCTAGGTTGGGTTCCCTCCACCCAGCTGGGCAAGCCGATCGCTCTACGTCCCCGAGAGTCCTTAGGCACAACGAGCGCGGGGCCACGTCGGGGGAGCTGCGATCGTCAAGTTGGTAGCTTTTTTATAAGCGGCCAAGCTCGTGAAGCCGTTCAAGCAATCGGTCCTGGTCCTCGCCCTCGATCTCGATGGTGCCGTATGATTTGAAGCACGCAAGATCGTGCTCGCTGACAATGCCCTCGATCTCTGACAACCGTCCCTCGCGATCCAAGTCGCGGATCGTCATCTCGAAATAAGCATTCATGGCGTCGGTGGTCTGGCGAGCAGCCGTCGCCACTGCATTGGTCGGGATGGGATCGTAAAGCCCATGAGCGCCGGCTAGGTTGTCAGCGATGTTCTGCCAGAGATACAGCCCTATCCCGTGGCGCCCTCGCCAAGCATCTACCACCGCTTGCCCCCCTAGACGCTGGACGACGGTTAGCCGCGATGCCTCCAATCCCTCATTCGAATTTGCCGGCGGAGGCGAAGCCTCGCGAGCGCAAGCGAGCGCCGAAGTGCTGGGATTCTTAACTGGGTTTTTTATATGGGCTATATTGGAGGCCACTGGTGGCCGGATATTTTGGCCACTGGTGGCCGGGTTCTTGGCCACTGGTGGCCGGGTATCGGCTGAAAAGCTTTTCCAATCAATAGTATAGCCGTTCGATCTACCACCGCCGCCAGTTTTCCGCCCGCCGCCGTCCAATTTGACCAACCAGCCCGTTTCCGCGAGCGTCGCGATCGATCTCCGAACCGTCCTTTCACCCATCCCCAACTCATTTGCCAAAGTCGGTTCCGATGGCCAGGCGTAACCATGCTCGGCGCCGATGTACTTGGAGACAATCCGGCTCGCGACAACCTTGTCCGTGCTGGTGAGATCCTGAGCGATCATCACCGCGTCCATGTAGCGCCACTTCGCGGCGGAGAACGCGCGCGGATCATCCGGCATGGATTTGAGTGCCGCCTTGAAGTGTTCCCTACCCTTGCCGAGCCCTCTTCAATGAGAACGAAAGGGGATACCAGCGTGACCGATCTGTGACACGCGCGCTCGGATGTTCACGATTGGTTGCGGAAATTTGCCTGATTCTCGGCAATGTCGACGCAACGTCGAGATCGCTGAAAATGGCTGATTTTCTGGGAAAAAGGCTGGTGCCGCAGGAGGGACTTGAACCCCCGACCCTCGCATTACGAATGCGATGCTCTACCAGCTGAGCTACTGCGGCGGCGCGGTGAAACGCACCGGATGTCTAAGGTTTTTGCTTCCCGCGCGCAAGCGGGAAATCACATGCGGCGATACCCGCGCCAAGAGACGCCCAATCGGCAAACCCTCGGGCCTTGGTCTTGGCTTTGCCAGCGCCCCCGTTCCAGCCTATAACACGAACGAACAAACAGTGGTCGGTTATTGCCCATGCCGGATGGCGGAATGGATTCCAGGGTTGCCAAACTCTGCGTGGAAAAAGGACTCAAGATGACCGAGCCCCGCCGGGTTATCGCGCGGGTGCTATCCGATTCAGACGACCATCCCGATGTCGAGGCCTTACATGGCCGGGTCCGGGATTTGGACCCCTCGATCTCGATCGCCACGGTTTATCGGACCATGAAACTGTTCGAGGAAACCAATATTGTCACCAAGCGAGATTTCGGCGATGGTCGAGCCCGCTACGAGGAGATCCAGGGCGACGAGGATCACCACCACCATCTGATCGACGTCACCACGGGTCAGGTGCTTGAGTTCTATAACGAGGAACTCGAGGCCTTGAAGGTCAAGATCGCCAATGAACTCGGCTTCAAGCTCGTCGATCATCATCTCGAGCTGTTCGGGGTGCCGCTGAACCGCGGATCAAAACCTAAACCGGATTAGCCCAAACAAGAACAGATCGAGTCAGGCCGGCGCCAGGGCGGGCGCACGCGGCCCCTTGAAGCGAAGCAAGGTGATGATCGCCATCAGATTCACCACGTTGAACGCCACGCCGACCAGAAAGGCGATGTGGTAGTGGCCGGCGAGGTCAAAGATCCAACCGCCGAGGAACCCGCCGAGCGCCATCCCGCCGGTGCCGAACAGGAACACCACGCCCATGCGCCATCCGGTGTCCCGGGCCGGGAACAACTCGCGCACCGCCAAGGCATAGGCCGGTACGATTCCGCCGAAGACCAGCCCGAACAGACCCGACACCGCATAGAGTGATGCCTCCGTGCCGACAAGGGTGAACATGCCGAGAGTCACGGCCTGAGCCGCTGAACCGAAAAGAATGGTCTTGAGACCGCCGATCCTGTCCGAAACTATTCCGAACAGCAGACGGCTTACCGCGCTGCAGAACAGGAGAAGCGACAACATCCGCGCGCCGCTCGCCGAGGAAAACCCGAGGTCCGAGCAATAGGCAATCAGGTGCACCATCGGCATCGCCATGGCCACGCAACACCCAACGATCGCCAGCGACAGAATCGCAAGCACGAGGTTATAGGGAACCGCGGGCGTCGCCGCCGTCGTAGCGGCGCCTTGCGACCGTCCCCTGGCGATGCCGGCGCCACCATCGGGCTGCCGTGGCACCGGACGGCGAAACGCGAAGGTGATGGGCAACATGATCGCGATCGCGACGATGCCGTATTCGCGCCAGGTCTCCTGCCATCCGACGGCGGCAATCCTGGGCTCGAAAATCAACGGCCATACCGCGCCGGCGAGCGCCTGGCCGCTGGCGGTGATCGCGATCGCCAGACCGCGGCGCCGGTCGAACCAGCGGGTGATGTTCGCGAGCATCGGAGAGAAGGCGGTGCTGGTCCCGAGCAATCCCACCAATAAACCGCAGGAGGCAATCAGGGTCCAATGGTCCGGCGCGTAGCTGGCCACGAGTACCCCGCCGCCCACCATGACGGCGCCAACCATTGCCGGCCATCGGATGCTTGTCTTGTCCGCCCAAAGCCCCATGACGATGCCGCCCACGCCGGCCCCAATCATCAGCGCGGAATAGGCCAGCGAGGGGATCCAGCGAGGCCAATCATAAAGATCGACCATCGGCTTCAGGCTGACGATCACCAGGTGGGAGGAGCCATAGGCGATCACCAGGTAACCGAGCGAGGCCGCGACGACAAACCAGCCGTATGGGGTCTCAACACTGTGGTCGCGGTTCGAGGCCTGTGGCATGAGGCTTCCTCTCTGGGGCGCGAACGGCCCCGTGGCCCGGCGGCGTAAAACAGTGGCGGACCACCGAGTAACTTTGGGGATACGCCCCGCTCTGCCATCGCGTCAATCAAAGACCACGACACATATGTGCGACACCTTGCGGGCGAGACGTTCCATGACAAGATGTTGATCAAGTCACATGGGAGATTGCATGACCCGCGACGAATTCGACGCTTTCCGTGGCTCGCTGCCGACGACCACCCATGTGGTTCAGTGGGGCAGGTCCTCGGTGTGGAAGGTCGGCGGCAAGATCTTCGCGATCTGTTCGCGTTGGGGCGACGGCGACCACGACAGGATCAGCTTCAAATGTTCGGACATGTCGTTCGCGATGCTTCGCGAGATCCCCAGGATCATTCCGGCGCCGTATCTCGCGAGGGCGGGCTGGGTACAAATCGAGGATCCAGCGGCGATGCCGGACGAAGATATCGCGCTCTATATCCGCGAGTCGTATCGGATCATCACGGGCAAGCTTACCCGCTCGAAGCGGCGGGAACTTGGGCTTATCGAACTTGATCAATCAGATGCATGAAGGAACCCGACACGGTCCCTCGGACCAGACCGGCGGCGCCTAGGTCCCGGCCCTCGGCGTCCATCACCTTGAATAGCGGTTCATCGCCGCTTTCGCGGGAGACGGTGGCGTAATGAAACTCGTGACCGCGCCAACGCACGCCGATCGCGCCGAAGGGCGTCTCGGCCAAAGACTCCGCCAGTCGATAGCCGAGCGAAAGAGAGCGTTTGGCGAAACTGGTTTCGACATCCAGAAGTCCGGCCATGCGATGGTTTCGACCGTCCGCGTCCGTCAACCCCTCACCCAGAACCATATAGCCGCCACATTCGCCATGGATGCCCCGCCCCAAACTCGCGGCCCGGCGCAAACCCTCGAGAAAGTTATTGTTCGCCGCCAGCACCCCGGCATGCAGCTCCGGATAACCACCCGGCAGAAACACGACATCGGCGGTGGGTGACGGCGCTTCATCGGCAAGGGGCGAGAACAAGGAAATCTCCGCCCCGGCGGTCCGCCATCCATCCAAGAGGTGCGGGTAGATGAAGCCGAAGGCCGCGTCATGGGCAACGGCGATGCATTGCCCGGGGGATGACGCGACCACCGTTCCCGCTCCGCTTGCCGGACCCCTCCTTGCCTTCGCCGCTCGAGCAACAGCGCCCAGATCCACGGCGTTTCCGACAACATCCGCCGCATGCTCGATAAAGGCTTCCAGGTCCGGATGTTCGCCGGCCTGGACTAGACCCAGATGCCGGGAGGGAATCTCGAGGCCGGCATTCCGCGGGACCGCGCCAAACACTTGTACTCCGATCCCCTCCAACGCACTCGTCAGAAGCCGGACATGCCGCTCGCCGCCGACCCGGTTTAGGATCACGCCGGCGAGTGTGATACTCGGTTCGTGGTCACGAAACCCCCTGACCAGCGCCGCGACCGACTGTGCCTGCGCGCGCGCGTCCACGACCAGAAGAACCGGCCAACCATACCGCGCCGCCAATTCGGCGGTGGAGCCGCTGCTCGTCGCCCCGAGCCGCGCCGCGCCGTCGAACAGGCCCATCACGCCCTCGACAATCAGCAACTCGGCTTCAGTTGATGCCTGACCCGCCAAGCCGTCTAGCAGCGCTGGGCGCATCGCCCATCCGTCTAGATTGACGCATGGAGCACCGCTGGCGGCGGCGTGGAAGCGGGGATCGATATAGTCCGGCCCGACTTTGGCCGAACCGACGCGCAATCCGCTGTTTCGCTGCGCCCGCAACAATCCCAGGGTTATCGTTGTCTTGCCGGAGCCCGAAGCCGGGGCCGCCACGACGATACCCGGAGCATGGGCTGGGAAAACGCCGCGGCCGGCTCCCAGCTCACTCATCCCGTCTCGTCGCGTCGAACTCGACTAAGCGGATCGGGGTCGAGAACCCGGCCCCCACTCGCGCCCAGCCAGTCAAGGCCGCCGCGCAACTTCACGACCTCTCCGACGACGACGATGGCCGGCGGCGCGAGGCCCGACACGGCGACATCATCGGCGCATCGGGACAGGACGGTCTCCAAGACCCGTTGCTCCGGGGTGGAGGCGTTCGAGACCAGCGCGACAGGCTCGCCCGGGGACCGACCACCGGCCATGAGTTCCGCCGCGATCCGACCGAGATGCTTGATCGCCATATAGATCACCAGCACCGGCGCGCCCTTGGCGACCGCCTTCCAGTCAATCCCGGTTACATCTCCGGTCGCGTCATGGCCGGTGATCATGGTCACCGCGTGATTGGTATCCCTATGGGTCAGCGGGATGCCGGCATAGGCAAGACCGCCGATCCCCGCCGTCACGCCGGGGATGACACGAAACGGGATCCCCTCGCGCACCAGGGTGAGGGCTTCCTCGCCGCCCCGGCCAAAGACGAAGGGATCACCGCCCTTCAATCGCAACACGCGTTTGTCCTGACGCGCGAGTTGAACCAGACGCAAGGAGATATCCGCCTGTTTCGGCGAGGGTTTACCACCCCGCTTACCGGCGTATTCGCGCGGCGTGTCGGCGGGAGCCAGGGCCAGCACCTCGTCACTGACCAAGGCGTCATAGACGATCACGTCAGCCGATTGGAGTCCATGCAACGCGTGCAGCGTCAGCAATCCGGCATCGCCTGGCCCGGCGCCGGTAAGCCAAACACTGCCAGGCGCGAAGTCGGCCCTTGGAAGAAGCGGTTGGTTCATGACCGCAGATTATCTCCACCTTGCAAGGATGCCTAGCCACGCGGCGGCGTTGAGCCGTATAAATCCGACATGGCGCGAAAACCCGATACTCCCCTGAAGCGCGGTTGGACCACCGGCGCCTGCGCCACGGCGGCGGTGAAGGCGGCGTATACGGCGCTGCTGACCGGCGGGTTTCCGGATCCCGTCACCATCACCCTGCCACGCGGGCAGACACCCGCCTTCGCGCTTGCGGCCGAGAGTCTCGGCGAGGGCATGGCCATGGCGGCAATCATCAAGGACGCGGGCGACGATCCCGATGTCACCCATCTCGCGAGGATAGAAGCCCGGGTGCGCCAAGTCGGGAAAGGAACCGGCGTCACCTTCAAGGCAGGACCAGGAGTCGGGACCGTCACCAAGCCTGGCCTGCCGATCTGGGTTGGAGAGCCGGCGATCAATCCGGTGCCGCGCGCGATGATGACGGCGGTGATCAACGAACTCGCCACGGATCACGGTACGGCGGGGGATGTCGAGATCGAGCTCTCCATCCCCGGCGGCGAGGCGCTGGCGGAGAAAACCTGGAACCCGCGCCTCGGCATCCTGGGAGGCTTGTCGATCCTCGGCACCACCGGGATCGTGGTGCCTTATTCCTGCGCCGCCTGGATCGCCTCGATCCACCGGGGCATCGACGTCGCCCGGGCCTCGGGTCTCCGGCATGTCGGCGCGGCAACCGGTTCCACCTCTGAGGCGGCGGTACGACGCCGTCACGGTCTGGCCGCCGAACAGATGCTCGACATGGGAGATTTCGCCGGCGGGATGCTGAAATACCTGCGCGGTCATCCAATCGCCCGACTGACCATCGGCGGCGGATTCGCGAAACTGACCAAGCTCGGCCAAGGACTTCTCGACCTGCATTCCGGGCGCGGCCAGGTGGACATGGACTGGCTGGCGCGGGAGAGCGTATCGCTGGGCACGGACGCCACGTTGGCCGATGCCATACGCAACGCGAACACGGCGATGGAAGTCTTGACCCTCGCCAGCGAGGCGAGGCTCCCGCTCGGAGACCTGGTCGCCAAAAGGGCGCGGGAAACCGCGCTCGGCGTGCTCTCCGGCGCGCCCGTGGCGGTCGAGGTGCTGGTTTTCGACCGTGCCGGCCAAGTCGTCGGGATAGCCGATGGCTGGTAGGCGCGTGCTTATTCTCGGCGGCACCAACGAAGCCGTGGATCTGGCGGCCCATCTCGACAAGATAGCCGGGCTTGAGATCATCTCTTCGCTCGCGGGGGTCACGACAAACCCGCGCTTGCCGGAAGGCGAGATTCGACGCGGAGGGTATGGCGGCGCGGAAGGCTTGGCCTACTACCTCCGTGACCAGACAATCCACGCGGTGATAGATGCAACCCACCCCCACGCGGCACGGATCAGCCGGCATGCGGCGCAAGCTGGCGAGGCAACCGGCGTGCCGGTACTCCATCTCGTAAGGCCACCTTGGGAACCGGTCTCTGGGGACATTTGGCATGTCGTCGAGAACGCCGGAGCGGCGGCGGATTGGCTGGAGCGATCTCCCCTGCCCAACGGTACGCGCGTGTTGCTCGCGATCGGCCGTTCCGACCTCCGGGCATTCACGCGGATCAGCCGGCTCAAGCTCGTCGCGCGCTGCATCGAGGCACCGGAGGACGATATCGCCTCACGGATGGACCGGATTTTCCTCGAACGAGGTCCTTTCGCGCTTGCTTCGGAACGGCGCTTGCTGGTGGAAAACGAAATCGCCTGCCTTGTCGCCAAGAACAGTGGCGGTGGATCTAGTTTTCCCAAGATCCAGGCTGCCCGTGAACACGGCCTCCCGGTTGTCATGATCGAGCCCCCGCCACCACCGGAAGGCCTGCGCGCGCATACCGTCGCCGAAGCCGTCGCTTGGGTCGAGGATCGGTTGGTCTAGATCGTTTCTGGTCTTTACGGAAACCGTCTAGCCCCGCGTTGTTCTCAACACGTGAACATGGGCCGCGTCATAGAGCGCGCTGTCGCGAAATGTCTCCGCGGCGAGGGCCGGGCCGACCAGCAAAAGGGCGGTGCGCGTGATCTTCTCGGCCCGGACTTTCTCGGCAATGTCCGCCAGGGTCCCTCGGATGATCTTTTCATCCGGCCAGCTCACTCGGTAAACCACCGCGACCGGACAATCCGGGCCATGGATAGGCTCCAGCACCCGGCGGACATGGCGCAGGTTTCGGATCGAGAGATGGATGGCCAGGGTCGCGCCGGATCGCCCGAGTTCCTCGAGCTCCTCTCCCGGCGGCATCGACGAGGATTTCATCGCCGTGCGAGTCAAGATCACCGTCTGGGCGACCTCGGGGATCGTCAGTTCCTGCCCCAGGGCCGCCGCCGCCGCCGCGAAGGCGGGCACGCCGGGGGTGATGTCGAAGGGAATGCCGAGCCCGCGTAGCCGGCGGATCTGCTCCGCGATGGCGCCATAGAGAGAGGGATCTCCGGAATGCACCCGCGCCACGTCCTCGCCGCGTTCATGAGCGGCGGCGATCTCCGAGAGAATCTCGTCCAGGGTCATCGGCGCGGTGTCCATCACCCGCGCATCCTTGGGAGCGAAAGCGACAACCGCCTCGGGCACTAGGGATCCAGCATAGAGGCAGACGGAACAACGCGCGATCAAGTCGCGTCCCTTGATGGTGATCAGATCCGGATCCCCCGGTCCGGCGCCAATGAAATGGACGGTCATGACGCCGCCTTCCCTTGTTCCGAACGCGCGACGCCATAGCCCCGTGGCGTATAAACCCGATCGCCGAGGCATCGTGTCTGGCTATTGCCCACCATCACCAGCGACAGCATGTCGACGCTATCGGGATCGAAATCCCACAGCGGTGAGACGGTCACGTTCTCCTCGGGTCGGCCGAGCGACTTACCAAGGACTACCGGAGTGTCGGGTGGACGATGCGCGCTCAGGATTTCCAGGGCACGCACCAGTTGCGTGCGCCGACGCATCGATGCGGGGTTGTAAAAGGCGATCACGAAATCACCCTCCGCCGCGGCCTTGATCCGGTTTTCGATCACCGCCCAGGGGGTCAGCAGATCGGAGAGCGATATGGTGCAGAAGTCATGGCCAAGCGGCGCGCCGACCCTGGCGGAACAGGCTTGCAGGGCCGAGATCCCAGGAGAGACGGTCACCTCGACCCGACGCCAGTCAACACGCTCGATGTCGTCGAGGCACTCGAATACCAGACTGGCCATGGCATAGATGCCGGGATCACCGGAACAGACCAGCGAAACCGTGCGCCCGCCGGCCGCGAGATCCAACGCGGCGATCACTCGATCCCGTTCCTCGCCCAGCGCATAGCCATGACGGGTCTTGCCGTCGGCGAGCGGACCAAGCAGATCCAGGTACAAGCCATAACCGACCAGATCGCTCGACATCGCCACCAGCCTGTCCACTTCCGGCGCGCGCCAGTCTTGGGTTCCAGGGCCAGTTCCAATCACGAACAAACGACCGCGTGGAGCCCCCACGTTGTTCGCGTCGATAACGGTCGGCGCGCGCGCGATGGCGCAGGTCGCGCGTTTGGATTTTCGTTTCTCAACCACCAGCGCGCCGCCCTCTCCAGCCGCCGCCAGCGCCGCCGCTTCGGCAACGCCGTGACAACCGACTTCGCGAAACACGATTTCCGAGGGATTGGCCAGCCTCGGCGTCTCTCGCTCCAACCGATCCGGGGTGAAAAACCGCGCCGGGCGCCCTAGCGCCGCCGCGACCCGGTGGACCGCCGGCTCGTCCATCTTCACATCGACGGACGCGACCACGGCCACGCTTTCTGGCTCGAGCCCGGCCTCGGCGAGAGTTTCGTGAACCAGGGCCAGCACCTCCTCGGGATCGGTATTCCGCTCGCAACCGACGCCGAGAACCAATGTTTCCGGGTGGTACAATAGCGTGTCCGACCTGTCACCCTCCACCTTGCGGTCGCTCGCCCGCAAGGTCAGCGGAGCCCCTTCGTCGATCGCGAACCTTGCATCGTCGAGCCAGGGAAACGCGCCCTCCAACCGAACTCGGCCATCGGACAGCAATCGTGTCATGAAGGACTTGTAGGCCTCTGGGTTGGCGAGATGCCAGCCCCAGGGCGGGGCATCCAACGCAACCCCAAATCGAAGATCGCTGGCCGTGGTAATCGCCGGGACCACATCGAGAACCGCGCCGATACGGCGCGCCAGGTCATTGCCGCCGTGATGACCACCAAGCAGCGGGATCACCGCGCTACCATCCTCGGCCACGACCACGACCGGCGGGTCTTCCGCCTTGTCGCCGATCGCGGATGCCAGAAGCCGAACCAGGGCACCCAGCGCGCCGACAAAAACAATCGGGCTTCCTTGCCTGAACCGATCACGCAGATGAACGCCGAGATCCTCGACGGTTGTATCCGCGCCCTCTGGACGACCATGCAAGGGCGCATCAAGGGTATCGGCGATCCGCCGCGCGGTCGGCAGGCCCGAGGCGGTGACCACGACGACAATGGTCATGTCCACGCCCTCCCGCGCCTATGGGTGAGGATCATCGAAAAATAGGGAACGTTGGTCTCATTGACCTCGCGCAACGGCAGGACCCGTTGGTTCTCCATCGTCGCGCGCTCCACGTAATGGGCTTCCTCGGCTAGATCGAGCCGCTCCAGCAAAGCCCGCACGCGGTCGAAATGGCGGCCGACCTTGACGATCGCGGCGGAATCCGTCGCCAGCAAACGCGCCTCCAGCACCTCGTCGTCAAGCGGCGCCGGGAGCACCGTCAGCACGTCGTTTCGCGCGGCGAGCGGCGCCGACAGAGACGCCGCGCAGGCCATCAGCGACGAAACACCGGGGATCACCTCGACCTTGTGCCGGTTCGCGAGACGCCCGAAGAGATACATGAAGGAGCCATAGAAGAACGGGTCCCCCTCGCACAAGACAGCGACGGACTTCCCAACCTCGAGTGCCCCTGAGATATGGTCCGCCGCCTGGTCATAGACCTCCATCGCGGGAAACCGGTCGACCAACATCGGCATGCGGATCGCGAATTCCTCGCGCCCGTCGGGAATATGCGGGGCGGCGATTGCGCGGGCCAGGCTGTCGCCCTCCTCAAGGGCGGGATAGGCGATCACGTCGGCTTCCTTGAGAACCCGAAGCGCCTTCAGGGTGATCAGTTCCGGGTCGCCGGGGCCGACACCGACACCGTGCAAGCGGCCTTTCACGACGGATGCTCCCAGGGTTTGGCCACACTCCATTGGGTGACCGGCATGAGGGGCCGCCATCCCTGGAACAGCCCGACCGGCTCGGCGCGGGAAATCGCGATCCGCGAAAGCGTGCCCCCAAGCCTTGCCTGATGCGAGAGCAGGGCCGCCTCACCCTCGACCGTCACGACATTGGCGACAAGCCGCCCTCCAGGTTTGAGCGCTGTCCAACAATGCTCGATGACACCCGGCATCGACGCGCCACCCCCGATGAAGACGGCATCCGGGGCTTCCAGGTCCGAGAGGATGTCCGGCGCGGAACCGGCGATGACTTCCAGCCGCGGAACGCCCAGAGCGGCGGCGTTCTCGGCGATCATGGCACGCCGTTCGGGTTTTTTCTCGATCGCGAGTGCCCGGCAAAGCGGATCGGCGCGCAGCCACTCGATCGCCACGGTCCCGGCGCCGGCGCCGACATCCCAGAGCAACGCCCGGGGAAGCGGATGAAGGGCCGAGACCGTGATCGCGCGAACCTCGCGCTTGGTCATCTGTCCGTCACCGCGAAACGCTTTGTCGGGGAGGCCCGACGTCTTGGGTCGAACGACCACGCCCGGGCCGGCGATCAGTTCCACCGCGATGGTGTTCAACGCCTCGCCCGGCGGGTGTTTCCAGTTTGACGCCCGAGCCTCCAAGCGGCGTTCTTGCTCTCCGCCCATGCGTTCCAGCACGGTGAGCATGCTAGCGCCATAGCCGCGCTCGGCGAGCCGGGCGGCGACCTGGGCCGGTGTATCGGGGCCATCGGACAGGATCACCAACCGGGCTCGAGGTCGAAGATATCCCTCCAATAGATCGAGCGGGCGGCCATGCAGGGTGAGCAGTTCGACCTCGTGTTCGGCCCAGCCCATGCGCGCGGCGGCGAGCGCCAGGGCCGAGGCGACCGGCACGATGGTCATTTCATCCCGGGACACGCGCTTTACAAGCGCGTTGCCGATCCCGAAACACATCGGATCACCCGTGGCCAACACACAAACGCGCCGCCCGCGCATGGCTTCAATTCGGTCCAGCAAGAGCCGTAGCGGAGACGGCCAACTCAGCCGCTCGCGCCCGTCATCGGGAACCATGGCGAGGTGACGGTCACCACCGATCAAAACCTCTGCGTCGTCAACCAGCGCGCGGGCGCCGGGCGCGATGCCTTCCAGCCCGTCCTCGCCGATCCCGACGACGGATAGCCAACGCCCGGGCCCGGCCCCGTCGGACAAAGCTCGTTCCGTCATTGATCAACCCCCACCGCGATCCGGGCGATCGCGTTGACCGCCGCCGCCGCGATCGCGCTACCACCGCGCCGGCCTAGAAGCGCCGCGTGCGGGATCGCCGGGTCCGCGTCCACCAGAGCCTGCTTGGATTCCGCCGCGCCGACGAAACCCACCGGGAAACCGAGCACCGCCGCCGGCATGGGGGCGCCGGCCTGGATCTCCTCGATCAAGCGAAACAAGGCCGTCGGTGCGTTGCCGATGGCAACCACCGCGCCCTCGAGGTCATCGAACCAGAGCGGTACCTGCGCCGCCGAACGGGTTGTTTTTTCCGCCTTTGCCTGCTTGGCAAGGCCTGTCGCGCCGAGAAAGCAAAGGACTAGGTTGTCCAGACCGCTTGCGCCAAGCGAAATCCCGGCGCCGACCATCTCACAGTCGCAAATGATCGGGGCTCCCTCGATCAGGGCTTCGACAGCCGCCTCGACCACCCCAGTGGAAAACGCCAAGTCCCCGGCGATATCGGGCATGCCACAGGCATGGATCAGCCGTGTCGCCACTGCGGCCTCCGCCTCCGAAAACCGGGACAGGTCCGCCTCCGTCGCCACGGTCTCGAATGACAGCCGATAGATCGCGTCGGGATCACGAAGATAGTCGAGCCCCATGGCTCAGCCGCCCCCGCCTTCTTTCATGCTTTTGGGTCCAAGCGGGTGATCCGCATGCGGGTAGGGATGGTGATGATGCCCATGATCGTTACCATGGTCATGCCCGTGATGATGGTCGTGGTCGTGATGATGATGATCGTGGGAATGGCCGTGGTCATGTCCATGGCCGGCGCTATCGTCGGCGGTGCCGGTGCCGATCCCCTCGACATGATGGTGGTGGCTCTCCTGATCAAGACCAACCTCGGCCTCGAAACCGAGAACCTGATTGCGATACTTGCACATCTGGCAGTTCATGTTGCCGGTACCCTCGAGGATCTCCTGGACCCGGTCGACAAAGGTGTCGATCACCAGGGGATGGTCGTTCAGGTATCCGGCCTTGACGAACTCGATCCCAGGATGGCGCGCCGCGACGGCGTCGGTGTAGTCGTAGATCCTCTTGACCAGCACCCCGGTGAAAAGGAAATACGGGAACACGATCACCCGCTTGTAGCCGAGCTTGGCGACATGCTCCAAGGCGGGCTCGACCAGTGGGAAGGTCACGCCGGAATAGGCGGTCTCGCCCCAGCCGAAACCCATGCCTTCCCATAGCATCCGCATGACCTTGGCGACATTGGAGTTCGCGTCCGGATCCGAGGCGCCGCGCCCGACCACCACCAGACAGGTCTCGTGCCGCGAAATTTGGTCGCCGGCGGCCGCAACCGCCTCTTCGACTCGCGCGGCGGCGGCCTTCAGCATCTTCGGGTCTATGCCGAGTTCGCGTCCATAGCGGATGGTGAGACCGTTTTGCGCCTGATAAGTGTTCAGCACCGAGGGAATGTCGTTCTTGGCGTGCCCGGCGGCGAACAGCATGCCCGGGATCGCCAGCACCTCGTCCACCCCGCCGGCCTTGAGCGCGTTCAGCCCGTCACGAATCACCGGAGTGGCGAATTCGAGATAGCCGTAATCCACCGGATATTGCGGCAGCCGCTCGGTCAATCGCTCGGCCAGCACGGCGAATTCCCGCACCGCGTTCTCGTCCCGGCTTCCATGGCCGCAGACCATCACCCCAAGTTTTCCAGCCATCCTCGTCGCTCCCTCGCATGCCGCCGAAGCGGTCACGCGGGGGCGCGGGAACCCTCGTTCCCGTCCCTGGAGCGCGCCGCCACGGATATCCCGTTTGGATCTACCCGGTTCCGTTTCCCGAAACGCCCGTCACGCCTTGCGTGTCCCGGACCGCGGGAACACCTCTACGCGCGTTGAGGGGCCGGGGCAAGGGGTCTTCCACTACTATTGATTTCCCGTCGCGCCGGCGAAAGCCGGAGCTCTCGGCAAGCGAAGGTTAAGCCCCTGTTTTCACGGGGGCGACGGAAAACAACCTGGACATCAACATCCCCTTGTCGCTCCGTACTTGATACGGGGCCGACGCCTGAAGCCGCGCAAGCGACGGAATGGTGATCATGTCGAGAGATGGACTTGAGTGCTTTGCCGCGGTTTGTGCCTCTACCTCTCAGGCTTCGGCCCCGTATCAAGTACGGGGCGACGGACGATCCATGCGACTTTCGACTCCGTCCTAAGATCGAATCCCCGACGCAGGTCGGGGTCGATGCCTGAGGATGGTCGGCGTGACGGAGGGAAAATCACCACGGCGCGGCGCCGGAAGTGATCCTCTATCTCTCGGCATTGAGTACTTCAGGCGTCGACCCCGACCTTCGTCGGGGATACGGGAAATGAGCGACAAGCCCCCTCACACCATGGGATCATCGAACGGGTTGCGGCCTTCGCGATCTTCCACCTCGAGAACCCAAAGGTCGGGATCATACTTGGCCTGCCGGTCGATATAAGCGTCGGCGTCGGCCTCGCTGACCGTGTCCTCTCCGGTGGCGCGCAGCCAGGCGAGGCGGCCGTCTTCCATGCGGATCTGACTCAGCACCGCGCAGCCGCGCTCGAACCCGTTGATCTTGATATAGACCGCGCCCGCGTCGGGATCACCACGCCGGGTGACCATCGCCGGCACCGCGCACTGGGAGCAGAGCCGCGCGCCGGCCTGAACCAGGAGCTTGGACTTGAGCCGGGGATCACTCATGCGCCGAGATAGCGGGCGCGGATATGGTCGAGAAACGCCTGCTCGCCGAGCGGCGCGCCGGTGGCGGCTTGCAGCACCGCGTCGGTGTCGTGAAAGCTGCCCCAGCGGTGCACATTCTCTTTCAGCCAGGCCAGCAAGGGGGCGAAATCTCCGCCGGCGATCATGGCATCTAGGCCGTCGATGCCGCGCCGGGCCGCCGCGAAAAGTTGCGCCGCCGCCAGGGCGCCCATCGTGTAGGTCGGAAAATAACCGAAGGCGCCGTCATACCAATGGATATCCTGGAGGCACCCGAGCCGGTCGTTCGGCGGGCGCACGCCGAGGCCAGCTTCCATACCGTCACTCCAGGCGCCCGGAAGCTCCGCCACTGAAAGATCACCGGACAGCAGCGCGCGCTCCAATCGGTAGCGCAGGATGACGTGGAACGGATAGGTGACTTCGTCCGCCTCGACCCTGATGAGACTTCGGGAAACCCGGGTCGCTCCGCGATACAACGCCTCGGGCGACCATTCCTCGCCATCGACGGAGAAAGCGGCTTGGATCAACGGCGCGGCATGGTCGAAAAACGCGCGCGAGCGACTGACCTGCATCTCCATGAGCAGTGACTGGCTTTCATGCAGCGCCATGCCGCGCGAGGCGCCGACGGGCTGTCCGCGCCATTCCTTGGGCAATCCCCGTTCATATAGGGCATGACCGGTTTCGTGGATCACCCCCATCAGGCTCCCCGCCCAATCGGCGGTGTCATAACGGGTGGTGATGCGCACATCGTCGGGCACGCCGCCGGAGAAGGGATGCGCGCTGACATCCAGCCTGCCGTGGTCGAAGTCGAAGCCGAGCGATGCCATCACATCGAGCCCGAGGGAGCGCTGTTTTTCAACGGGGATATCGGTTGTCGGCGCGTCGAAGGAATCGCGCGCCTGATGCTCCAGGACCTCCGGCAAGAGCGCGCCGAGCGCCGGTTCCAGACGCGCGAACAGAGCATCGATCCGCTCGGCGGCGCCATCGGGCTCGAACTGGTCGAGCAATGCGTCGTAGGGAGTTTTGGCCAGGGCATCGGCCTTCGTCTCCGCGACCTCCCGCACCAGGCCGAGCAGTGTTTCCAGGGGCGCCGCAACGGCATTGAAGTCGGACGCCGGGCGGGCCGCCATCCATGCCGTCTCGCAAGCCGCCGACGCACGGGAGCGCGCATCCACCAGATCGGCGGTCAGGGCGGTGGCATGCGTATACTCGCGCCGCATTTCCCGAAGATTGGCGACGTCCCAGGGCTCAAGAGAGGCTTCACTCGCCGCGTCGAGAAGGTCACCCATGTCGGGCGCGGTGATCGCCTCGTGTCGCAAGACCCGCAAAGTCGCCATTTGGTCGGCCCGGGCCTCGCCGCCGCCCGCCGGCATGATAGTTTGGCGATCCCAGGAGAGGACGGCCATCGCATCCTCCAGCGCGGCGATCCGGCGGAAACGCTCCCGCAAGCGTTCGTATGCCGTCGGGGTCGGAGCGTGGCTCACGGTGCCCCGGTCTCGCCGCCCGCCTCGTCTTCCGGACGCCGGAAGTGATAGATCACGTAGATCACCAGCAAGGTCGCGGCCAGGAGGAACCAGGTCACGGCATATTGCAGATGCTCATTCCGCACCGCGATTTCGGTACTGGCGCCGATGGGGATCGAATAGGGGCCGGGATCTCGAATTGCGTCGACGTAATATGGCGCGACGGGGACGATACCCCGGTGCGACGCCATTTGATTGGTGTCGACATAGAGCCAAACCTCGTTTTGAGGCTCGTTATCCGGAACGAAGGCCCCGCGACGCCGGTCCTCCCGGACAATGCCGAGAATCGTTACCAGTCCCTCGACCAGGGTCTCGGGACGTTTCTCGCGTGCCCGAAGTTTTTCCGGGACCCAGCCACGATTGACGATGATGATCCTATCGTCGCGAAGCAGGAACGGTGTCAGGACATGGAACCCGGCGCTGCCCTCGAAGGGCCGGCCCGTCATCAGGATCTCTTTATCATGCTGAAAGACGCCGACCAGTTTGACCCGACGATAGCGCCACTCATCCATGTTCCTGATTGCCGCGGGAGGGTCCTCGGGCTCCATGGCGATCCGGGCGTCAAAGGTTTCGACCAGGCTGTTCTTCCAGTTCAAGCGCTCAACCTGCCAGACCCCGAGGCCGATCAGCACCACCAACGCCGGCACGGTAAAAAGCGTAGGCCAGAAAGTCGGTCGAAAACGCCGTCCAAATGCCATTACCGGCGGGGTCCTTATTGTTTGGCGGAGAAGAGAGCCCGGCTCATACGCCGAACGGACATCCCGCGTTGTTCGAGTGCATCAAAACAACGATTTCGCCCAAATCGGGCGCCGATGGATCATCCAAGTTTGAAAAGCATCGTCGCGAGGAAGCCTGGAAGAAAAAGAGTGGTTTTGAACGGGAGCCGGTTGGTACCGGCTCCCGGTTCGCGACTAACGTCCACCCCACCAATAGACGCAGATAAACAAGAACAGCCATACCACGTCGACGAAGTGCCAATACCAGGCCGCCGCCTCGAAGCCGAAATGATGGTCCGGCTTGAAGTGCCCGGCCCGAGCGCGGAACCAACAAACGATGAGGAAACAGGTTCCGACGAGCACGTGGAAGCCATGGAAACCCGTGGCTAGATAGAAGGTGGACGAGTAGATCCCATCGGTGAAGCCGAAGGTCGCGTGCTGATACTCATAAGCCTGCAGCGCGGTAAAGGCGATGCCCAGGATAATGGTCACGCCAAGGCCATTGATCAGGTTCTTGCGATCGCCCTTCAGCAGGGCCGCATGCGCCCAAGTGACCGTGCAGCCGGACAGGAGCAGGATCATCGTGTTGATCAAGGGAATATCGAAGGCCGGGAAAGGCTCGACATCGGCCGGCGGCCAGACGCCGGTGTCCGGATATAGCGACGCGTCGAAGAAGGCCCAGAAGAACGCCAGGAAGAACATCACCTCGGAGGCGATGAACAAGATCATGCCGTAGCGCATGCCAAGCTGAACGATCGGCGTATGATGGCCTTGATATTCGGCTTCCTTGATCACGTCGCGCCACCACATGAACATGGTGTACAGGATCGTCAGGAACCCGACCGTCATAATCAGGGCCCCGTAGCCCATCTCATGCATGTACATGATCGCGCCGATGGCCGTGATGAAACCGGCCATGGCACCAACCGCGGGCCAGGGGCTGGGTTCAACCAGATGATAGGAGTGACTGTGTCCGCCGCTCATAGCTTCCTCTTTCCTTCAATGGTCGCCTCGGCGACCCCCCAAACAATACCTCAATTCGTGCGCTGGTCCACCGTATTGACGCGACCATCGGCGCCGGTGCTCAGACCGGCTTGTTCGATACCCTCCGCCGCCGATTGATCCTCGGCGCGGAAGAACGTGTAGGAGAGCGTGATCGTCGTCACGTCGTCCAGATTCGGATCCTCGACGATGGTCGGATCGATGAAGAAGCTCACGGGCATGTCGACCCGCTGACCTGGTTTCAGCACCTGCTCGGTGAAACAGAAACACTCCACCTTATTGAAATACAGACCAGCCTTATCCGGTGTGACGTTGAACGTCGCGGTCCCGACTATGGCCTCGTCGCTTTCATTTTCAGCCTGATAGAACGCTAGCGCGTTCTCGCCGACCTTGAGATCCATGGATTTCAATACCGGATCGAATGCCCAGCCGAGCGCCGGATTAACGTTGGAATCAAAACGGATCGTGAGCGTCCTATCAACCACCTCGTTGGATTCCACCGCCGCGAACTGGGTGGTGCCGCCGTAACCGGTAACCCGGCAGAAGATCTCATAGAGCGGGACCGAGGCATAGGCGAGGCCTCCCATCCCGGCGACGAACGCTCCGAGGAAGGCCAAGGTCCGGATATTTCGGCGACCCGCGCCCATCACTCGAACATCCGCACGATGGTGATCAGGTAGAACAGCGCGCAAAACGCGAAGATCGCCAGCAAAACAGCCAGGTTCCGCCCCCGCTTGGCGCGAAGCATATCGGCGGCGCGCACCGGAGGAAGCTCGTTCTCGTTGGGCTCATTCATCGCGCTCATGACCCGAACCACGGCGCGGCGGGCATGCCGACCGCGCGATCGACGACAAGCGCCAGGAAGACCAGGAACAGATAAAGGATCGAGTAGCCGAAAAGCTGTTTGCAGTTCCGGTCCGACGCGTCGCGCCAGACGCGCCAAGCAGCGAGCACGAATATCGCCCCGAGCACCGCCGCGAAGGCGCCATAAAGCACGCCCACCGTTCCCAATGCCATCGGCGCCAGGCCCAGGGGGGCCAACAGCAGGCTATAGAGCAGGATTTGTTTCTGGGTCTCGCGCCGTCCGGCGACGACCGGCAGCATCGGCACGCCGGCGGCCTGATAGTCGCCGCTTCGATATAGCGACAACGCCCAGAAGTGCGGTGGCGTCCAGAAGAAGATAATCGCGAACAGAACCAGCGAATCCAAGGTGACGGTTCCGGAAATCGCCGCCCACCCGATCATCGGAGGGAAGGCGCCGGCGGCTCCACCAATGACAATGTTCTGGGGCGTACGGCGCTTGAGCCACATGGTGTAGACGAAAACGTAAAAGCCGATCGTCAGGGCCAGCAGTCCAGCGGCAAGCCAGTTCACCGCCAGGCCCATGACCATTACCGAACCGCAGGCCAGGACCACGCCGAAGGTGAGCGCTTCCTCGGCCCCAACCCGGCCCGCCGGAATCGGTCGGGCGCTGGTCCGCGACATCACCGCGTCGATATCGCGGTCGTACCACATATTGATCGCGCCGGACGCGCCCGCGCCTACCGCGATACAGAGGATGGCGATCACCTCGAGAAACGGATGCAGCGAACCGGGAGCGAGGTAAAGTCCGACGAAACCGGTGAACACCACGAGCGACATCACCCTCGGTTTCAGCAACCGGGTGAAGTCGACGAACGCCGCCGATACGGAACCGGCGGCTCCCGCCGCCGGTTGTGCGCCGATCGAGGTGTCGGACACGATCGTT
>Ga0181579_10001216_pt1 | contig 21340 bp, 14 predicted proteins | sample 071ome_24_FD_132996 | JGI IMG/M metagenome (GOLD analysis project Ga0181579, IMG submission 132996) | Coastal salt marsh microbial communities from the Groves Creek Marsh, Skidaway Island, Georgia - 071402CT metaG (megahit assembly) | ecosystem: Environmental > Aquatic > Marine > Intertidal... | reverse complement strand
TTCTCGTAGATTTCATTAATTGCCGTATCGTTTCGATTGAAGCGAACCACGTGCGGCAGCATGAGGGCGACCGCGTGACCGTGAGTGACATCGAACCGGGCCGTCAACGGATTGGCCGTAGCGTGAGCTGCTCCCAGCATGCTGTTTTCGATGGCTAGCCCGGCTAGGGCAGCCCCCAACTGCATGTTGGCTCGATCATCATCGTCCGGCCTTGCGTCGACCACCGATTCGATCGCCGATGCAATCAGACGGAAGGACTCCATGGAATATATATTGGAAACCGGGTTTCGTGACAGGCAAACGGCCGTTTCTAAGGCATGAGCCAAAGCATCCAATCCCGTTAACTGAGCGACCAGCAAGGGCATCGATCGGGTCAAATCCGGGTCGAGCAAGGCTAACTTGGCCAAAGCCTTTGAATCCCCGCAGGCCATTTTGACATGCGTCTCGTCATCGCTGACCAGAGCGTAAGACTGGCACTCGCTTCCGGTTCCCGAGGTAGTGGGTATGGCCAAAAAGGGCAGAAATGGTTTTTTCGCTTTGCCGTAGCCGTGATAGTCGTTCATCCGGCCTCCGTTGGTGAGAAGGAAGTTGCAGCCCTTGGCCGTATCTATACTACTGCCTCCGCCAAGACCGATCAGCAAATCGATTTCGCGCTCTTCAGCTATTGCTTTGCAGGCAACCATGCAAGCATTGGTTGGATTCTCTCTGACCTCGTCAAATACAGTCGCACTCAAGCCGGCCGCTTCTAGGATCGATAAAACGCGATCCAAATGCCCTGCCATACGTATCCCCTTGTCGGTTACGATCATCGGTCTAAGGCCGCCAAGTTCAGCAACGAATTCGGCCAACCGCTCGATCATCCCGGTACCGAAGGCGATCCGCGGGCTGGGCCTGGCAACGAATTCCACGTTCAAGCGATTTTAAGCGTTTTGGCCTGGATAGCCCGGCGCCGGTAAAGGAATTCGAAGAGATTGCCTTCGTGCGGCTGCTCCCACTGTACCCAATTCGTAGGCACAGATCCCAAGTTCAGCCGATCAATGTCAGAACTCGCCATCAACTCCTCCATCCACGCCTCATCCTCAGTCAAAGCGGATACTACTAGCGTAGAGCCAATGACATTCAGCATTTCCGATTGGGGCATCTCGACGACGCTAACGAAGGGGAACATGTATTCGGTATTAGCCAAAGGGTGATTCGGATCGCTGCAGGCGATCAAAGTCGGACATAAGAACGTCTGACCAAATTTCTCTACCAGCCGCGGACCTTTGCGGTACTTGGCCGTCAAATCTACCGCCCCCGGAGTTTTAAGAGCGTCGTCAATGGCTTCGTCCATCATTTTGGCAAACTTCGCGTTAGCGAATCCGCAGAGCAAAGCGCTTTCGTCTTCCCGAGAGCAGGGCTCGATAGCTGCGAGCTTTTGAGCCAATGCGTTGGAGATCTCATCGAAGTGGGATGGCACCAGAACCGAGGATGCGTTAATACAGCTTCTGCCACCGTTAGCGGATACGGATTCGACCATTACATCGAGATGCTTTTCCCATTCTTCAGCCATGTCTTGACCAATGAGCACTTTGCTTCGACCCGATCCATGGACCTGAATATTGCTATACTTCGCATACTTTTTGACCGTCGCGTCGCTACCGAAAACAATACCTCTCCCGCAAGAAAGCAGTATCGCATCGCCACCATCATGAGTGGTGGGATAGAATCCGAAGGCCTCTTTCGGAAATCCCGCCTGGATCATTGCTTGGATAATCCGGTAGGGCGTTAGCGGGTCTTCCCGTCCCGGCTTCAGGAATACCGGCGTTTTCATAACCAAAGCAGGCAGCCACAAGGAATTGACGCCGGGCGAATTGCTGGGGAGCGTTACCCCCAAGCTGTCGGCGGTCGGATAAAAATTCATGTCGATGTCACCCAAACGGGCACATCCTTTATCAAATAATTCGGCTGGCAGTCCGCGCGTCAATCCGGCTAGGACGGCTCGTATGTTTTTCAACGCGGCCGCTACCTTAAACATGTTGGATCTGCAGAGCGAATGCGGCAGCCCCGTTAGGCCAGAGAGTGCCGTCACGTAGTCGGCAACCGCTTGCGTCTCTCCATCCATTCCAAAAGGCAGCTCCCCTTCCAGATATATCTCTGAAGCCTTTTCCGCATAGTCCAACAAGGTCTCTGCAGGTATCTTTCTCAATGCGGCTCGGGCCCGCTCAATCGCAAGCTTGTCTCTGCGGATAATTCCAGCATTGACAACGCTCACTTCCAAACGGTCTCCCGACCTGAGAACCGTTCCGAGATCGTTCGTATCCAAACTCTTGTACGCCTCTCCAAAACGAAGGGCTGGTATGTGCGTAACGTTTTCTTTCATTTCTCTTTCCGATCTTCCCTGTTCCGAATTGTCTGGGGTCGCATTCTTCAATAAACTCCCTCAATCACTTTCTTTTTCGTCGATTCGAAGGGCCGGACGTCGCCTACTCCATCCCACGGGAATTGCTCGCACGGCTTTCTCCGTATGGCTTCGTCGCGCTCTAGGAATCGTGGCATGAAAAACTCTTTTGTCATAGTAGTTAATTCCACTCGACCATACTCGTCGTAATCGACGCCCTTGGTTGAATCCTTCGGATCTACTATTCTCAAAACCGCCCTTGGCTGCGGAGCATAGTAAGTAAGGCTGTAGTTGTCTTCTGGTGTCAGAGGACGGCTGATAGCTAGCCCCATTAGGGTATTTCCATAGGTTGGGGCGAAATTCACCTTCCCCTCCAGTGTTTCTTCGATAAGGAAGCGTACGTATTGAGGCGTCATCGTCGTTCCGCCCACAAAGACGCCCTTGATTCCCGCTTGGGGGATGGATATGCGTTCAGCGATTGCTTCCAAGATGGTCGGCGTTGTAAACATACAGCCAATTTCCCGCCCTTTGAGGATGGTGATAGCCTGCTCAACCACGTGCTCTTTGTACTTGCGAGCCATGTCGAATTCCCCATCGCGGATCAGACGCTTTACCCAACGCGGATCCAAATCGATGAAATAGCAAGCTCCTCCCCTAACGTTGGCCAGGTGCTCGATTGCCAGGCGTAAACGTCTCGGTCCCGTAGGCCCAACCATAAGCCAATTAGCTCCCTTCGGGAAAAAGTCGTCGGAGTAGAAGTCGCTAAACTCGGAGTAATCGACTTTGTAATCCTCCCATCCAATCCGCTGCTTGGGCATCCCGGTAGTCCCGCCAGTTTCGAACACATTGTAGGGACGGTCCTCGAACGCCGCAGGTATAAAACGGGCGGGATCCGTATCCCGGAGAATTTCGTCATCGAAATTCTCGAAACGCATCATGTCTTCGAAGCAGGAGATTTCCGTCAATGGATTCCAGTCGGCTTCCTTTGCCCAATCGAGCCAGTAGGGGCATCCAGTTTCCGGTGAGAAGTGCCATTGCACCATCTCTCGCGTATATTGGTCGAGGGCAGACTTAGCAGCTGCGACCGCGTCGGTTTGATCGGTTGTCTGTGTCATGTAAACTTTGGTTGTGCAGTTGTGCAATTGTAGGTCGGCATGTTCAAGTAAGAGCCCGTCTTCGCCCTAAAACGTTCTTGTCCGAAATCGGCGCAGCCGATTTACACTTTGACCCTCTTTCTGAAAAATTTGTCCAGGGTTTCTTGCCTCGGGGGCTGGGAGAGGAGCGAACCCGCTATCATGCATATCGCGCAGGTGGCGAAAACGATAGCTACGGGCATGACTCCCGCTACCATGAAAGAGCTGTTTTTCCCGTATCCAGAAGCTTGAAACATGAGGAGCCAGGAAGCCGCTCCGCCAATGACTGCGGCGTAGGCCCCCAGCTTGGTGGCCTTCTTCCAATAGATGGCCGCAAAAATAAGTGGGAACAGGCCGGCAAATCCACTGAAACACCAGATTCCCAGCGAAAACACCTGACGCGGCTCTACCAAGGTAAGGAGGTAGGTTACCAATACGATAGCGCAAATGAACCCGCGAGCCAGGAGAACCAATTGGGATTCTGAGAATCGCTCCGGACCGTAGGAATGCACGACGATGTCCTTGGTAAACATGGTACCGACAGCCACGAACTGGGAGTCCAAAGACGACATGATCGCCGCCATGATTCCCGCAGTTACCAAGCCGCCAATCACCGGCGTTGCCAATTTACCCACCATCATTCCCAGTACGGCATTCGGGCTAGTGCCCTCGGGAATCACCGGCGTTACACCGTCAGGCATTACCGCCCCGGTCGCCCAAAAGCCTATCAGAATACAAGGAATCCACGTGAGCATAATAGCCAGTGGATGCCCAACCAAAGTAAGCCGAAACGATTTCGCCGACTTGGCTGTCAGGCAATTCTGAAAAAGATGGGGGAACATGCCAACCGACAGGGGAATCAAGCAATAGGAAAGGAATTGCATCTCCGTCATGTTCCCCGCTCTAACCGCCTTTGATGGGTCCGCCATGGAAGAGGCCGCTTGCAGACCTCCTAGCTTCGCTGAAATGGTAACGAAGGCAATGAAGCCCATAATTATGAATACGAGGGTCTGGAAAGTGTTGGCCCAGGCCGCGCTGCGCACGCCACCCGCGAAGATGTAATAGAGGACGACTCCTGAAATGACTAGGCATGTCAACCAAGGCGGAACGGCTCCCCCAGTCGAAGGAAAAAATTCGGGAAACGCTCCCCGCGTAACGCCCTGCATAACCGAGCCCGCTCCCATCAATCCGACCAGCAAATAAGGGATAATCAAGCCCACCAAAATAGGAAATAGAAGGTAGCCCAGTTTACTGCTCTCAAACCGGGCTCGAAAAAATTCGATTTGGGTGTGGAAGCCATTGCGCTTGCCCAGGGCCCAAAGGGGCAGCCCTACCAGGAAGAAGCAAGCCGAATGTATGAGAGCAGACGACGAAGCGATCTTCCCGTAAGTCCCGATCCCCACTCGAAACGACTCCGCGGTGCTACCTACCATGGCGAATGCGGTCATGGTGGTGCCGAAGATCGACATGAAGAGGACCGTGGGGCCAATCGAGCGGCTGGCGACGAAATAGTCGTTGGAATTGCCGCGGAACATCCGTCCGCTGAGGTAGCCAAGCGTTAATAGCAGCGCCAGATAGATGATGACGATGACCGTTTGAGTCATTGCTCTCCTCCTTGGTCATCTTCGTCTTCATGCGAATACGGCCAAGCTAGCCTAACCACCGCTAGCCAAAAGAGAGCCGCTAACACGGTAAAGCTCATATGATAGGCCAAGCCAATCGGCACGATCTCCAATACGAGGGAAGCATTGTCTCTCAACCAAAAGTCCTGATGGAGAACCAGCAGGACTAGGAAAATCGCAACTACGAGAGCGCGACTCACTCAGCGCCTTTCTTTAAGGCGTATAAATGCGTTTGCGTTGCCACGAAGAGTACATCGTTGGCCACTACGGGACTACTGTAGATGGGAGTGTAGAATTCGATTTCGTTCAGAAGCTTCTTTTCTTTCCCAGCCTCGAGCACAACCAATTGTCCATCTTCATTGGGCAGGTACACCTTTCCGTCGGCTACCAAAGTCGATCCCCAAATGCGACTTTCCGTCGGATGAACCCAATACACTTCACCGGTATCGGCATTCAAACAGTGAATGTCGCCATCATATTCCGCTACGAAAATCATGCCATTGTAGATACTGGGCGTGGAAACCGTCCTGCCAATGTCTTTATAGGTCCACATCGCCTTGCCCGAGATGTCTCCTTTCATGGAGGCGTCAATGGCGCTTAGCATGCCTACTCCGTCTCCGTGTTCCGGGTCCTGGCCAATCAGGGCGAAGGCTTTATTGTCGTGCACAACGACGGTGCTTATAACTTCGCTTGGCCCTGGATAGGTGGCGTACTTGATCGGGCTGCCATCCTTGACGCGATACTCGGGAGGGTTGCAATCGTAGCGCCATACCTCCTTGAGAATTTCGTATCCGTCAGGCCCTACGACTGGCTTGGGCTCGAACGCGTAGCAAATGCCATCTCCACCTCCCCAAATGACTAGAGGCTCGCCATTGACTTTCCCATAAGCCGGCGAACTCCAGCTTGCGTGTAGTACACTTTCGGATACCTGAGATCCTTCCTCTCCCAACAGCAAACCATTTCTCTTGTCGAGAGCGACCAAAGCGGGGGAAAAAGGGGCCGGGATATTATTGTGCGACCAATCAACGCCATTGGAAGTCGCCACGTAAAGGATATCGTCGATAATCAAAGGCGAACAACTGGACACATTGTGTGGGAACACCCCTAGCTCTTCCCGCATATCGTAGATCCAAATGATGTCGGCATGCTGGCCGTTCAAATCGACGGGTTTGCCGTCCGCCGACATGTAATTGGCTTCGTCTTGGAAAGGGCCTTCGTTGCCGTCTGCCAGACCATTGATGTCGAGGCAAACCGCTTCGCCACGATTTGTGACCACGTAAACTTTTCCATCTTCAATAACGGGAGAGGAGCATAGCCCTACGTATTCCCAATCGCTCACCTTCCCCGCCCCAAGCTTAGGGATAAGAAGCTGCCATTCAAATGTGCCCGTCTTTTGGTCAAAGGCCATTAATACGCCTCGATCACCAAGCTGATTCGCGTCTCGAGGCGATTCGTTGTTGGTCCCTACGAATATTTTGCCTCCCCCTACTGTCGGATTGCCATAGGCTTGCGAGCCGAGCTTGGCCACCCAATGCACATTCTTGGTCGTGGACAGGTCGATCTCGTCCGTTCCCGGCTTGAAGTCCCCCGGCTCTACATCGACCGGGAGGTTTTTAGCATGGCCCACCATGTTGCGATCAACCGTGCCGCCCCACATCGGCCAATCTGGCTGAGAGCCCTTGTGCCCGTCTGCCTGCATGTTTACGCCGATAACAACGGCTAAAATTCCTGTAGCGTATTTATAAATACTCATGGTTCCTTAGTTGTTTGGAGTGATTTTTAGATTATCAATGAATACCCTCTTTTGGGCTTGTGGAGACAGGGCGTAAATGGCCGGAGCCCCATTTCGATGAAGCTTGTCCACAGGGACTTCTATGGTCCAGGCATCCGGTTCCGGCTCGTCGCGAATCCAAGCTTTCGCCTGAACGACTCCTGATCCGTTCCCATTGTCTTTGATTTTCGTTTTGAGGCGATACCAGGTGTTCGGCCTAACATTGAAGCTTACGGATTCTTTGAGTCTGTCGTGATTGCTAGACACCTCGAGAATTCGCCAATTACCGACCAAGGCAATCAAGTAGCGCTGATTCACTAGGCCGATGGACGACATGATTCTCCGGTTTCCGTCCGTGAGGACATCGGCACTAAACGTGTAGTCGGAAAGATCGTGATGAGCGACGAAATTCATGGTTCGCTGCTTGATAACCGAGTCCAGCACATTGGTGACCACTTTTTCACCCTCTCTCTCGATAACGCTCCATTTAACCCGAGCTCCGAGCCAGGGTGAGGGCGGGAACGCTACCGACTCGCCTAAATGGTTCTTTTGGGTTAGTTCGAAATCACTGAAATCCTCGCTGTAATTAGCTCCCGGAACAATGCGGCCTCTGACTGATTTGGCGACCCCATTGGCCGTAGCTTTGATCATGCCAGCCGCGTAAGGAGCGTTGCGATCCACCGTCATGGTCGATCCTTTGAAAGAAGCCGCCAAAGAACCGGCATCCCACTTCACGTTATCCAGTTTTTTGATACGCTGACCCACTGAATTGAGTCCCCAAACGGTAAACTCGGTAGATTGGCCACGCATCGTAGCGAATTCGGCAGGAAGTATCTGCAGGTCCGAAATTGTTTTATCCTTAACCCGCGTCTTGGACTGCTCGACGCCAACGAATTCCCCCTTCCCGCTCCCGAAACAGTGCAAAGCCTCTTTCGTCTGTATGAACACTTTGCCGTCATAAGCCGATGGGGCCGCTAGGCAAACCGCTCCCATGTCCGCTTCATCGAGAATCTCCCCATGATCGTCGTGCGGCTTTACCACAAACGCCTTGCCATCGTGCATCGGAATATAAAGTTTGCCATCAGCATAGAGGGGCGAGGCATGAAGCTGATCGGGACCTAGCTTCAGTGACCAAAGAGTTTCTCCCGTTTTGGCATCCACGCAAAGGAGCTCTCCCGTCGCGATCGTGGTGTAGACGCGGCCATCGTGCAGGACTGGGGAACTGCTGAAGGCAACATGCTCGTCGTTGCGCCAAACCTCATCCTTTTCTCCTAGGATGATCGGCTTGTCGCCGGAGGGATATTCTTTCGGGATCCGGTAGCAAACCAATCTACCCTTGGAGGTCGTATCGATGTTCTCCTTACCATGCACAGCGATGATCTTGTCGTCCTCATAGTAGAGAACCGAAGCATTGACGCCTCCTTGGGAAATCATAACGCGCCACACAGGTTCACCCGTTCGGGCGTTCGAGCAGATGACGGCTCCCGAACCCGTTCCGGCAACGAACACTCGGTGACCATCAAGATCGCTGAACACAGGCGAAGAATTGGAGCTATCTACCGGACGAACGTCAGGAGATGAATACCAAGCTAGCTCACCCGTAATCTTGTCGAAACCGTAAAATCGGTCGCCTGGAGGGCCCGTCGTTCCCCAGTTCGCGGTGATCCCCCTGAAAATAACGTATTCTCCATCGACTACCGGGCCACCCGTTCTCCCGTTAGGGAAAGTGAGGCGCCAATACTCCTCTAGCATAGAATGTTCCCAGAGCTTGTTACCGTCGCGATCAAAGGCCAGAGCCAGTCCAGACGTGGGCATAAAATATACGTTGCCCGTTTCCGGATCGACGCAAGGCGAGCCGATGCCATAGCGGTTATAAACATTGTCGCTGAGAAAGTCTCGCGACCGGTATTCCCAGAGTTTTTCGCCCGTATCCGCATCGAGGCAGAGAAGCGTCTCTTCAACAAGCTTCCCTTCGTTTTCTTCGTAATAGCCGAAGAGGTAAATCCGTCCATCCGCTGCTACCGGGGCTCCCCCCCCTTTAACACGGTAGCTCCACAAATGGCTTTCGCCATCTGGCTCAATGGAATCCGGAAGATTCATTTCCAGCGAAACGCCCGTTTGCAGCGGTCCGCGCCAATTGAGCCATCCATCGACTTCTTTCGCCTCAGCTGACGGGTTGAAGCCCATGAGGACAGCGACCAGAAAACCGAAAGCGATTCCTGGCATGGGCCGTGCCCTCCTTACCGAGAAGGCGACGACATCAACGCCAATATTTTGCTGCATAGCGTTCAGGTAACAATTTTGCATAACGATCGATTTAAAGTCCGGATTTCCCGTCAGTTTGCTAAACTCAGTGAAGGAGCCCAAATGATTGTTCGAGTTTCATCAAGGATGACAGGAAAAGCCCAAAGCATTTCTCTCTAAAGACAAATAAGAAGTGTCTGACAATCTGGATTATCACAATAAAAGCCCAAGAGTAGACCCCATTTCAGCCTAAACTTGGGGTATCCATGTTTCGTTCGCTCGATTTTACCGATCAAGGCCAATCGTTTGGACAATCTTTTGTCGAAACATCCGCCGTACGATTGGCTCGTTGTAGGGCTGACTCTGAGAGGCGAGACCCGATTCCAGGTCTGCGTGTCAGCGCCCAAACAAGCGTTTTGGCAAAAATCGCCGGGCGAGCTCGATTCGATAAAAGAGGAATACTCAGGGGCAACGAAAAGGCCCGTCGAGCGACGGGCCTAAAAAAGACGGAAAATTGCATGGGCGTCTACTCGCTCCAAGGGGGAACGACGCCTGAGGAGCGGGCGTAGGCAATCAGTTGGCCCAGATGCTCGTAGGCATGCCCGCCCACAGCAATGGCAGCCCCCATTCGGTTCGAATCCTGGCCAAAAAGTTTTATGGGTTCAGCCAAAGCAGCATCATCCAAGCTTCCAACGGCGTCCTTGACGAACTGGATTGAGTCTTTGAGCAAGCTCACCGCTTCGGCCTTAGTCTTGATGTTCCGAAATTCTCTCGGATTGACCCCCGAGGGAAGCTCTTTGCCGAGAAAACGAGAGCCGATGCCGTAATTCGCTTGCGCGACGTGCAATACAGCTTCCCGTACGGATCGAATGCCGTCAGCCGGCCGCCATTCCATTCCTTCCTCAGAAAACGCTTCTGCCAAGCTGACGAGCTTATCCGTTTCCGCAGTGTAGGATTTCAAGTAGGTTTGGACAAAGAGCGGTTTTCCATGATGGGCCGCGAATGTATCGGTAACGAACCCGGCTACGAGCAGGATCGGCAAAAAAGAGCTACGCATTTTCATAATAGGACGAATCGTTAGGTTGGTTGAAGATTACCGCAAGTTAGCACGGGATGTTACTAAAATTTTCAACCAGTCGGCTCTCTTTGTCCATGATAAAGCCCAGGCCCGTTCGAAATCTGAAACCTCAATCCAAAATCCATCGTTTCTTTGAAACTGGAAGCTCCAGCAAAGACAAAAAACCGATTTGAAAGGGAAGATAAACACTACTATGAAAAAACTGATTTTCCTAATCGCCTCATTCGCGATTGTCGCGGCCGCAATGGGCCAAAACGAAAGACCTAATCGAGAACGCCCCGACTTTTTCGCGTTGGCGGACAAAAATGAGGATGGCTCGGTTAGCCTGAAAGAACTTGTGGACGCCCGCATCGCGATGATGCAGCGACGAGCTGGCGGGCAACAACGGGAAGGCGGGCCAGATCCTGAACAAATGCGAAAGCGTATTGAAACCTCTATGAAAAAAGCATTCAAAGAGGCAGATAGCGACGAGGATGGGGCGCTGTCCAAAGAGGAATTCAGCACGATGCCTCAAAGAGGCGGCCCAGGTGGAAGGGGCGGACGAGGCGGACCCGAAGGCGGACGCGGTAGGCCTGGCGGCGAACGGGGCGGACCGCGAGGTGGCGGAAACGCCTGAATTCGTAAACCGAATCCGCAAATTCAATTAAACGGTGTCGCCTCTTCTACGGGGATGGGCGTTTTTGCTCCAGAGTCTTGAGACTCTGGAGCGATTTCCGGATTTGACTCATCGATAACTAACGCCTCCGCTTCCATTTCCGCTTCCAAAGCGAAGACGGAATCCAGCATTCGCTTGGCTGGCTCGTGGTCCTCATCCCAAGCCAGGGTATAGACAAATTCGCTTTTCGCAGAGGCGTAATCCTTCTCAAAGTAGTGGAAGTATCCGAGAACAAAGTGCGCCCTATAGTCTCGCGGGTAGTCCGCCACCCACTGAGACAGGGCTTGGAAATGCTCTTCAAACCATTGGGGATCACTGTAGAGCTCCGCTATGCTGAAATCCACTCCCGACCATTCAGGAACAAGATCTATCCCTTTAATCATGTCGTCATAGGCTGAATGGTAATCCCGAATGGCCACATGGGCCTGAGCCCGGGCGAAATAGAGAATGCCATTTTCAGGCTCGATTTCGATAGCGTCGTTGAAAGCGATAACTGATTCGTAGAAACGGCCGCGGGCGAACGCCGCGTAGGCCCGGCTCACGGGATCCGAGCTGGAATAGATGTCTTCTGCCTCCCGCTCATCATAGATGTATTCTTCGTATACCCGCGTCGGAACGTTTCTCCGATGGTAGTCGCCCAAATCGATGAAAAAAAAGAATCCGTTTGGACTATATCGTGTGTAGTATCTCCTTGGGTACAAATTCCACCTTCCTTCATAGTAAAAATGGCCACAACCATCACCATGGGAATGAATTCCCGACCCATGCACGTACCAACGCACCCCATCGTAAAGGTGCCCACAGCTTTCGGAATGACGGTGTGTAGCAGGAAAATCGAGCCAAACACTTCCATGCCGATAGTGTCCACACCCATCAAAGTGGACATGGCGTTGAGGATAGTTATGCCACAATCCGCCGTAAAAATAGTGCCCGCAACCCGAGCCATGCCTGTGGTAGGGAGAGTGAGACAGCCATACCCCGTCATCGAGGAAATGGCCGCAGCCCGGGCCGTGACCATGCCCGATACTGAATGATAGCCAAACGCCGTTGCGGAAGTGATGCCCGCAACCGGGACCGTGACGATGGGATCTTGGAAAGTCGTGCCACCGGTTGTTGTAATGATGGTGCCCGCAAGTCGGCCCATGCTTGTGTCGATGGTGCAGATCGAAATGAGCGATACGGGCCGCTCCTTTTGAGGCCCTAGATCCTCTCGATAGTTCTGTGGCGTAGTCCATCCGCCTGATCGGCGTGCCCGCCGACTGCGTAAGCTTTGACACAGCGCCAAAGGTCTGTTTGTCACGCATCGCTTCCGCGCGTGAAACGGCTTCCGCCTTCGTATCTCGATAGGAACTACGCGAGCTACCCCTATCCTGACGGTAGATATTCGACATTCGCGAAAGATCGCGAGTCAAAGCCACGGCTGTTTCTTGCTCGGTGGGGGACGTCGGTTGCCTCGGTCCAGAAGATTGAATTGCAGTTGAAACCGAGGCGGTCCCCGGGCTTTCGCCTCTTGACGATCTGGCAAACGAGATTTCGGAACTAAAATTTCTAATCGGAGCGGAAGAGAGCGACCGGGACTGCTCAGCCGGTATTCGCATGCCGGGAACATTGTTCGATTTCGACCTCGAATTAGTTGGATTTGTCGACAAGCTGTTTTGCGACTTATCTCTCGATACCCCACTCGGTCCCAACGTGATGCCGGTCGAACGCCCAGGATTCCGCGTCAAAGTCGTTCGAGAGGGCTGCGAACTCGATCGGCTAGACAGAGATGAGGAAGCATTCCGCCTGGGAGCCGATGAGAGAGCCTCTGGAGACGGCGTCGTTGATCGTGCACCGGAATAGCCACTTGAGGATCTGGTGGATACGGAAGGCGCTGTCTGGTCCTTTGATCTCGAAGGAATCAAACTTGGCAGTCTAAACGAGCGGGCCCGATTCTTCGCATCTTCAGTTAACGTTGAGGATCCCCTCGGCTGAACGCTACTCGAACTCCGGCTGGGATCGGAAGGCGTCGTCGAATAGCGCCGAGGAGCGGACAGGCTAGATCTTGGAGAAGGTCGCGACTGTGTGGGCCTTACTGCCGTCGGACGCTGTCTGGACGAACTCGACGAGGGGGGACGAGAAACCGATGGTCGGCTGCTAGATGAAACGCGGGGACCCAATTGGAATCTGGAATTCGAGTACGATTTGGCTGGACCGCGATCCCTATTGTATTGAGAACCTGACGACGAGGACGAAGATCTCGAAGCAGGGCTGGAAACGCGGGAGCGAGCGGGAGAATTCGATAGGCTTGATCGCCTCGGATCCCCGATCGATGTCGATCGCTGCCTGGTCGGCATCTTGGATACGCTGCTTCCGCTCGAGACCGATCTCGTTGACGAAGTACTGCTGCTGGATGAGGAGCGATTTTGCGAAAAGGATTCCAAAATGCTTGTTTGAGTCACTAGGCAAAGGGCCAAGGCAAATACGCCTAAGGATCGGTTGCTGAGTTGGGGCCTAATGTTGGATTTTTGGGCTCTCATCACTTTCACTCTCCGATATCTTCACTAGGTTGGCAGCCTAATTGGGGTGAACGGGGAGCTAATCAGTTCTCCCTATCCTGGTTTAGTTAAGCGCTTACCGGTTCTTTGGACGATGAAAAACGGTGTTTATTCACTATCTCATGGCCACTGGGAAAGGGATTATTAGACAGGCTTCTCAGATTTTAAGTAGTTCACTCTAAGGTTGTCCAAAAAACCGGCATGGCGATAAGCCTCCCTAATGGAAACCCCAGTTGGCCGGGCACACTCTGGATCAAGGGTATTAAATTTCGGTATCGCCCCAATGAATTCACCTGCTGGCAAATCAAATCTATCCTTGCCAGAGCGACTATTCCTTCCTATTTTTTTAACTTACGAATTCACCTAAAAGCCCAATTATAATAGCCGTTTTATGAAAAAGTTATTGATACTAATTGCGAGCCTCGCGCTCTCGCTGCCCTTGATGGCCGGCGAAAAGAAAGCCGTTACCCTTGAGGGCACAGGCCTCTGTGCCAAGTGCTCCCTGAGCGAAACCGACTCCTGCACCAACGCCCTGCAAGTAAAGGGCGAGGACGGGAAGATTTTGACCTATCTCTTCACTGAGAACATGGCCCACGGGAAGTACTTTTGCAAAGGGAAGACCGAGAACTTGCTGGTCACCGGAGTGGTCAAAAAAGAGGACGGCAAACTCATGATCGTCCCCTCTGCCGTTAAGGAAAAAGAGGGCTGAGCGAAAACCACTTAAATAAATTCAAAACAATCCTGCTCCAATAACCCGGAGCGGGATTTTCATTTTAGGACCCAAGGCGACAACGCATCGTATAACGGCTGGCACTCCTCAAGGATCCCTTGCAATTCGCTTGGGAACAATTCCGTTTTGGGATGATATGGAGCGAAGCCGGTCGATCGGTGGACGTTGTGGTACCAGTGAGGCGCCCAGACACCGTCTTCCGCCTTCGGGCCTTCGGGCCAGCTAAGCATGGTATCGGAAAAGGAGATACCCAATTTCTCGCAAAGCTTTTCCAGGGTTCTTTTCGGCGACTGCAACAATATCTTCGAATCGATGACAATGGGTTCTTGGCCCGCCTCGGTTATGGCATCGCATAGCCCCTTAAGCTTCGGATAGCCGGTATCCGAGATCGTAAATTCCGGGATGGTATTCATGTAGGACATCAGCATCTCTTTGGGATCCCGCGTGAGCAGAACGTTGCTGAGCGAGCGGAGAAAATCCCATTCGAGATCCACCAAGTGGTGAGCCATGTTTTTAAAGAAACGGATGGGCATCACCGAAGTACCGAGAAAAAGCTCATCTATAACTTTTCTCCCGTCATTCTCTTGAGCGTCCACAATTTCGCTCTCACCCGGATGCTCGGGGCGATCCGTCTCATGAGTCAAATAGTGGGCGTAGAGCGGCTCGTCAAAGGCTTCCGTGTCCGGGCGCTGAGCAAATGAATACATGAGAGCCGTCGATACGTTTCGCGGCCCCGACCAAAGGCTGATTCGTTTAGTTTCCATGGATCAAGCAGTCGATTTGGCGATATACGCGCTCACTTCACGATCGTAGAGTTCGATCAGCTTTTGCGTCATGGGGCCCGGCAAGGGACCGCTGCCTACGGAACGCCCGTCTATTTCCGAAACCGGTGTAATTCCTCCAAAGGTACCCGTGACAAAGGCTTCGTCCGCACTGTAGACATCCACCAAGGAAAAGTCCTTCTCACCGGCAGGGATACCTGCCCTTTCGCTTGCGGAGAGAACTTTACCTCGAGTCACCCCATTCATGCAGTACTTTCCCGTCGAGGTCCATACCTCGGCGTTGCGGACGATGAAAAAATTGGTAGCGTTACAAGTGGATACAAACCCATTGATATCCAGCATCAGGGCTTCATCGGCCCCCGCTCCAATCGCTTGGCTCAGAGCCACTACTTCGTGCAGCTTACTATGGCAATTCAAGCGAGGATCCAGATAGTCGGGAGAACCGCGGCGTATCGCGGAAGTGAACAGCCGAACCCCTGTCTTTTTGACTTCCGGATTCGCCGTTTTGTACTCTGGTATAATAACGATATTGGGAGGCGTTATGGTGAGGCGCGGATCCTGGGAAGGGGTTTTCTTGTTGCCCCGCGTCACCATGAGGCGAATGTGAACGCCATCGGACATTTCGTTGGCCTCAATCGTCTCAGTCAATTTGCCTTTCAAGGATTCGAACGTCTCGCCGATATCCAAAAATATCGTACGAGCCCCTTCAAAGAGGCGATTTAGGTGCTCTTCCAGAAAAACGAAGACCCCCTGCTTGAGGCGAACGCCTTCCCAAACGCCATCCCCGACGAGATACCCGCTGTCGAATACCGAAATCTTCGCTTCGTCTCTAGGGGTCATCACTCCATTCACGTAAATCAAAACGGATGCGTTTCTGTCGTCTTCCAAACTGTCGTGCGTTCCTCGAACCATCACGCCATCATCCAAATTCAACGAATGCTGTCAACCGACTGCTTGCCCGCGAAACCCCGCTTTCCTTTCAAATAGGAATTAAGAAAGATCATCGCTACGATAAATACAGCTCCGTTATAGAATTCCGAAGACATGGTTTCGCTCTCCGGCCAAATAACCAAGGCCAGAAGGATCGCGTAGATCGGTTCCAGATTGATGGCCATTACGAAACTGTAGGGCGTAATTCGGCGGATCAAGTGAACGCTTAGCATGAATGAGAAGGCTGTACATACAACGCCCAAGATGGCTAGCCAAAGCAGATCGGCCAGCGATGGAAGCATATTTTGAGGCTCAACTAACCCGAGAACCCCCAAGCACGCGCTGACCAAGAAGAAAGCTCCCAGAAGTTCGTAAACGGTCATCACTTTCGGATCCAATTTCCTGACCAGCAAGCCATTGAGCACGGTGAACAAGGCTGCTAGAGCCGCGGAAATCCCACTCAGAATCATGCCTGCCGCGAATTCGAACTCGAAACGGAAGACTAAATAGAGACCGACGACAATCCCCACGCCAATCAACGGTTCGCTCCATAGAATCCGCCTTCGAAATAGGATAGGCTCGATAAAGGAGGTGAACAAAGCCACGCTCGAGAAGCAGACCATGCTTACCGATACATTCGATCGCTTGATGGCTTCGAAAAACGTCAGCCAGTGGACTCCCAGAACCAATCCGACTCCGAGCAATATGAGGGCAGATCGGCTATCCACAGCCAATCGGCGTTTAGCGATGCCAAAGACTAGAGCCAACGCGACTAGGGCTATCAGCAGACGGTACCAAACCAGGGCATGAGATCCTAATGAGATGAGCTTACCGAGAACCCCAGTGGTTCCAAAAATGAATACCGCGACATGAAGCCATATTTGATACTTATATTCTTCTCGCACTGGTTGCCCAAACCCGGCAATTCCAAGCGAAAACGGGACTCAAAGCAATCTTGGTAAACAATAAAATTTGTCCTGCAAGTCGTAGGGGACTTCGTTTTTGTTCAGATTGGCCTTTCCTTTCAGTCGCGCAATGAGCGTAAACTGAAGTTGCATTCGAGCGTAGGAGCGGTTTTACCCCGCGATACTGGGGTGATATAGGCCTAATACCATCCGGCAAAAAGAATGAGCAAATGGCGGAGGCCAAAATGGGCTCTATGCTGAAATTTGGTAGAAGATTTCTCAGTTGCTCGCAACCGGTTCCGCTTCAACCTTCTCGGGAGTCTTTTCCGCGTTTGTCTGCCATCTCCAATAGGCCTGGAACAGGCGCTTCGTATCATCGAGGATGAGCGTGTTAACCGGCACCAGAATCAAGGTGATCACCGTAGCGAAGACCACTCCCCAGCCTAGTGATATGGCCATGGGAATCATGAACTTGGACCCCCGGCTCTGCTCAAACATCAAAGGCAGCAAACCCGCAAACGTAGTCATAGACGTCAGCAAAATGGGACGGAATCGTCGAACGCCCGCTGCCCGGACTGCCTCGCCCAGCTTGACGCCTTCTTTGACGCGGGCGGAGATGAAATGCACCATGATAAGGCTGTCATTAACAACCACGCCAGATAAAGCCAGGAACCCGAGTTGAGACATGATATTAACCGTGACGCCATCGTCCCAAATAGCCCCCAGTATCCAATCCATGATCACGTGGCCTAAAATGGCCCCGACAATGCCGAACGGAATTACCGCCATAACGACGAACGGCTTGACATAGCTTTTAAAAGGAATGGCTAGAAGCACGTACACCCCTAGAATAACGAGAATGGTATTGAACCTAATGTTACGGGCATCTTCTTCCTGCTGCCTCGCGTTACCAGATTTGACGTAGTTCATCCCGGTATACTGCTCTACCAGTCCCGGAAGAAAATCGCGCTCTAATTCCATGACAATGGAATCCACATCGATTTCGTCGGACTCCGCTTCCGCTGACACGGTAAGCTGGCGCATGCGATCTACCCGGAAGATAGCGGGCAAGCTCTTGCCCGGTTTGATCTCAGCTACTGTGTCGAACGGCACTTCTGTCCCGCTAGGCGTCCGGATCATCATGGAATCCAAAGTGGCCAACGACTTTCTTTGGGCCTCGGGGTAGCGAACCATCACCCGGACATCGTTCCGGCCCCTTTGAATGCGCTGAGCCTCCGTTCCGAAAAACGCTTGCCGGACCTGGCGGGCCAAATTGTTAGCCGTGATTCCTAGATACTCGGCTTGCGGCTTGAGTTGCAGCTCGAACTCCGCTTTGGCGCTCTCGAAGGAGTCCGTAATCTCCGCCAAGCCTTGATACTCCGCCAGCTTGTCTTGCAACTGACTGGATGCCGCTCTCAGGTCATCGAAGCTGGGACTGGTAAACCTCAGGTAAACCCCTGATCCGCCGCCCCTCAGGAAGCCCAAGGATAGTCGCTCGGCATCCGGAACAGGTCCAATCGCTTCTCGCAAAAAGGCCGTCGCCTCGGAACTGCCATAATTGAAGCCGTGCAACTCGAAAGGCGTGAGTTCGATTACTACCTCGCCCAATTCCGCCACGCCGACGGCTCGCGTTCCATAGCTTCGATACATCGGTTGACCGCCCGCCGTCGCGAAAACGTTGCGAATCATCTCAGTTCCGTACTCCTCATTGACCTTTTCTTTGTAATCGAGGGCAATTTTCTCCATGCGTCGAATATGGGAATCCGTCGTCTCAAACGGCGTTCCCGCTGGCATCTGCAGACGTATGGTTACCTGGTCGCTTGGAATTCGGGGATAAAAACTCGATTGTATCCGATTGGTCTGTACAAGACTCCAGACGATCGCCAAGCCTCCCACGAAAACCGCGAAGGTCACGTATCGATTTCTCAAACAGACATCCAGGACAGGCCGATAGAATCGTTCGATTCCCCGCTCTAGGCCGGTGGCGATTTTCCGCTGAACTCGGGTTATGAAATTGGTTTTCGAATCATTTCCACCTGTTGCCCCAATGTTCTTACAGTGCTTCAAGTGAGCCGGAAGTATAAATTTGGATTCCATCAGGGAGAACAAGAGAACGGGGATCACCACGTAGGAAATCTGTTTCAAGTTGTTACCCATAAACCCAGTCATAGCCTGTAGGGGATAGAAAGCGACGATCGTAGTAAGCACCCCGAAAACAACCGGTATGGAGACTTCCTGCGTCCCCTTAACCGAGGCATCCAAGGGCGCTTCCCCATCTTGCATGCGGCGGAATACATTTTCACCCGTGATGATAGCATCGTCGACCACGATACCCAAGACGAGGATGAAGGCGAACAGCGTGCTCAAGTTGAGGGAGACGTCCCAAAGGTAGAACATGATGAAAGCCCCCGAAAAAGCGATCGGAATGCCTAGGCTAACCCAAAAGGCCAGCGAGGGCCGCAAGAACAGCGAAAGCACGACAAGGACAAGAATGAAACCCGTAATCGCGCTGCCCGCCAACGTCGACAGCCGCTGCTTTACCCTTTCAGAATCATCGCTCCAGTAGTTCAACCGAACGCCTTCAGGCAAGGTAGGCTGCTTGGCTTCAAGGTAAGCCTTAACCTCGTTGGCCAGAACGATAAGATTCTGGTCCCCCGATCGATACACGTCCAAGACGACGCAGCGTTGTCCATTGTAGTTGGAAATCAATGGCGTTTCATCAAAACCGTCATTGACTTTGGCCACGTCCTCCAACGTCAGACGCGTGCCGTCCTCCCGCGTGTAGACCACGATTTTGGAGAAATCCTCGTAATTGTAAGCCTGGTTGGATGTTCTAAGGAGGATATCTCCCGCGTTGGTTCGGACGCTGCCAGCCGAGAGATTAACGGAAGAATTTCGGACGGCTTGAACAATTTGATCGAAAGTAAGCCCATGCCGCTTAAGCGTCTCTTCCGAAACTTCGATCCCAATTTCGTAGGGACGCGCTACCTTCATGGATACAAGGGAGATATTTGGAAGGGCCGTTAGATCGTCGCGCACAATCTCCCCCAGTTGCATGAGATCCTTTTCTCCCAGATTTCCTGAGATAACCACCGCCATCAGGCGTTCCGTGAAGGTATCTTGGCTTACGCGGGGCCGTTCGGCTTCCACTGGAAAAGTGTTGATGGAGTCGACGCGATCCTTAACCTGGTCGAGAGTCACGTTCATGTCGTAACCCTCTTCGATCTCCAAGGTAACTTGTCCGGATCCCTCTGAAGCCCGGCTCTGCATTTCCTTGATGCCAGCAACGTCGAAGAGCGCTTCTTCCAAGCGCATGACAATGGACTCCTCCACTTCAGCAGGCGTTGATCCGCGATAAGTGACGCTGACTTCAATCTCTCTTTGCAGGTAATCCGGCCACTCCCTGAGAACCACTTTGTTGAGCCCCAGATATCCTCCGGTCAACAAGATACCGAACATAAGAATATTCGCCGCTACTCCATTATTGGTGAACCATTCTATAAGCTTATGCATCGCTTTCTGCCCCTAATCGATTATTGAACTGCCCGCTTGGCTCCCTCGCCTTCAGGGGTTGATTTATTGGCTACGTCGATTCCGTCCTCCGACACAACCGCGACTTTCATTCCCTCCGAAGGGAAACTCAAGTGCGTCAGACAAACGCGGTCGCCAGGATTAAGTCCGCTACTGACGACCAAATTGTCCTCATCGCTCCATTCGACTTCGATAGACTTTCGTCTCAAGGTACCGTCGTCTTCAATAACAACAACGTACTCATTTTTTCGGTACAATTCTCTCGGTATGACAATTACGTCTTCAAGGATCTCTCCTTCGATCCGAGCCTGGACAAAAGACCCCACCTTGAGTGGAGGCCTGCCATCGCCTTGCTTCCGGTAGGGGTCGTCAACTTGGGCAACGAAAAACAGTTGTCGCGACTGTACGTCGAAGGCCCCTTCCGCGCGCACAATGCGGCCCGTCCACTCCAAGGATTGGTTGCCTATTGTCGTGGTCAAATTGACCTCCGGCATTGGCAGATCGGGATCCGAATCGTTACGGTAAAGCTCAGGCACATTGATGTACCCAATTTCTCGCTCGCTCAGTGGCAGGCGAATTTCCGCGTAGTCGACCGCGTAGATTTCGGCCAAGACGCTGCCGGAATTGACGAATTGACCGAAATCGACTCGTTTTTCTAGTACCCGTCCAGCGTAGGGGGCCGTAATCACCGTGCGCTCTAAATTCAACTGAGCATTCTCGACCCGGGCTTCAGCAGAGGCAACATCCGCCCTCGCTTGAGCCAACTGGGGCTCGCGGCTAACCAGCTCTGGGGGTTCGATCCCAGGATTAAGCCGTTCCCAATCCGTTCGAGCCTGAGCCGCATTGGCTTCTTCTTCCGCCAAGGCCAATCGGGCTCTCGCCAACGTAGCATCGGCAGTTATGACGGCAGTTTCGTAGTCCCGCTTGTCGATCTCCAAAAGCGTTTCCCCTTTTTCGAAAAATCCCCCGGCTCTAAAGGAGGGAGCTACATCTACCACCTTCCCTCTGACTTCGGAAACCAGGGAGCTTTCCGTGCGGGCCT
>Ga0181579_10001212_pt1 | contig 21352 bp, 17 predicted proteins | sample 071ome_24_FD_132996 | JGI IMG/M metagenome (GOLD analysis project Ga0181579, IMG submission 132996) | Coastal salt marsh microbial communities from the Groves Creek Marsh, Skidaway Island, Georgia - 071402CT metaG (megahit assembly) | ecosystem: Environmental > Aquatic > Marine > Intertidal... | reverse complement strand
GGAGGGTGGCGCCATCTTCCGCCGCCGTCGTCCTGGCGCAAGGCAGGACCTCGCGATGGAGGTCTTTACGGCAGCCGTCTGATCACCTGGAACCGTCCGAGGCCCTGGCGCTATCGCCGACTTCTTCCGAGCACAACCGTGTCTCGACAGCGTGATCAGCCGGCGCTCTAATACCGCCTTCCCAACGGAGCCGAGCCATGCGTGTCGCCATCGCCCAAATCATCCAGGAATCCAACAGTTTCGCGCCGTTCATGACCACGCGGGCGCATTTCGAGGCGCAATATATCCGGCGGGGGGCCGAGGTCCTCGCGGCACTGGGTGACGCCCGGATTGAGATCACCGGCATGGCTTCCGTCCTCGCGGCCGCCGGTCACGAGGCCGTGCCGCTGCTCGCGACTCATGGTTCCTGCGGCGGGCCGTTGACCCGAGACTGTTTCAACAGCCTGCTCGAGGATCTTTTGGGGGAACTCGAGCGCGCGGCGCCGTTGGACGCGGTAATGCTGGCCCTGCACGGCAGCATGGCGTGCGAGGATGAGGAGGATTGCGAGAGCGAAATCCTCGAGAAGGTTCGCGCCACGCTGCCGACGGGAACGCCGATCGGGGCGTCCCTGGATCTGCACGGTCATGTGACACCCAGAATGCTGCAAGCCGATGTATTCTTCGTCGGCTACGGCGCGTATCCCCATATCGACATGTTCGAGACCGGAGAGCGGACCGCGCGGATCATGGTGGACCGGCTGGCCGGCCGGGTTCGCCCCGTGATGGCGCTTGCCAAGCGCGCGATGATCATCTCTCCGGTCAATGGTCGCACCACCGAGGGGCCGATGACGGCGGTGGTCGCCGAGGCCCGCCGCATGGAGCGCGACGGCGAGGTCCTGGCGGCGTCCTATTTCATGGTGCAGCCCTGGTTGGATTTCGAGGATATCGGCTTCGCGGCGCTGGTTTGCGTCGATGATGACGAAGCGGCGGGGCAGGCGGCGGCGGACCGGCTGGCCGACATGACCTGGGATTTGCGCGAGGATCTGTTGCCTTCGCTCACCTCGCTGGAAGAGACGATCCGCGTGGCCCTCGCCGGTGCGGGATGCACCATCGTCGGGGATTGCGGCGACGCGGTCAGCGGCGGCGCGGGCGGGGATAACGCGACGGTCTTGCGCACCCTACTCGAGATGGAGGCGGATCGCGCGGACATGCTGAGCTATCTGACATTGGTGGACGCGCCCGCCGCCGCCAAGGCCGCCGCCGCCGGTGTCGGGAGCGAGATCACGCTGGATCTCGGTCACACGCTCTCGGCGCGGGACGGCGCGCCGGTAACGGTCACCGCCACGGTGCGGGCGATCACCGACGGGGTTTTCACGATGGGAGCCGGCCTTGCCGGGGCCAAGACCAATTTCGGCCTCACCGCCGTGCTGGTTGTCGGCTCCCTCAGGATCGCCGTGCGCTCGGTCGGCGGGCTCGAATGGGATACCGGGCAATACAGTTCGGTCGGCCTCGATCTCTCCAAGGCCGGACTGGTTTTCGTCAAGTCGCCCTCGCATTTCCGTGCTACCTTCGCCGCGCATGCCGACCGCATCCTGACCGCCGATACCCCCGGCGCCGCGCGGGTAAACATTCGCGAGGTCGCGTACAAGAATGTGCGCCGCCCGATCCATCCGCTGGATGACCTTTGAGACCGACCTGGCTAGGAGCCGATCCGATGAACGAGATGTCACAACCCGGCGACGGCCAGGTAACCTCGATCGAGGGCTTGGAAGAGATCTATGGCGCCCCGGTGGAGCGCTCGCTGACCAAGGAGATCGACTATATCTCCGATCACTATCGTCAGTTCATCGAGGCCGCGCCCTTCGTTGTCGTCGGCACGGTCGGCCCGGAAGGCCTTGATTGCTCGCCGCGCGGCGATCCCGCCGGCTTCATGCGGGTGACCGACAAGAAGACCGTGATGATGCCGGACCGGCGCGGAAACAATCGGCTCGACAGTCTGCGTAATCTGGTGCGCGATCCCCGTATCTCGTTGCTGTTCCTGATCCCCGGCGTGAACGAGACCATGCGTATCAACGGCACGGCGCGGATCGTCACGGACCCGGCGCTGCGCGAGTCCTTCGCGATCCGCGGCCAGGCGCCGGCGACGGTGATCGTCACCACCGTGGACCGTATCTACTACCAATGTCCAAAGGCCTTGGTGCGCTCCGCGCTTTGGTCGCCGGAAGCACAGGTTGACCGGGCGAGCCTGCCGACCACCGGGCAGATGCAGCGTGCCCTGGTCGGGGAGAGCTTCGACGCCGAGGCTTATGATCGCGACTATCCCGCCCATATGAATCGCACGATCTATTAGGGACGTCGTGATGAGCAGCGTCGCCGATCGCCTCGATAGCTTGTTCGAGCATCTCGGGCTCGACCAGGCGTTCATCGCGACGCAGATGCCGGGGGATATCGCCGAGTTCTGCGCAAGCCGCCCGGATCGCGTCGCCGGCCTGGTCCTGATCATCGCAAGTCGGATCAATTCCGCCGCCTTCGCCCCGTTGGGGGACCGGGTGATGGTGCTGGCGGGAGAGAGCGGGATCCCCACGGATACGGCCGATTCCGCCGCTCCGGGCATGCCCGACGCCCGTCAGGCGCGCCTCGCCGGATACCCCGCCACCGCCTGGTCCGATATCGCGGTGGAGCGACCGGACCGTCTGTGCGAGGAGGTTGTCGGCTTTCTGAGTGGCTTCTCGGCGCCATCGACATCAATCGATGCTTCGACCACGTCAAGCCGCGAGGGAGAGGTCGCGGGACTTACCTATCGCATCATGGGGGACGGACCGCCGCTCGTGCTGATGCCGTTTTTCCTGGCGGCCTCGCAATGGGAGCCGGTCTTGCCCCGCCTCGCCGAGCACTTCTCCGTGATCGTGCTCGGCGGCGCGCATATCGGCGGGGTGGCGATGCTGGAGGATCGGGCGAGCCTTCCGAGTTACGGCGATATGCTGTCCGCCCTGGTCAACAGGATGCGGATACCGGAGGGCGCGGCGGTGCTGGAGGTCGGCTGCGGCCCCGCCGCGCTCTGCCGCCAGGTCTTGGCGGACCGACCGGATCTGGCCCTGACCGGCCTTGACGCCAACGGCTATCTCCTGCGCGAGGGCGCGGCCTTGGCGAAGGCGACGGGGCTGTCGGTGACGACTTTCGCGAATGCATCCGAGATTGGGAACGCGGTGACGCCTGGCGGCTTGCGCCTGATCGAGGGTGACGCCACGGCTCTGCCCTTCAAGGATAGCAGCTTCGATGCGCTCTATTCGATCACCGTGCTCGAGGAATGCGATGCCGACGCGGCGCTGGCCGAGATGACGCGGGTCACCCGGCCCGGCGGTCCGGTCGGCGTCGTGGTTCGGGCCATTGACATGCCGCAATGGTGGAACCTGGATCTGCCGCCCGCCATCGCCGCCAAGGTCAACGCCCAACCGCAATCGGTATCGCCCGGCGCGGTGGCGGATCGCTCGCTCTATGCAAGGATGGCGGCGGCGGGCTTCCGGGATATTCAGGGCTTCCCGAGCCTGCTCACCTTCGACCGCCCGGACGGCCCGATCTGGACCTACCGCGCCAGCCATGCCCGGGGCCTGCTTGATACCGAGGAACAAGGGATCTGGGATCGGGAGATCGCGGCGCGCGCGGCGGAGGGATTGCTGTTCCAGGCAAACCCGGTGCATTGCGCGGTGGGCTGGCGGGGGTAGCGGTTCTCCATGCTTCAGGTGTCACGGCTCCGCCGTCACCGCCGTTGTCCTGGCGCAAGGCGGGACCTCGCGATGGGTGATCCAGGCGATGGGCTTTCGGTCTTGTGTCGGATGTCAAGAGGCCCTGCCGTTCGCCAGGGCGACGGGGGGTGTGGGGATGGTGTTGTTTCAGGATTGGGCCTTTCCTTAAGCCGTCGTCCTGGCGCAAGGCGGGACCTCGCGATGGACGTCTTTACGTTAGTCGTCTGATCACTTGGAACCGTCCGAGGCCCCGCCGTTCGCCAGGGCGACGGGGGTGTGAGCCATGGTGTTGTTTCAGGATTGAACCTTTCCTTAAACCGTCGTCCTGGCGCAAGGCAGGACCTCGCGATGGACGCCTTTACGGTAGTCGTCTGATCACGTTGAACCGTCCGAGGCCCCGCCGTTCGCCAGGGCGACGGGGGAAGGGGGTGGGAAAGTCGTCTCCCCTCGGCTCGCGTTCCTCGGTACACTCGGTGCGAGTGTCGTTTGGGGCATGTGTGGGTCGCGGGGCTAGCGCGCCGAGGTCGACGTGGGCTCCGGGGCGCGCTTCCGATATAGGGGAAGGCGCCAATCACCATCCTCCGCTGGAGTACCGCCATGAAGATCACCGCCGTCGAAACCGTGCAGGTGGAGGAGTTTTCGAACTTTCTCTGGCTGCGTATCGAGACCGACGAGGGTCTTGTCGGACTTGGCGAGACCGCGCGCAATCCAAACGCGACAGCCGCCTATATTCACGAGACGGCGTCGCCCTATCTGATGGGCAAGTCCCCGCTCGACATCGAACGCCATCATCACGCCTTGCTGGAAACCGTGGGCAATCGCTTCGCCGGTTATCCCAGCCGTAGTATCGAAATGCGCGGAAACTCCGCCGTCGATCTGGCGCTTTGGGACCTCTTCGGCAAGGCGATGGGACAGCCGGTCTGGCGGCTGCTGGGCGGCCTCTGCCGTGACAAGATTCGGATCTACAACACCTGCGCCAGCGCCGATTACAACCGGGTCGCCCGCGATGGCGCCAATACCAAGACGGTCGAGCATGGCGGGCCCGGCAAGCGCGATTTCACGATCTTCGAGGATCTGGAAGCGCAAATGGGAGCGCCGGAGGACCTGGCGCTTTCGCTCCTGGAAGAGGGCGTGAAGGGCATGAAGATCTGGCCCTTCGATGTCTTCGCCATGCAATCCGGGGGGCACCATATCTCGCTGGAGGATCTGCGGACCGGCGTGTCGGTGATTGAACGGATACGCAAGGCCGTCGGCGACAAGATGGACATCATGATGGAGTACCACGCGCTCTGGCGACTACCACAGATTTGCCAGATCGCGCGGGCGCTGGATGACTTCGATATCTATTGGCACGAGGACCCGGTGCCGATGCACCGTTTCGATGACCTGGAGCGTTTCAAGCAGTCGACCACCGGACGGGTGACCGGATCGGAGAATCTCGGAACCAAGACCTGGTATATCGAGGCGTTCGAGCGCGGCGCGATCGATGTCGCGCATTTCGATCTCTGCTGGATCGGCGGCCTGACCGAGGGCCGCAAGATCGCCGCCATCGCCGAGGCCTATGAACGTCCGATCGCGCCACATGACTGTGTCGGCCCGGTGACCCTGGCGGCCAGCACGCATCTCGTGTGCTCGGCGCGAAACGGGCTTATCCAGGAAACCGTCCGAGCCTTTACCAGGGGCTACTATCGGGATATCGCGACCGAACTGCCGCTGATCGCCGATGGTTTCATCACCCCGACCAGCACGCCGGGCATAGGATTGGATCTGGTGCCGGGATTCACCCGGCGCGCGGATGCGACGGTGCGTCGGAGCACTGTCTAGGAGAGGCGCCTAGAGGCCGGCGTCGCCTTCCCAGAAGTCCTTGTTGAGCGACTTCAGCAACTCGTCATGGGTCTTCTCGAGACAGCCGCGTAGGCGGACCTTGTAGCCGTTATCCGCGTAGAATTTGCACCGCTCATAGGTATCTCGGGCGCTGTCGACACCATCCGGAGCCAGCTCCCGGATCAGGGACTGACCGATCGATTTATCCCAGACGTTGTTCCGAACCGCGGCGGGCGCGATACCCTCGGGCGGGAGCAGATTGATCAGCCGGCTCATGATGACCGCGGCATCGGCCCTGGGGTTGGAGCGCTCGAAGAAACCCTCGGCGGCGAAACGGCGCGGGCCGGTGGCGGTCTCCAGATCGTCTTGCTCGTGAACATTCGCCATGCCCTCGGGCAGACGCGGGACCAGGGCAACGTGACGCGGCACGATCACCGAGACGGATTTGGCGTTAAGCGAGGCGAGCCGCCGCTGATCCAGGCTGACCTTGACCGAGGTGTATTCGCCCTCGCTTTCGAACTCTAGCAGGCCGGTCCCCGAGAATGTCGCGGTCTTGCCGTCGGTTTGATCGACGATCAGTGCCAAATCCCCGGCCCCGGCGAGGTCGTAGCGCTGACCGGCGGTAGGCCGCGGGCGCTTTTCCTGCATGCAGAACGCGCTGAAGAACCCGGTGCAGGTCCCGTCGACGCAGTTGAGCGGCGTCGGTTGCTTGGTCGCGATCAGGCCCAGAACCTGGGGCGGCTCGTCATTGGCGGCAAGGGCCGGTGAGGCGGCGCCGAACGAAAGACACAGGGTTAGCGCGGCGGCGAGAAACGCGACTCCAGGCTTCATGGCCAAAATCCTTCCCTGAGAAGGGACGCGGTGCATTCATCCGAAATTATAGCCACTCACGGGGCGGTTTTGTCGTCAAATCCGCAAGCCGTGGCGTCATTCACAGTGTGGTGAAATCCCGTTTCGGTAAGCACGCGGCTTCATCTTGGATTAACGCCGCTTCCAAGATTTCCCAGTCCCGTGGGTCGACCTTGTGGGTGAGGGTCAGGCCGGGTCGTGATTGATAAGTTAACCTTAGCCGGCATTTCCCATTTGGAACACCTATGGTCAACCTATCGACGATAATCCCGTCATTCAACCCAGTTTGTCCACCCAATCGCGGGTTCAGAGCGCGGTCCGTGCGTGCTGAGCGCGTGATGCCCGCAATTTTGCTACAAACGCCAAAATCAGGGCGTGTTGATCCTTGCTGTCGCCAGCCTCAGCCTCGTTCCAAGGTTTTGTCGGAGTGGGCGCCATCATCCAGCAGCCTTTACCGCTGGCGGGCCCCGCAGGCCGTTGATCAGATCCAGAATGCCATTGAAGACTGACCTGGGCAGACCGGCCTCCGCCATCTGGAAAACAGCATAGCGGGCATGTCTGACTAGTCTCGTACCGGTCTTGATCAGGCGCTCCCGGAGCGAGGTCAACGACCAGGTGGCGATGGCCTCCGGCGTCGCGATGGTACGCAGAAAGTTGGCTATATTGTAGGCCAGAGCGTGAAGCTGGAGCCGGACAGCATTGGCGGCAAAGCGCATGCAGGACAGCCGGGTCCACTTCAGTGCGTACTTGCCTTCCTTGATGTGTTGCTCTGCCGTTCCTCTATCATTGTAAAAGGCAAACACCCGCTCGTTCGGCAGGCTGCGGTTGGTGACCAGAAAGCCGATGGTCGGGAACAACTCGCCCGGATGGAACTCGATCTTGGCGACGATGCGCCGAGCCTTTGACCAGCTTTTGGTGCGATAATGGAAGCTGGTGTAGCGGCGCACGACATGGTTCGGCGGACGGCCTGGTGGTCGCCTGGTCAGGAACGCCACCTGCTCATGCAGTTTGGGGTTGCCTTTGATCCGGATGGCATAGTCCCAGCCTTCCGCCTCCAGCAGGTCGAACAAGGCCGGGATGGCGAACGCCGCATCGGCCCGGAAGCGACGACGGATGATCGACGGCTTGGCTTCTGCCGTGTAGCGCTCCAGCACCGGACGGAGCAGATCCTCCCAGCCATCGGCGCTGTGCACGTTGCCGGGGCGCAAAGCGCAGCGTTCGAGGTCGCCGAACTGGTTGAACACGAACAGCGGGTGCAGGCACTTGGACTGGAAGTGGCCGTTCCACATCGCGCCTTCCTGGTCGCCATGCACGGGGCTCTCGGAACTATCTATGTCCAGGCCGATGACCTTGGATGGACGTTGCGCGTGCACCGCGTCGATCCAATGCCCGGAAAGGTCGGCCAATGCCGCAAGGTTCTCGGGCTGGGTCAAGGTCGCCGTCTCGAACCGACCCATGGCGGAGGCTGATGCGGCCCCATGCTTCACGGCCCGTCCACCGACCAGATGGCGCATGACAGGGTCACGGCTGAGCCGGTCGGCATCGTTGACGTCCTCATAGCCCGCCAGGCGCGAGTACACCGACTGCCTCAGCAGACCCGCAAACGTGTGACGGCCGTTCTTGCCGATGCGGTCGTCGATGAGCAAAGTAGATGCCAGATCGGTCAGGCCAAGCGCATCATCCAACTCGCGATAGACCAGCAGGCCGCCATCAGAACTGATCGCCGAGCCTCGGAAAAGCAGACGAACAGTGCGGTCAAATCTCAGCCGCAACGGACCTGATTTTGCTTCACCCGTTGCATTCGCCATCAAACCGCCGCTCCATCGCGTCTAAGTCATTGACCTCAAGACTTTATCGAAGCTTCGCAGCGCGTAAACCAGATGGTCATCTGGGAAATCCGGGTTGACGTGTGGTAGGTGCGTGGATTTGGGACGGTCACCCCTCCACCCCCACCATGGACAGCCCCGGAAACTTGGGCTAATCAGCCGCTGACGGAACGGCGCGATGGGGCGCCGCGTGCCGGAGGGAACCCGCCATGACCGCTTATTCCGCGCCGCTCGCCGATATGCGCTTTGTCCTGAAGCACGTGGTCGGTCTGCAAAGTGTCGCCCAGCTTCCGGGGATGGAGCCGCTGGACGAGGAACTGCTCGACCAGATCCTCGACGAGGCGGGCAAGTTCTCGGGCAATGTGCTGGCCCCGCTGAACCACAAGGGCGACATCGAGGGCGCGCGGATCGAGAACGGCGTGGTTCGTCCGGTGGACGGCTTCGGCGAGGCTTATACCCAATGGGCCGAGGCGGGCTGGAACTCGGTCCCCTTCGATCCCGAGCATGGCGGCCAGGGCCTGCCCTGGACCCTGTCGACGGCGCTGTGGGAGATGTGGGACGCGGCGAACATGTCCTTCACGCTCTGCCCGCTCTTGACCCAGGCGGCGATCGACGCGCTGGAGCGGCACGGCAATGACGAGCAGAAGGCGACCTATCTCGGGAAGCTGGTCTCGGGCGAGTGGACCGGCACCATGAATCTGACGGAGCCGCAATCCGGCACCGATCTCGGCGCGATCCGTACCCGCTCGACCCGCGAGGGCGATCACTATCTTCTAAAGGGGCAGAAGATCTTCATCACCTGGGGCGACCATGACATGACGGACAATATCGTCCATCTCGTCCTCGCCCGCTCGCCCGAGGGGCCTCCGGGCACCAAGGGGCTGTCGCTGTTCATCGTGCCGAAATTCCTGGTCAACGAAGACGGCTCTCTCGGCCGGCGCAACGACGTGCGTCCGGTCTCGCTGGAGCACAAGATCGGCATCCATGCCAGCCCGACCTGCGTGATGGCCTATGGCGAGGACGAGGGCGCGGTCGGCTATCTCGTCGGCGAGGAAAACCGCGGCATCGAATATATGTTCGTGATGATGAACAACGCCCGTCTCGGCGTCGGGCTCCAGGGTCTGGCGATCGCCGAGCGCGCCTATCAGCAGGCCGTGGCCTTCGCCAGGGAGCGGGTCCAGGGCCGACCGATCCAGGGTGGCGAGGCCGGAGCGCCGATCATCAATCACCCGGATGTGCGGCGCATGCTGCTGGACATGAAATCCCAGGTCGAGGCGATGCGCGGCCTTTGTTACGAGGTTTCCGCCGAGCTTGACCGGGCCAACCGGATCGAGGACGTAGAGGCGCGCGGGGCGGCGCAATCGATGCTCGATCTGATGATCCCGGTGGTCAAGGCCTGGTGCACCGATGTCGGTCTTGCCATCACCTCGACCAATATCCAGGTTCATGGCGGCATGGGCTTCATGGAGGAGACCGGCGCCGGCCAGCATTACCGCGACGCCCGGATCACCACGATCTACGAGGGCACCAACGGGGTCCAGGCGATGGATCTGCTGGGCCGCAAGGTGGCGCGCGACGGCGGCGCGGCGGCGCGGCGCTTCACCGAGGCGGTCCGGGAAACCGTCGCGGCGTTGGACACGACCAAGGGGCCGGAGGCGGCGCTGGCCAAGCATCTCGGCGCCGGCGTGGCGGCGGTGGATGACGCGGTCTCCTGGCTGGTCGAGTCCTTCCCCGCCGATCCGGCCCGGGCGGCGGCGGGCGCGGTGCCGTTCCTCGAGATGATGGGCCTTGTCGCCGGTGGCTGGATGCTGGCGCGGGGCGCGATCGAAGCACGACGGCAGCTCGCGGACGGCGCGGCGGACGCGGCTTTTCTCGGAGGCAAGTTGATCACCGCGCAATTCTTCGCCGAGACCCATCTTTCCCGCGCGCCGTCCCTGCTCGACCCGATCATCGGCGGCGGTGCCCTGGTCATGACACTCGACGAGGCGGCGTTTTAAGAAGCCGGTTTTCCCATGGAACGCTCGGCGCGCGGCAGAATGATCACATATTAATCGTCCGACGTATCGGCGGTGACGCCACGCGCCTTGTTGTCCAAATTAGTGTATGAGACTGCGGGTCACTCCTTCCCGGGACTTCCGCCTTGCATCGCATTCAGCTTCTCGTCGCGCGCCGACTGTCGTTCTTCTACGGTTGGGTGGTGCTGGCCTGCGCCGCCTGCGCGGCCTTCGCGCGCCAGGGGCCAGCGGTGGCGACCTTGACGATTTTCATGGCGCCCATGACCATGGAATTCGGCTGGTCGTCCTCCGAGATGTCCGGAGCGGTGGCGCTGGGCGGGATCCTGGCGGCGATCACCACGCCGATGTTGGGACCCCTTGTCGACCGGCACGGCGCCCGGGCGATGCTCTGCGCGGCGGTGCTGGTTACCGGCGTCGCGGCGCTGTTGCTCTCGCAAACCAGTTCGCTGTTGATGTTTTATCTGTTTTTCTGTGTCGCGCGGATGAACTTCGCCGGGCCCTTCGATCTCGGGATCTATGGCGCGGTGAACAACTGGTTCGTGCGCCGCCGGCCGATCGCCAACTCCATGGTCTCCGCGGCCCTGATGATCGGCCTGACCTCGATGCCGTTGATCGCGCATTTCGCCATGCTGAGCGGCGGCTGGCGGGCCGGCTGGATCGCCGTCGGCCTGACGGTCCTGATCGTCGGCTTCCTTCCGAGTTTCATCCTGATGGCGCGCCGCCCCGAGGATATGGGCCTGCGCCCGGACGGCGACGCGGCCCCCGCCGAGGGCGCCTTGGGCGGGGCGGTGGAGGAGCCGGTCTTCACCCGGGCCGAGGCGATGCGCAGCCCGGCCTTCTGGACATTGCTCGCCTTCACGGCGCTGGCCTATCCGGTACAGGCCGGCGTCAGCCTGCATCAGGCGCCGCATCTCTTGGAGCGCGGCCTCGATCCGACCATCGCCGCGACGGTGGTCAGTCTGTTCTCCGCCGTGACCGGGGTTTCCGGTTTTCTCTACGGAATGTTCACCCGGCGGTTCGGCGTGCGGGCGATGTTGAACCTGTCCGGCGTGTCGATGGCGGCGGGTTGCGTGCTGATCATGTCGGTGGACAGCGCCGCCAGCGCCTATCTTTCGGTGGTGGTGTTCGGTATCGGTCTCGGCGGTCTGCTGACCATTCCGCCGCTTGCCTGGGCGGACTATTTCGGACGCCGCAGCTATGGCGCGATCCGGGGCGTCGCCCTGTCGGTTCAGGTCAGCGCCCAGGCCTGCGGGCCGATGATCTCGGCGGTGCTGCGGGATTGGACCGGCGACTATGTCGCCTCGCTGGAGGTTTTCGCCGGTCTGTCCGTGGCCGCCGCGCTGGTGATCTGGATGGCGCGTCCGCCGGGCAATGTCTGATAGACGTGCCCTCACTCATGCAGTGACGGCTCGAAGGGGCGGAATTTGGTGGTCGACCAGCCGCCGTCGATGGCGAGGGTGTGGCCGGTGATGAAACCGGCTTCGTCCGAGCATAGGAACGCGATGCCGTTGGCGATGTCCTCTGGCGCGCCGACCCGCCCCAGCGGGGTTGAGTCGATCATCAAGTCCCGGAAATAGGCGCTCTTCTCAATGTTGTCGCGGCTCATCGGGGTCAGGATCAGGCCCGGCGCTACGGCGTTCACGCGGATGCCGTAGGGGCCGTAATCCGCCGCCATGTTCCGGGTCAGGCCGACGACCGCGGCCTTGCTCGCCGCGTAGGCCGCGCTCGCCCGTACCCCCACGATCCCGAAGATAGAGGCAAGCTGGACGATGCTTCCGCCGGCGTCGCCGGTCCGGATCGCGGGAACCGCTTCCCGCGCCATGCGAAACAGTGCTCGCAGGTTGACGTCGAGGACGCGGTCCAGGTCCTCGTCCTCGGTCTTGTGTGCCGCGGCCGCGTCGCCGATGCCGGCGTTGTTCACCAGAATACGCAAGCCGCCGAAAGTCTCGAGGCAGGCGGCGACGATCGCCTCGGGCGCGTCATCCCCGGTGATGTCGCGGGTCAGGGTCACACAGCGGCCCGACAGATCCCGCGCCTGTTCCTCGGTTTCGGCCAGACCCTCGGCGTTGATATCGACCGCCAGCACATCGGCGCCGTCGGCCATCAGACGCTTCGTCGTCGCCCGACCGATGCCGGAACCGGCGCCGGTGACGATCGCGGCCCGACCCTTGAGCTTGTCGGTCACGGATGTCTCCCTCGCCGCTGATTCAGTCATGTGGATCGCTCGGGAAGGGACGGAATTTCGTGGTCACCCAGCCACCGTCGACGGCCAAGGTCTGGCCGGTTACGAAACGGGCGTCGTCGGAGCACAGAAAGGCGATACAGGCCGCGACCTCCTCCGGCTCGCCGGCGCGGCCGAGCGGGGTCTGGCTGATCAGACCGTCCTCGACGAAATAGTCGTCCCCGGTCTCGAAGGCGAGCTTGGTCATGCCCGTGCGGATCAATCCGGTGGCGATCGCGTTAATCCTGATTCCATGGGGGCCGTAATCCGCGGCCATGTTCTGGGTCAGGCCGATCACCGCCGCCTTGGAGGCCGAGTAGATCGAGTTGCCGGGAAAGCCCCGCATCCCGAAGACCGAGGCGATATTGACGATGGATCCGGGCGTTTCGGTCTCGCGCATCGCCCGGATGGTCTCGCGGCCAAGCCGGAGCAGCGCGCCGATATTGGTCTTGATGACGCCGTCCAGATGCCGGTCCAGGGTCCCGTGCACCGGGCGGGCATGACCCATGCCGGCATTGTTCACGAGGATGCGGGGCGGGCCGAAGGCCTCGCGGCATTGCTCCACGAGATCGCTGGGCGCGGATATCTCGGTGATGTCACGTCCCTCGGCGATGACCTTGCCCGGTCCGTTGCCCGCCATGCGGGCGGTCTCCTCGACGCCTTCGGGCCGGAGATCAACCGCGAGCACATGCGCGCCCTCCGAGGCCAGCCGCAGGACCGTGGCACGACCGATGCCGGAGCCGCCACCGGTGACGATGGCGGGCCGTCCCTCGAAGCGATCGGTCATGGTGATGCTCCCAATCCGGAGGCTCCCGATCCCGGCCCCGGTCCCGGCTCGCTAACCCGCCGTCCAGCCACCGTCGACGGGCAGGGCCACGCCGGTGATGAATTCGGCTTCGTCGGAGAGGAAGAACATGACGCCCGCCGCGATATCCTTGGGCTGGCCGAGCCGACCGAGCGGGATACCCGCCTCCATCGCCGCGATCCGGCTGCCGTCGTCGTTCTCGAACATGCCGGTCAGCATCGGCGTCATCGAGGCCACCGGCAGGATCGTGTTGACCCGGATGTTCTGGCGCGCGAGTTCCAGGGCGCTTGACTTGGTGAAGGCGATGGCGGCGGCCTTGCTGGTCGCGTAGACCGTGTTTCCGGCCCTGGGGCGCACGCCGGATGTCGAGGCGATATTGACGATCGCGCCGCCACCGCGCTTGTCGAGCTCCGGCACGCCGTGCTTGGTGAAAAGAAAGATCGACTTCACATTAGCGTTGAAGACCCGGTCATAGAGATCATCCTCCATGTCGGCGACCTTAACCGGCGGGTAGGACAGCCCGGCGTTGTTGATGATGATATCGACGCCGCCGAATGCCTTGACCGTGTCGGCGATGACTTTTTGGACCGGTCCAGCCTTACCGATATCCGCCTCCAGCGCGATCGCCGCCGCGCCGATCTCGTCCGCGACGCGCTTGGCGTTCTCGGCGACGATATCGACCACCGCGACCTTGGCCCCCTTGGCCGCGAGCTGTTTCGAGATCTCGGTGCCGAAGCCTCCGCCACCGCCGGTGACGATCGCGACTTTTCCCTGATGGCTCATCCAACGCCTCCCTAAATGCGTCATCCGCGCTAACCGCGTTCCAGTCAGTATAGCCAAGGCATGGCCCGACTCCGATCGCGAGAGTGATCATCCGGAACCCAAAATCACCTACCCGCGCCAACAGTCACTATATCCCGCCGCGCAATGCGTGTTACCATTCACCGGAGAGGTTTCGCCGTTCGTCACGGACGGCGCGCGTGAACCGGGCGCGTGTATCCGCGCATATCGAGAATTGGGGGGTCGTCATGACGAAAGCATCGGATCTGTTTATCGAATGCCTGGAAGCGGAAGGTTGTGAGTACATTTTCGGCATTCCCGGCGAGGAGAACCTGGATTTTCTGGACTCCCTCTCGCGTTCCAAAAAGATCCGGCTGATCCTCACCCGGCATGAGCAAGGCGCGGGCTTCATGGCCTCGGTCTATGGCCGTCTGACCGGCAAGACCGGAGTTTGCGTCTCGACGCTGGGTCCCGGCGCCACCAACTTCACCACCGCCGCCGCCTATGCCCAGCTCGGCGGCATGCCGATGCTGATGATCACCGGCCAGAAACCAGTGAAGAAGTCCAAGCAGGGCCGTTTCCAGATTCTCGACGTGGTCGACATGATGGGGCCGATCACCAAATACGCGGTGCAGATCGTCGCCGGCGACAATATCCCCAGCCGGGTCCGCGAGGCCTATCGGATCGCCGAGGAGGAAAAGCCCGGCGCGGTCCATATCGAACTGCCCGAGGATATCGCCGACGAGGAAACCGACGAGCGGCCGATGACGCCGAACCCGGTGCGCCGTCCGATCCCCGAGGACAAGGCGATCATCCGCGCGCTGGAGAAGATCCACGCGGCCAAATCGCCGATCCTGGTCATCGGCGCCGGCGGAAACCGCAAGATGACCTCGAAGATGCTGACCAAGTTCATCGAGAAAACCGGTATCCCGTTCGTGACCACCCAGCTCGGCAAGGGTGTCATCGACGAGCGGCATCCGCTGTTCATGGGCTGCGCCGCGCTGTCGGCGGGTGATTATGTGCATCGCGCCGTCGAGGCCGCCGATCTGATCATCAATGTCGGCCATGACGTGATCGAGAAGCCGCCGTTCTTCATGGAGAAGGGCGGCACCGAGGTAATCCATGTCTCGATGAACACCGCCGAGGTCGACCCGGTTTACTTCCCGCAGCTCGAGGTCATCGGCGATATCGGCAACGCGATCTGGCAGCTCAAGAACGGCGTGCGCAAGAAAGAGGAGGCCGGTTGGGACTTCAGCCGCATGATGGAGGTCAAGCTGCACGGTGACGCGCAAATCGCCGAGGGCAAGGACGACATGCGCTTCCCGATCTATCCGCAGCATCTCGTGGCCAAGATCCGCGAGGCAATGCCGGATGACGGGATGATCTGCCTCGATAACGGTGTCTACAAGATCTGGTTCGCGCGCAATTATCCGGCGCATGAGCCGAACACCGTGCTGCTGGATAACGCGCTCGCGACCATGGGAGCGGGTCTGCCGTCGGCGATGGCCGCGCGGCTGGTCTATCCGGACCGCAAGGTCATGGCGATTTGCGGCGACGGCGGCTTCATGATGAACAGTCAGGAGCTGGAGACCGCGGTTCGCGAGAAGATGAACATCGCGGTGCTGATCTTGAACGACAGCGCCTACGGCATGATCCGCTGGAAGCAGGCCAATATGGGCCTCAAGGACTGGGGCCTGGAATACGGCAATCCGGATTTCGTGAAGTACGTCGAGTCCTATGGCGGCATCGGCCATCGGGTCGGCTCGGCGGCGGAATTGCCCGGTATCCTGAAGCGGGCCCTGACCGAGCCCGGCGTGCATCTGATCGACTGTCCGGTGGACTACGCCGAGAACGACCAGATCCTGAACATTGACATCAAGAACCGGTCCGCGGCGATCTGATCGCCGGGACCGACTTTTCGATCGAAAGAGAGACGGCCGTGCCACACGCTTCCATCAACGGCATTCAGCTTTACTACGAAGTCGCGGGCCCCGGCGACGGGACTCCGATCCTGTTGTCCAACTCGCTGGCCTCCAACCTGACCATGTGGGACCTCCAGGTCGAGCCGCTGGAGATGGAGGGCTTCAGGGTGATCCGCTATGACAGCCGCGGCCACGGCCAGTCGGACGCCCCGGCGGGGGATTACAGCATCGAGATGCTGGCCGATGACGCCGCCGGGCTACTCGATCATCTCGGCATCGCCTCGGCGCATTATTGCGGCCTTTCCAAGGGCGGCATGGTCGGCCAGATGCTGGGTGTGCGGCATCCCGACCGGGTCAAGACCCTGGCGCTCGCCGATACCGCCGCCTTCATGCCGGCCAAGGATGTCTGGGCGCAGCGGATCGAGACGGTTCGTCACGGCGGCATGGAAGCCGTGGTTGACGGCACCATCGACCGCTGGTTCACCCATCCCGGTCAGCAGCGCATCCCCGACGAGGTCGAGAAGGTGCGCGGCATGATCCTCTCGACCCCGGTTGACGGCTTCATCGGCTGCGGCAAGGCGATCATGGCCATGGACATGCGCCCGACCAACCCGTCGATCAACAAACCCACCGTGGTGATCTGCGGCGAGGAGGATACCGGCACGACCCCGGAGCAGGCCAAGGAGATCGCCGACGCGATCCCCGGCGCGACATTGGAGCTGATTCCCCATGCCGCGCATCTGGCCAATATCGAGCAACCCGTCGCCTTTACCAACGCCTTGCTCAAACTGGTGATGGATAACCGCTAGGCGGTCGAGAGTTTAAACGGCGGCTGGCCTCTTGAGGCCGGTCGCCGCTTCCTCCGCGCTACTTGGTCAGCGTCAATCGGGCGACGCCGAGCGGCACGGAGAACTTCTTGCACCATAGAAAGACTTCCAGATAGTCCCCGACATCCAGGCCCGCCGGCACCGGGTAGACCTGGGCGCCCTTGTTTCGTCTTAGCTTGGCGAAGTTCGTGCCCTTGGCGAATCTCCCCTTGTTGCCGAAGGCGACATAGGGATCCGGCGCGCCGTCGAAGGTAAAGTCGGAGCCGAGGCTGACCGCCCAGGTATTGCCGCTTCGAATGATGCTGGCGGTGCCGGTCGTCACGTGATTGCTCAATCCCTTGAAGCTCCCGGTCGCGGTCTCGTGTCCCTTGATCGCGTGAGAGACCTGGTGCTTGCCGGTCGCGGCCCTGGCCTCGCCTTGCGAGGAACTGGACCAGGGCGAGCAGGCGCCGAGGGCCAGGGTGGCGGCGACCAGAACGGCGAATGTGGTTGGCGTTTTCACGAGATGTCCCCAATCAAAAGCGTTGGCGTCAACGCCATTTGGGGTCGCGCCGGCCCACGCGCACATCACCTCGGTTCACGGTGCCGTGGGGTTCACGATGCCGTGGAGGCCTCGAGGTTGTGGCGCGTGGTTACGCGGTATCGCTTCAGCCGTTATAGAACCGGGGACCACGCTCGCGTAGCCAGACCCGCAACAGATGGCGCTTGCGGGCCGGGTCCGGCCAATCGGTGAACTTGGTGCGTTTGTGCCCCATGATCCGGTTGTTCACGAATTGGATCTGTCCCGGCTCGAAGAAGAATTCCTTGTACATGGCGGGGTCGTCGACGATCGAGAACCAGGCCGCCAAGGCATCCTCGCTCCGCTGGTCGACGGGTTTTCCGGCGAGCCTGTAGCCCTGGTACATCAGGTTGCGCGATACCCGAACCCTGAGGCGGCCCTCCTCGGCGGCGAGTACCGGGCGATGGATGGTCATCGCGTCGCCCTCCGCGTGCTCGCGCTGGCGATCGAAGAAGAACGGTTGGTACAGCCGGTCGATCAGATCCGGGAACTCGGCGTCCATGCGGTTATGTACGGCGGTCATGCTGACCACCCGGCTGATACCACCCTCCATCGCCGGGTGCAGACAGAGCAGGCCCACATGGTCCGGCGGACAGAGGTTGTAGGAATTGTCGGTGTGAAAGCTCTGGTCCTCGTTGGTCACGTCAGGGCGGACCCCGTTACCCGACGGTCTGCCGAGATCGGTGACCGAGTAGAGCATCCGGCCATCCATCCATTTCTGCGCCACCGGCCGGCCGGTCATGCGCGCCAGCAGCCAATAAATCGCCATCACTTCCTCGGTGCTCATTTCGTCCAGCGGCAGGCGGTCGATGATGGCGAAGCCGAGACCCTCGTCAAGTTCCCGCCGCGCCGTCGCCATCACCGCCGCGCAAGCCGGCATCTCCACGTCGTCCGGCCCCAGCGTCAGGACCGGGAGGGGATTGGCCCGCAGCACGGAGAGGGTGTCGCGAATTTCCAAGAGACATTCCGGTGACAGCGTGATCGTGCCCTCATCCGCTCGCAGCGACGCGCCGGTCCAGGCATCGCGCCCGGTGAAGCGACCGAAGATGCTGGGCGTGTCGACGGTCAGATCCTCGGCGACGGACATGATCGAACTCCGGATATCCTTGAGAGCCCGCAGTTTCCACCGCGTGGCGCATGGTTGCAAGCGGCTGGTGATTTCGGTCAGCATGGGCGCGCGACAAACCCTCGCGCAACCCATCAGCCGAACCGGAAGCAACCATGGCCGACATCACCTCCAACAGGCTTTCCACCACTCTCCTGGATATTCACTATCTCCGCGCCGGGGCCGGCGATCCACTTGTTCTGCTGCATGGTTGGCCCGAGTTTTCCGGGGTCTGGCGCAAGAACATCCCGGTCCTGGCCGAAGGCTTCGACGTGATCGCGCCGGATCTTCGAAAATTCGGCAAGACCCGGCTCCGCGATCCCGAGGACAAGACCCCGACGACGCCGGATGTCCTGGCCGAGGATCTCGCGGCGCTAATGGACGGGCTGGGGCTGACGCGGGCCGGTATCGTCTGTCATGACGTCGGCGCCTATGCGGCCCAGGCCTTCGCGAGACGCTGGCCTGAGCGCGTGTCGGGTCTGTTGTTCTTTGACTGCCCCTATCCCGGCATCGGTGGACGTTGGGCCGAACCAGGGCATCTGAAGGAGATCTGGTATCAGTCCTTTCATCAGAAGGCCTTCGCCGCCGATCTGGTCGGTTACAACCGCGATACCCGCCGGATCTATTTCAAGTATTTTCTCTCCCATTGGGCCCATGACCCCAATGCCTTCGACGAGGATCTCGAGGCCTGGGTCGATAACTTCATGTTGCCCGGCAATGTCCAGGGCGGTTTCGACTGGTATATCGGCTTCAACGACATTCGAATCCGCGTGATGACCGAGATGGCGGCGGGAACCGCTCCCACGCCCGAGCCTCTCGACATACCGACGCGCGTCCTTTGGGGCGCCAGCGACCCGGTCCTGAAGGCGGAGTGGAGCGACCGGCTTCCGGAATATTTCAACGAGATCGACGTTACCGTGGTGCCCGAGGCCGGCCACTTCGTGCCCTATGAACGCCCGGATTTCGCCAATGCCGAGATCGTCCGGTTTTTCGAACGGGTTTTCGCGGGATAGGGATAACTTTCTAGAGATTTCGTTCGATTCTCGGGCGAACTTTGGTTTTTCGCGGTTAAGCGGTCGCGTGTTAGGGTGTCCGAACTTAAATCACTTGGCGGTGGGCCGGACGACGACCGAGCCCATGCGCCATTGCCATTGCGAGGCCTCTTGCCGCTGCTTCATCTCGCCATTCTCGCGGTGATCCAGGGATTGACCGAATTCCTGCCGGTTTCCTCCTCCGGCCATCTGGCCCTGGTTCCCCATGTCATGGATTGGCCGGATCAAGGCTTACTGATCGATATCGCCGTCCATGTGGGAACCCTGGGCGCGGTCATGGTATATTGCTGGCGCGATATCGGCCGGATGCTGGTGGGGCTTCTTCGGATGTTCCAAGGGCGGCGCGAGCCGGGCTTGCGTCTGGTTACGCTGATCATCGTCGGCTCGGTGCCGGTGGTGATCGCCGGGTATCTGGTGTCGCGCTATCTCGGCGACGCGCTCCGGACCATGGAGGTCATCGCCTGGTCGACCATCGGATTTGGCGTGCTATTGGGGATCGCGGATCGGATCGGCATGACCATCCGGCGGATCGAGCATATGGACCACGGCACGGCGCTGTTTATCGGCGTGGCGCAGGTCCTGGCCCTGATTCCCGGCGCCAGCCGCTCCGGCGTGACCATGACGGCGGCGCGATTCCTCGGCTTCGAGCGCGCCGACGCGGCCCGTTTCTCGCTGCTGCTCGGCATTCCGGCGATCCTCGGGGCGGGTACCCTCGGCGGCCTGAAGCTATACGAGGCCGGCGACATATCGCTTGGTCTGGACGCTGCCTTCGCCGCCGGGGTGGCATTCGTCGCGGCCCTGATCTCGATCAGCGTGATGATGGCCTGGTTGCGCCGGGCCGGCTTCATGCCATTCGTGATCTATCGGATCCTGCTCGGCGGCGCGTTGCTCGCCTGGATATACCTCGCCTAACGCTGGATCACCCTCAGGCGGTGACCCGCGAGCGATTATAGCGACCTCCGGGCCGGAACCGGTCGAGATAGGTCGGCAGCACGATCTCGCAGGGTGTGGGCTCGATACCCAGATCCGCCAGTCCCGGCGTATCCTCGGCCACGACATTGTCGGATTTCAGCAACTCGACCTGATCGCGGGTCAATAGCGGCTTCGGCAGCAGCTCCAGGAACCCGGCCTTGATCCGCGCGGCCCAGAACGGCACCGGGATCAAGGGACGCGGCCGCTTGGTATGCGCCATCATCAGTTCCATCAGCTGGCGGAAGCTGTAAACCGTCGGCCCGCCCAGCTCATAGGTCTTGCCCGCCGCGTCGCTCCGCTCCAGCGCCGCCAGCGCCGCCGCCGCGACATCCTGAACGCAAACCGGCTGAAATCTGGTATGGCCGCCGCCGATCAGCGGCAGGGCCGGGGCCAGACCCGCGAGGCCGGCGAATTTGTTGAAGAAGCCGTCATCCGGGCCAAAGATGATGCTTGGCCGCAAGATAGTCGCGTTCGGGAAAGCCTCGCGAACCGCCGCCTCGCCGATCGCCTTGGAACTGGCATAGCTTGACTTGGAGTCGGCGTCGGCGCCGATCGCCGAAACATGCACCATTTGCTTCGCGCCGGCTTCGGTCGCCGCCGCGGCGATCAGGCCGGGGCCGCTTGCTTGGACCGCGTCGAAGGTGTTTCCGCCGTACTGATAAAGAATGCCGACGAGCGAGATGACGATCTCGGCGCCCTCCACGGCCTTGGCGACCTGTCCGGCGTTGGTGACATCGGCCTTCACCGGGGTGATCTGGCCGACCGCCCCCATGGGTTTTAGGAATTTCGCGCGCTCCACGTCGCGGCACCCGACGGTGACCCGCGCGCCGCGCCGCGCCAATTCTCGAACGATCGTGCGCCCGACGAAACCCG
>Ga0181579_10001207_pt1 | contig 21391 bp, 44 predicted proteins | sample 071ome_24_FD_132996 | JGI IMG/M metagenome (GOLD analysis project Ga0181579, IMG submission 132996) | Coastal salt marsh microbial communities from the Groves Creek Marsh, Skidaway Island, Georgia - 071402CT metaG (megahit assembly) | ecosystem: Environmental > Aquatic > Marine > Intertidal... | reverse complement strand
AACCATTATGTGAAAAAATTGAACAAGGGGTGTCAAAATTGACGTTTTTTGCTTTAATATTGCACCCTGGTATAGTATATTAACTAACACATTTAATAGACTAAAATAAAAATGCGACAGTTTAAAATTATCGCCGATCAAAAGACGGTCAGGTCAAGTAACTTCCAGCGATACACGAATGAAGTTACTAAGACCGACATCATGTCTCCACAAGAGGAGGCCGAAGTAGCATGGAAGGCTAGAGAGGGAGATCAGGCGGCAATCGAACGCCTAGTCAAGGCGAATCTAAGATTCGTGATCTCAGTAGCCAAGTCCTATGCAGGTGGAAGCACAGTCAAACTGGACGATCTCATTAACGAAGGAAACATGGGTCTTGTAGAAGCAGCTCAAGATTTCGATCCTTCAACCGGGTTTAAGTTCATCTCGTACGCCGTGTGGCACATTCGTAAGAACATGTTGAAATACTTAACTGACAGCTCAAGAGTTGTTAGGTTGCCCCAGAACAAGGTTCAGAGCCTACATAAGATGCGACGCATTGAGGCCGAGCTTGCTTCTGAATTTGGTCGAGATGCAACCGAAGAAGAGGTAATTGACGAGTTCTTGACCAGGGAGCTTGAGGCCGGCCGAATCACTAGTATTCCAAGCACAGAGGCAATCAAGTCCCTAAAGCAGTCGATCTCAGCTGATAAAAGAGCTGCCAGCCTAGAAGGTAATCCAAACGACGATCCAGACGACAAGTTTGGTCCGATCAACGTGATCAATGGAGATCCTCTAGGTACTGATCACAAGGTAAACCGAGAGTCTAGTATTAAGTTCTTGGATCGACAGCTGGGTCGACTAAACGGAATCGAGCGTGATATCGTGCTCTCGTACCACGGCATCGGTAAGAGTCAGGAATCTTTAGGTGCGATCGCAGATCGATACGAATGTTCTTCTGAAAGAATTCGACAAAGATACAAGAAATCGATTAAGAAGCTTCAGCTTGGAGTGCGTCAAAGCGGTCTGCAATTGAGCGACGTGCTTTAATCAACTAGACCCATAGCCCAGCAACGCTTAACCATTGCCTTCACAAATTCTGGGTTATCATTCACTCCGCGATCAAAAATATCCCGGGATCTGGAATCTATATCCAGTTCCTGGGTTTTTGCTTTTAGGGACATGATGATTTCTTTTGGAATGTTGCCTAATCGACCAGACTGCTTGGCTTTCATGATCTGTTGAAATTCAGGAATGCCGGCCAGTTCTTTGTATACTTCTTCATAGGCAATGTGCTCGGCCCCTTTGTGATGTACGATCTCCCCAGTACCTGGGAGGAGGATCGAAACTGGGTTGCCATCGCTGAGGTCTTTCCAGTAGTATCTTAATCCGCGAGTATCGAAGTCCTGAAATGCCGGACCCTGTTCCCAGCCTTGAAATTCATCCGGACTGTAGTAGATGTGCTGGTCGTAGGTACCGCGACTAGGACGGGTTTCTCCTCGACTAGAAAAGTATCTTTGGGCTCCAGTAAACTGGCCCTCTTTCCAATTTGAATTGACACACATGATTACCCCGTGCTGGCCACCGCCTTCTAGGCCGAATTCCTTGTTTTCTGGTTCTTCTGCCTCGACTACTTGGCGATACCACTTCTTATAAGATTCTACGTTTGATTTCATCTTAAATGTTCCTTTTAGTTATTTATTAGATACTGCGTTCCATTCCGTCCATTCCCGAACAAAAAACTCCTCCGGCTTGGCACCCAGGGAGCGGCTCAATTCCTTGCCGTCTTCTTCTACTAGGATCACAGTTGGTATGCTTCGGATCCTGTATCTCTCCAGGTACTCGTGTTCAGAGTCGACGTCTATTTTTTCTACCGGAAAAGTCTCACTGAGTTTTTCCATTACTGGTCCGAGCATCCGGCACGGTGCGCACCACGCGGCGCTAAAATAGAGGTACTTCATAGGTTTACCTGATTTATTTTTTTTATTTATTCCCACCATGTGGGCCCCGGTTCCCCGCGCCGCGCGCGAAAAATTTTCTGGTGTCACCCAGTGTCCACTGTAAACCTCGAGTCGCGCGGACAGTATAACTTATTATATGTATGACTTTTGGCAAAGAAAGTGTTTTCCTGTATCTTTTGGGGAACCCTAATCGGGATCCTAATCCTTTCAATTGAAAACCAATCTAAGGATACCAGAACCAGGACACAGGACAGCCTGAAAGAAGAAATAAAAATAGAAGTAAATGAAATACACAGGTAAATGGTGGGATAACCCAGACCGATCAGATCAGGAAAGACCAGTAGCCCAGGCTGCAGCTAGATCCTTGATCTTCATTGTGGCCTTGGTATTAACCTTGATCTTGCTGACAGGATGCAGCACGCAACAAGAACCTATACCAACTCAATTTAGAGAAAAGATAGATCTATCACAGTTAGACTCGATTCCATGTATATACTATTGGGAAGTAAGAGAAGGCAGACTCCAGATCTGGACTGTAGCAGACGAAGTAGAAAACGAATTAGAGAGACTCCGATACCTACAAGAAAACTTTTATGAATAAGATGAAGATCGAACTATTCAAACAGGTAGGCCAATGGTATCTCATACCCTCTATAATAATAACCTGGGATAGATACCTGAACGGAGCTTACGGAATAGCCCTGGTCTGGTTTGGCCACGGAATAGAACTCAGGTTCCTAGAGAAGAAATAGGTCCAGAGGTCCTTCCGCCCCCGGGAATTTTTTTGCCCTCCGGAGAAATTCATTTTTAAGGAGTCCTACCTTCCTGGAAATTTTTTTCCACCTGGAGATGGGACCTTTTTTGCCCCGGCCCTTTAATTCACAAAATTCAACCTATCCGCCTATATATGATATATATCAATCCTGGTATATAGGCCCCAGGGGCACCTGGAGGGCCCCAGAGGTGACCCCGGGGCACTATTCTCGCCCGTGAGGCCCCATAGCCTGGTAATAATGGGCCCCGAGGCTCCATACCTGTTCCTGGCAAGGTTGAGGAATTCTGCTCGTTCAGGCCTGGTATATAAGATATAATATAGATTTATGTAGTTTCCTACAGGTTCGCCCGGTACCTGATCTAAAATAATTGCAACTTTACCGGGTTATATCCGTCCAGACTCCAGGAGTCCGGCGGTCTGGAAGAAATCTAGTAGTCTACTAAAAATACTATAGGTTTTCAGACTCGCTCAGTTATTGAAAGTCAATCAGTTAGGCGGGGACATAAATCCTGTTTCGATACCTGAAGAATACTATTCTTCTTTTTTCCCGCTCCCGGCATCGGGCGAAACTACCTAAGGCTTCTTAGACCCTTTGGCTCTTAGCAGTAATTCCGAATCCTGTGTGAAGATTACCAAAATAAAACCGGTTGATAATCAATCAGTTGAGCGAACTTAAAAGCTACTATTGAAAAACTTGCGGGGTAAATGCGGTAAATAATAAAAAAGAATCTAAAATCTTTAGTGAGGAAATCTTACCTTAAGTCTTAAAACTCGCTCCGGATCTGGACGAGAAATGAGTCTATTATACTTTACGAAAAAAGGGCTCCCCGTTTTTGGAAACCCTATATCTAATATAAGAAAAATCGGGGACACCTAAAAATAAATCAATAAATATTATCATGAACAAGAAGAACAAGACCAATGTCCGGCTAAAGGAGGTTGAGCTCTCTCAGCAGGAATGGTGGGATGCGCAGCGGAGTTCTGTTCACCGCAATCAGAAGCGCTACACTCGCAAAGGCAGGCGCCAGAAGAACTGGCTCCCGGACGATAGCGACGAGTACTAGCGCCTAGCAGTGGTCGCCCTTAAAAGATTTCGAATAAAATCACCCATAATTTTTTTAATTCCTGAATTATGCCTATATTTACTCTATAACCAATTAATAAAAATCAGATGAAAACAAAAGTAATTAACGGAGTATTTACAGTTTGGGCTAGTGGCCTAATCTGCTTATCAGTTTGGGGAATTGGATTCGCAATCTTCAGCTTAGTAACTGGCAACTATTCTACCGGTATGAGTTTCGAATTTTAAAATCCCTAATTGTTGTGTGGGAAACCTGGTCTTTACGGCCAGGTTTTTTTATGCAGTAAAATCAGTGTGTTTAATCTTTTGGGAAAAAGGTTAAACAACCTAAGCTGGCCCAGCCTATCTGACTCCTGCACCTTGCAGACTTCGCCCGACGACCGGAGCGACAGTAACCTGATTTACATCGGAGGGTTAAATTTTGGGATTCGCTCCGGATGCTGGGCGACTCTACCTGGTTTGGATACCTTGCGGAGTTGGCTCAGGAAAAAATGAAAATAAATTTTTAAATCCAAATTATTATACCTATATTAGATATATGAAACAGATAGAATTTAGAAAATGTCTTGGATTCCCAGCAGCGATGAGGATTCAAAAGGATTTAATTAGGAAAGGATTTGAATTAGGAAAAGATTTTGTTGTGGTGAGGGACAAGAAAAATCCAAAGATATTTAGAATTTCTCCACCAATTACTCTAGATTAAAATAAAAATAAATTTTTTTATTTAAAGAATTTTACCTATATTTATATTATGAAAATACTAAAAGAAATCCAGGTAAAACCAAAACCCTACACAGAAACTTTTTTCCTATTTGAAGTAGAGGATTATCCAGAAGGGTGGGAATATTCCATCAGGGTTTATGAAAATGGGGATTACACCATTCATAACCATCTAGGAATCCAATTATTTTTATCTACAGATTATAATTATGAAGAAGATGAGGAATTCAAGGATAAGATTCTAGAATATATGGGGGATAAACTTAGGAATAGGTTAGGATTTGATTTAAAGTAATTTAAGGGAGGATAACCTCCCTTTTTTTATTTCCCCTGCCTGGGGCGAGGCCTACATTGGAATCCTTCCAACAGAAAGGATACAGTCCCGCTCCGGCCGCCGGGCGACACGGATCCGGTTTACTACGGAGGGTTAAATTTTGGGATTCGCTCAGGTCTGGACGAATCTCTCCGGAAACCACGCGTACCTGAGGAGGGCAGAGTTCGCTCTCATTTATTTTTTCGCAGGATTTTTTTATTTAAAGGATTTTTCTTATATTAGTATTAACTTAAAACACATACATCATGTACGGATTAGAATTTAAAAAGTGTGATCGGTGTCAGTGCCACACCAACATCACCACAGGATCGTGGTTTAATCAGGAAATGATTTGTCGCGATTGTGATCAGAAGGAGAGAGCACATCCACGATTCGAGGAGGCAAAGTTGGCAGAGAGTCTCGCAGTTCAATTAGGAAATCTTAACTTCCGAGGAATCGGTAAACCCCATGACCTATGATAAAGTCCAGAAATGAAATGCCTCGTGGACCGATTGAAATCGATCTTAGCGGACCAGACGGAAACGTATTCGTACTCATGGGTATGGCGAAGAGATTTGCAAAGCAATTAAATCTGGAGATCGAAGGTCAGGACGTCTTAGAAGGGCTAGGCTTTTCTGAAAGCCAGAGCGCAGGAGATTGGATTGTGGATCAGATGAAATCAGGAGATTATGAAAATGCAATTCAAGTATTCGATCGTTATTTTGGAGAGTATGTAATTCTGTATAGATAAGAAAAGATTAACTCCGTAGTAATAACTTAAACCCCATACCAATGAGTAATGTAAAAGAAATCTTAACCCAAGCCTTGGGTCTGACTGAGAAGGAGTTCTCAACCCTCGCTGATTATGCTTACTGCGACCAGTTCGTGCCAAGTCAAATGAGCGTAGTGCAATGGCAATCGCGCATGAAGGAGGCCATGATGGAGGAGGAACAAATGGAGCAGGAGCTCGGTGAATCCTTGTGGAATCCAGGAGACAAAAGAATTCTGATGAATATTCTATATCGCCAGCCGAAGTAATCCCTCAGCGGGACCCGTATGATTTAGGAAGAAGGAGTCTATTGGACTCCTTTTTTTATGCTCAAAGCCAGGAGCGAAGAGAGCATGAGGCTTGCTAGACATCGGGGTATCCCACATCGCTCTAAGGTATATCCTAAAAACTTTACACCAGATTTTTATTTCCCAATTATTATTTGTATATTTACTTATACTTAAAACAAAACACATGTACGGACTAGATTGTAATTATTACGAGAAATTATTTTCAACCATCGACGAGCTCATCGCAGACGTGATACAGAGCGGGATGGACCCAAACTACGAGATCCTGAGGAACGGGGAACCGACCGGGGAAATGGCAATTGATTTAATTCAGTTTTAAAATGAGTAAGTGGGTAATCTTTGATTTGGACGGGACGCTTGCCGACATTCGAAAAAGACGAGAGTTGGCAAGTCTCCCTGACGGTAAGATCGATTGGGACCAGTTCTTTGATCCGAAGAACGTGGAGTTGGACGAACCGAACCATCCGGTAATCGAGGCTTGTAAAGCTATGAAGGTTCGAGGCTACGACATTGCGATTTTCTCAGGTCGGAGCAAGGCTACCAAGTCGGCTACGCTGGATTGGTTGTCCAAGTGGGAGGTACCTTATGATGTCTTAAAGATGAGGCCGACTGGGGAGGACTGGCACTTTATGCCGGACGATAAGTTAAAGCAACACTGGTTGGATAGTCTATTTCCGGATAGGTCTAAACTACTCTGTGTATTTGATGACCGTGATAAGGTTGTTGATATGTGGAGGCGCAACGGAATCGCCTGTTTTCAGGTAGCGCCCGGTAATTTCTGATTCCTTGTTTTAAGTTAGAGAAAGGTCGACTCCGTAGTCGGCCTTTCTTGTTTTTTATAGATTTTTTGGATTTAATTTTTTGGTTTAAAAAAGTTTTACTATATTTACAGTAACAACAATAAATTAGTCTATAAAACCTGAGAGTTATAACCACTGTACAAATAAATAATAATATACTCCTATGACTACACCGTTAATACAAGAAGCAATCAAACTATGGAGCCAATCTAAAGGCTATGCTGAATCGGATATCAAGTCAGTCAAGGTTAGGTATAGCGATCCAAATATAGAATTCCACACCTTTAGTTTTGTAGCTCCATGCGGTAAAGTAATGCTTAAAGCATTTAAACACAATGACCGTATAAAATTAATCGAGTTAACATGATGGAAGTAAACGAAGTAAAACAGAATCAGGGGTTGATTAACTTTATCAACTCTGTAGACGGAGAACTGGGCCGGGACGAGGACAGCTTGAACCTATTTGAATGGGTAGTCGAAGATCATTTCGACGAGGTCTTTAACCAGAACCGAGAGTATTTTATGCAAAGGCCTGAGATGCTTCACCTCTCGAATGAGAAGGTAATGTGGGAATTGGAAAGTATGTTAGAATACTTTGTGGAAAAAGAAGAGTACGAGAAATGTGCTAGATTAAAAAATTTAAAGGAACAGTTCTTTAAAAAAATAAAAGAATTTAGTACTATAGATTAAAGGATATTCATCTTATTGTTTATCATTTTGGTTATTATGTCGGAAAAAGGTCTTCAACTAGAAGGCCTTTTTCTTTTGCTCAAAGCCAGGAGCAAGTGAGCATCACTATGCACCTTTTTATGCTCGCCCAGGAGCGGGTTCTGCATGGTACTATCCGTTGCAAACTTCGCTCCTAAAAAACTTTCAACTTTTTTAGGATTTATTTTTTTATTTCAAGGATTATTCGTATATTTACTTATAACTTAAAACAATTACATTATGTCTTTTAAAAATCCTTATGCCCTACTGAACTACGACATGGATAATATGAAATCCACACCCGAGTTCGAGAAAGTAACCGAGTCAATTGATAACACACTTGATGAATTGGCTAATGAAATAAAGAGTAAATCATTTGATATCGATCCAGACCAGATTGGATATTGTTTTTACGGCAATTTGCACTGGGGATCGATTGGGGAGAACCGTAAGACTGGGGACTCGCGCATCGATGAACTCATCAGCGGAGCGATTAAGAAACTCAAGGTGCTGGCAAAGAGTCCCGAGGCCAAGGGAGCCGGGATGGGTGACACACATACGGACGAGTGTATCGCATATGCCTTGGACAAGCGCATGGCGGCCGAGCCGGTTATGCATGGTACCCTACTAAATCGTAAATAAATTTTTATTTGTCAGGAATAATTAGTATATTTACTATATAACTTAAAACAATTAACATGGTATTAGAACCAATCAATCCACAAGAATTACGTAACCGATTAAATGTCGGTACGGTACAGTTCGCATTTAAGAAATTGGACGGGACCTTACGCACGGCGTTGGGAACCACTTTACTCGAACAGGTCCCGCTTGAAAATCATCCAAAGGGAGGCAGCTCAAGCCCGAAGGTTGTAACCTACTTTGACCTGCAAAAACAAGAGTGGAGGTCAGTGAGTGTCAATCAAGAAATCTTTATCGCCGAATAATGTCGAACACCAGAATCTCAGAGAAGGAAACCCTGGAAATGCACGGGGTTTCCTTAGCAGACTTAATCTATGACTCCGTAGTACCGGCTTGCTGTAGTGAAGGATGTGAGGTTGAGCCGGACGGAGAGTGTGAACATGGAAACCCATCAGTATTAATTAGTTTTGGAGTAATATGAAAAAAGGAACAGTAAAGAAATATCCGAACGGATTCAAAGAAAAATTGGAATATCATTTTAATCAAATGATTCAAGCGTGTAAAGACGAGAATGCGGACGGGGTTCGATACTCGATGGCGAAGCTGGGATACTTCGCCGAACGAGAAGCCCAACGCTTGGAGGCGCTTGAGTTAGTTCTTGACGAAGACGATGATTAATTGGAATCCAATCCAAGATCGGCATGTTGAAGGGCGAGTACCCCAAGGTAGCGTGTGGATCAGACTGGACCGAGAAAATAAGCCTATCAGTTGGTATACTATATTTAACGGAGTAACCAACAAGTGGATGGCAGAAGAAGAAGATTCGATTGAGTTAATAAAAGATATACTAGAAGAGGAATATAATCGATTCCTCACCGCTGTAGAGATCAGCGGCAGTTAGTGTAGGTGGATTGTTTTAGGTTTGGAAAGCCCTGCTTCGGCGGGGCTTTTCTTTGTTCCAAGTCCTGAGCCGCGAAACAATTAAATAAGTCGAGCTGCACTCGCTCCGAACAAATAACAATATGATTTTTTTATTTCAAAAATTATTCGTATATTTACTTACACTTAAAACAAAACACATGAAATACACGGAAAAAGAATTAGAATTATTGAGGGACTTTACCGATGGTATCGAGTCTGAAATTAGGAGTGATTTAGAAGAATCACTAGATCGTTTAATGAGTTACGGCAATAAGTACCGAGACGAATTTATTGACTTCAACCAGGAAGTCGAGGAGTATCTTGAAAATGAGGACCTATTCGAATACGTTAAAGATTGGGGAGAGGAAAATGACCTTAGTCTAGATGAAGTATTAGAAGAATTCGACTGGACCCACTTAATTGACGAGTTAGGAATCCCACGCACATTTGTATGATTATGTATGTACTAATAAACTTAAATTACGACGGGGACTCTTATCAGATTTTTCCGAACATTGAAGACGCTAAGAAGTCGTTCGATGAATCCATTGATAATGATTTTTATCATGCGGTATTTTTAGTCAAGGCCGAGCCAGGTGTGGAGTTTGGTTTTGGAGCAAGAGGAGAAATATATGGCGCTGATGTTATTGAAGAATTTTATGACGAATAATTTTTTTATATCGCATATTATTCGTATATTTACTTATACTTAAAACAAAAACATTATGGGATTAGACCAATTTGCGTTCCGCACCAAAGCAAAGTTAACGAAGTCAGTTGACTTCCAAGATGAAATTCAAGACGTAGAAGTTGAAGAACTCCACTACTGGCGTAAGCACCCTAATCTACATGGCCTAATGGAAGGTCTGTATCGAGAGAAGGGAGGCAATGGAGAGTATTTCAATGGAGACCCTGTTCAATTGACTGAAGAAGATATTAATTATATCGCTTCTGTTATTATTGATGATGAATTACCTCACACTGAGGGATTCTTTTTCGGTCAGTCAATGGGCGATAAGGACGAAGAGAACGATGACCTCCAGTTCTGTAAGGATGCTATCCAGTCGATCAAAGAAGGGTACACTGTATATTATGATAGTTGGTGGTAATATGAAGTTCAACGAGTTAAGTGAATATCGTCAGATCGAAATAGTAGAGAGCAGCATAGTCGACGACTGGTTCCAATTTACTATTGAAGAGCTGGAGGAAGAACTGGAACAAAGCGGCTTTTCCCAGACGGATATTGAATTCTCCGGCTGGCACAATCAAGGGGATGGAGCCAGCTTTACCTCTAAGAATCTGGACGTTTCGCTCTTCTTAAAGAAACACTGGGATGAGATGGATTATCAAAGTGATCAGTTGACTAACTGGGAAGAAGAGATGAAGTTCGCTGGAGATACTCTACTTGGACTTGGATTCTCAGCTGAAGATACTGGAGCCATTAGACCTGCTATACACTCGGTTTTAGAAATGAATGTAGACCTATTTAGTGCAAGCGTATTTAGGAGAGACAGTCGACACGTACACGAGCGCTCCACCCTACTTGACTTTGAATTGGAAGAGTACTCAGTATGTTTAGACCCTAAGGACCGAGACTTAGAAGACGCTACATTTACCGAAGAGGACGATAAGGAGATATCCGAGTTCAGCGAGTATCTAGAACCTTGGATCAACAATTGGATTATTAATAAGAACAAGGAGATATACTCCCGCCTCTACAAAGAATATAACGATATGTTTGATGAACTAATGATTCAATTCAAAGATGAGAATGCAGATTGGTAATGACTCCGTAGTCGTCACCGTGCCCACCGGGAGCGAGCGCCTCTCGGGAACTCTCGCAACAGGGCCACTCTGGAAAAAACATATATTTTAATTTTTTTATTTCAATAATTATTCGTATATTTACAATATGAGCATGACTGAAAGAGAACATTGGAAGCTGATTAACTCGAACGATTATCGAGTCTGGTCAGTAGCTAAGCACAGATCAGCTGAAGCCCTGGTCGAAATGACCGAAGACCCAACTGGGCTTGCGGATAAATTTTGGAAGTTGTACCAAGATACTGGCGATTATTATTATGCCAGCCTCTCTAAGAAACTTAAATCATAATCATGAATAATCTAGATACCCTTTTAGAACAGTTTAAATACGTGAACCGAGTGGTGCGTAGCTGTAAGACCCAAGACCAATTATCGAATGCAATGCAATGGGCAGAAGACTGGTGTAAGCGAATGCAACGTAACCATCCAGAAATAGTTAAGTCCTACGCCTCTTTATACGAGCAAGTAATGGAGGTTAACTAAGAACCAGGTCCGGTAGCTCAGCTGGATAGAGCATCTGCCTTCTAAGCAGACGGTCACAGGTTCGAATCCTGTCCGGATCACAAGACCCTACTTCGGTAGGGTTTTTTTATGCCCCATGCCTGGAGCGAAGCCTAAGGCGTGCATAAGCGTGCTATGCTCGCTCTGGAAATAATGCAGATTATTTTCACAGATAATTTTACTTTTCAAGAATATTGCCTATATTTATAGTAAAGATATTAAACATGGAAAAAGGAATAGTAAAGTTTTGGCTACTTGGAACTCATCCGATTATGGGAGTAGCCGTCGAAAAGGTAGAGTTATCTGATACTGACCCAGAGTTTTTGGACGAAAAAGAAGATTGGTTAGACTTTGACGATTACGTACACTACTGTACGACAGAAGCTGAAAATGAACTTCAGCAGAGATTCTTTGATGTAATTCGTATGACAGACGAAGAACGTAAAGAATTAATTAATAAACTAGGTCAATAATTTTTTTATCCCAATTATTTTTCGTATATTTACTATATGAGAGTGGAAGAGATAAATCAGTTATTGAGATTCGGCGCAAAGGACCGAGTACGTAAGAAGCTTAAAAGATTAGCTATACCTGAACGTATGGTTTCGTTAAACGATTGTATACCTATCGTTAAACAGAGTCCTGTTAACTTAAAATTCTTTAAAGAGAACTTCTCAGTCGAGCTAGGTGCTATCATGCTGGCGGAAGGAGACCTCGACCAGGCTGTAAAACTTTATAATTCAGCCAAGAAGATTAAATAATAAAAAGAATATTTAAATGCTAGGACCATATGAAACAACGATAGATAGCTACATAAGTGTAGATGTAGATGGATACAAGAATCCTGAGACCATTGGATTCTCTGTACCAGATACTGCTGATAGTTTCTTACAGGAAGTAGGAGCTCTTGACCTGGAGATCGATGTATCTTCGGTTAATATTAAAGTTAAGTGGTCCGCTGAATTTGAAGAAAGATCGTGGGGAATAAAAAACACTTATATAAATATATTGGAAGTAAGTGGTATAATTACATTCAACGTAATTGTTCCCGATCCTCTTGACGACGAGAAGTGGGAAGAGTACGATCACGAGTACGAATTCAGCTGGAACGAAAAAGACGAGGACTTCTGGGATAACGTCGAAGCAGATATCAGTGGTTCACCAATCGGAGGCTTTGCTCCATCAGGATTAGAAATAGTACTAAGTAATAAGAAGACCAAAGTAATATTTGAATAATGCTTATCATAACTCATAAAGATCCGGACAGTGGTAAATCATGGGAGATTCCTCTCTTCGAAGTGGACCATCCGGACGACTTGAGATTCTTACACCGCGACGACGTTTACTCTGCGATTAAAACATCTTTGGTCAGAATGTCAGAGAATAATCTAAGCAGGGTTCCTTGCTTTGCGATCGATGAATTGATATTTGAATTAACACCAGAATCGATCGAAGAAAATTTAGGTATGTGCGTATCTTACTATGAGGAAATAGAAGATTATGAAACATGCTCTCTTTTAACTACTTTAAAATTTAACCAATGAAAAAGATTTTAAGAACATTACTCGCCATCTTCCTAAACATTGTAGTAATCAGCGTTCTCTATCAGATGGCGGTTAACAAACAGAATGGAGAATCTACTAACATTCCGAAAGCGGCAGGTCAAACTGCTCGAAGTATCCTGCAAGACTTTTCATCCGGCTGGCAAGAAGCAGGTAAAGATACTATAAGATAGAAACCTTATTACCAATAACGGTATAATATAATAGGAGCTCCGGCTCCTTTTTTTATGTGATATCCTTTGAGCGGGTCCAGTGACGCATGATATATCACTAACCTCGCTCAAGAAAAAGTTTGAAATTTTTTCAATAAAATTTTTACTTTTCAAAAAAATCTCTTATATTTACAGTATACATCTAGTTATATGTAAATGTATATAAAAATAATCTCTAAAGAATGAGAAAAAAAGAAGGTAAAACATTGAACTGTAGAGTATGCGACGATGAAGTACATAACTGTGGTTCAGAAGCGACAGCTGTAACATGTTGGAGATGTGTATCAGCTTCACTTAGAGTTACTATAACAGACGACGAAATAAGAACCATTAAAGAAGACGAAGATGAGTAAATCAGAAAGCTTAGATAGATACTTTGAATCTATCAGAAATTTAAATCCCTTAAGTAGGGAACAGGAGCGCGACCTTGCGCTTAAAATCAAGGAAGGTAACAGAGATGCGATCAACACTCTGGTTAAACATAATCTTAAGATTGTAGTTACAATGGCCAATCGTAATGTTGGAAGAGGTATCCTAGTTGATGACCTTATCCAACAAGGTAATATTGGCCTATACGAAGCTGCTCTTAGATTCGATCCAGATGCTGGGGTAAGATTCACTAGCTTTGCCAGAACTCGAGTCATTAAGCTTATGAACGAGCTGATCGACCAGTGTGGAAGGATTGTAAGAATCCCGGTTAATCAAGAGTATGAAAGATACTTGGCAAAGAAAGAAGGTAAAGAAGTCGAGAATCTGACGCCAGTTCGTCTGGACCAGGTGGTCTCCGATGATAATCAAGAGCGCCGCTCAGATAGATATCCATTCCAGGAGCCAGCTGAAGAAACTAACGACTTTGTAGCTTCGATTGGATCGGCTCTGGGAATGCTAACTGATCGTGAACGCGAAGTAATAACCCTGTTCTTTGGACTAGAAACCGGAGAGCGCGTAACTCAGATCGAGATCGGCAAGATTCTTGGAGTTACCAATGTTACTGTAGGTAATATCAAAAAGAGAGCGCTAAATAAACTGAAGAAAATCTATAATCAATAAAAGAAATGAAGAACGTAGTAGTATTTGACGGAGAGAACATTATGAAGATCGACTTGGATTACTTTTTCCAAGACCCAAGAATCGAGAGTCTAAAACCAAGACAGGCAGTAGATCTGTATCAATCAACCGCAGTGTTTGCTAATCTGCTGGACGATATGGAAGAGATCATTAAATGCGGAGCAGTAAAGGCAATTAACGAAGAATACATGGATCCTAGATTCGTGGAGAGCGCTAAGAGAGGTCTATACATTCTAGAAGGAATGATGATGGATCTATTCGGAGACGACTCAGGCCAGCAAATTATCGAACAAACTAATAGTAGTATCAATGAGCAAGTCACTCCGTAGTACACTCTTCTTCTTTATTTCAATTGCGGCCTTTAGTATATACCTATGGACTAGATCTCCAGGACCAGGTCCAGTTGTTGATCCTCGCTTACAACCCTTCCTGGACGAATGGCAGGCTGACGTGGATCGAGAAGGTATCGATGTTAGGTACCCGATAGGTAGACTCCGTAGTCTCAAGTTTGGGGAGGTAAGCTCAGGGTTCGTTGGAGTATCGAACAAGAGTGATAATACAATCGTCTTATCAGACCGGCTAATCGACCAAGGAGAGTACGTAATCAGGGCAGCAGTATACCATGAGCTTGGACATTATGTATTTGATTTAAAGCACGTGGGTTATTTTAGTATTATGAACAGTGAGGTTCTTCGAAACTGGCAGTATGAGGACAAGTGGGAAAGCATGAAGAACGAGTATCTTAATCATTGCAAAGAGAATTATGACATATTTAAATTCAGATAAATTACTTAACCAGCTAGAAGCCTTAAAGAGGGAAGACATAGATATATTTTATAATGTAGTATTTAATAGTTTATCTTCTTATCCGGACGAGGCGGTTGAAGACCCTTCTCCTAGAGAGTCTAAGATTCAGGCTCTTGATTCTATGATTGAACATTTTGTAGAGAAGGAAGAGTTTGAGAAGTGTAGTTTCATTAAAGACATCATAGACCGAATTGGATAATTGGATCTACATAATGATCGCAAGTAGGGACGCTCACCGAACGAGCCTGCCTTCGAGCATAGGCGAGGAGCTTCGCTCTACCTTAGTAGCTTCCAATACTTTTAAAAAAGCCTATGAGAGGGGATTAAGCGTAGCTGGAATCAGGAATCCAAGTCTAAAATACCGAACTGCGATCGAAAGAATCAGACAGACAGGAGCAGTTCAAATCCAGGACGATCGAGATCCGGAAGCCTCAATTACAATTGCTCATGTAAAAAGAGTATAATTTATCCCTTAAAATTTTCAGATGTCAAAAATAATTAGTATATTAGATTTATGAAGGCAATTAACATTTTAATATTATCACTTGTACTAGCGTTTAGTTCCTGTGATAACCGAGGAGAAACTGAGGTATACGATTATGTCTGTGACCTCCCGGCTGAAATCCCTAAGAATTTTAAGAACGGTAAACCTGTAGAGTGGGACTGTCAATGGAATGATTATTACAAAGACGGTAAAGTTCAAGTTATTCTAGATGATGAGGGCGACCTTATTGGTCTAGCAAGAAAGGTAACTGGAGACTGGACTCCTCCTGGTGAAGGAACCCAAGTCGAGTTCAAATGATCGAGCAGGTCTTAAACCTTATTCGTGAGCGCAAAGACCTACTTGAATTTGAGCTTAACGACTACACAAGCCTTGGCGATCCTGATTCAGAGAACTCCGTCGAGGCTGTGGAGCTTAGAGCTCAAATCGTTCTGCTTGAAGAACTGTGGAATGAAATAAAAAGTTTCAACTAAATTTTTTATTCCCAACTATTATTCGTATATTTACCGTATGTTAAACCAACTTGTACATAATTGGAATAGAGCAAAAGAAGCTAGAGAAAGAGTTCGCCAAGAAATGGAGCTTGAGCGTAAGGAATACCTTAAGCAAGAATGGAAAGAAGAACTTATTCAATGTCGTGCTAACGTGCGTCAACTTACCTCTTCAATTAATGTCCAAGGATCGATGATTCATTCAGTACAGGGTAATAGTGCAGCTGAGACCCGAAAGAAACGTAAAGCGGCAAAGGAACATCTTGAATGGATGCAGCGTAAATTAAAGGAGGAGCAAGGTATGGTCGAGTACTATACCAGATTGCTCGCGAAAAAAGTTGAAAATTAATTTTTTCTTTTCAAGAATTTTTCGTATATTTACTTTGTAACTAATAAAAATCTATACAATATGGCAACACGTTCAAGAATTGGAGTCGAAATCGACGGACACAAAGTACTTTCAGTTTACTGTCACAATGACGGATACTTGGAAGGAGTAGGAGAAGCTCTTCAAGAAATGTTCCCTGATGGGACCAATCCTGATGAAGTACTAGACTATATTAAAGAAGGAGATCGAAGCACGGTCGAATTATCTTATAAAGCATGGAGAAATGAAGACTGTCCTCCTAATCTTAATGAATCTGTGGTGGATTTCTTTGATGAAGACGACGTATTCATCGAGTATCGATACCTATATACCCAAGAAGGTCAGTGGCTCGTAAAATCCTCGTTTAACTTCCCCAGCACTCCTATTACTTTCCTCGACGCAATGACCGTAGAAGAATAATAATAGAGTCTTACATCACGCCGGTAGTAATGCTTCCTCCTAACGGCTGAATGTTAAGAGAACCCGGTTATCTACCGGGTTTTTTTATGCTCGGAGCCTGGAGCCAGCGGCTGACGGTGATCCCGAAACCCGGCTCGCTCTGGAGCGGAGCAAGCAGGTGGATCCTCGTGGTACGGCTCGCTCCGAACAAATGTTGGAAAAAAGTGTCCCAACATTTTTATTTTCCCAACATTATTCGTATATTTACTATGTAACCAATTAAAAATATAGACAATGTTTGAAGTACCAACCTTTATTATCCGATTCGGAAAATCGGAACCTACGATCGGCGACATGGCTGCCGTGACAAAGTTAAGAGAGGATCTTAACATCATGGGAACGGGTACACCTATGGGTATCCTAAACCTTCTCATGACTGATAAATCTCCAGAAGAGATTATTAATATCTACCAAGCGGCGGCTGAGGAAACCGAAGACATTCTGCCGATTATAGTATTCAGAGCCGACGTGCCTGAAGCAGTAGCGATGGATCTCACTCTGCCGAACGTGGCAGAGATGATTGAAACCTTTGAGCAGATGCACGGTATTACCTTATTCAAAGAGGGTAAGCAGCAATGTCAGCTGACACTCGACCAGCTACTGGACAAGATCTCGAGAACGGGCATGGAATCCTTGACGGAGGAAGAAGTTGCTCGACTTAAAAGTTTAGGATAATTTACCAGGAATTTTTTATTCCCAATAATTATTCGTATATTTGTTATGTAACCAATAAAAATAAATTAATATGATTGAGCTTAAGGGCACAAAGAAAGAACAAGCCGTAAGGCAGTGGTTTAACGACAACCACAATGGAGCGGTTCCTACGAACGCTAAGGTCATCGACCTCTTCCACAAATTCAAGTTGGACCATCCTGATATCAGCTATGGCTGTCTCAATGGTACGATGAAAAAGATCGTGGCAGAAGGACACAGTCAAGTTACTAAAGACTTTAATAACTCCGTAGCGCAAGAACCAGTCGAGCCAGAAATTATCGCAATTGAGGACATGGAATTTCCAGAGTTCTCCCTACATCGAACCGGCAAGAAGATCGACGATCTATTCTCAGACCACGAAGAAGGTGGAGGTCTATATGGAGGCACGGTTAACATTGTGATCGGTGAATCCGGAGTCGGTAAGTCTACGATTCTATTGGATACTCTAGCTGCAATTCAAGAGCAAAACCCTGCGGCTAAGGTACTCTACATCTCGAGTGAGATGACCCGGAATGATATCCTATTCTATTACCGTAAGACCCCGTCCATCGCCAAGGTGCCAACACTTCTCTTGATGGACTACGTGAAATCAGGTCAGTTGGACCAGGTCATCATGAAGACACTCAACGGTGATTATGATATTGTACTCATCGATTCTCATCAAGACATCCTGGTGAAATTGAAAGAGGTCATGGGATGGAAGTCTACGTTCGCTGAGTCTTGGCTGACCAACATCATGATCGATGCGGCCGAAAAGAATGGGACTGCGATTCTCGCGATCCAGCACATGACGAAAGGAGGCCAATACGTTGGTTCCACCTATCTCAAGCACGCCACTACCTCGATGTTGGAAATCCTATTTGACGAGGCCGGGCAGAGATACATCAAATTCTCTAAGAATCGACGCGGCGGCTCAGCAGTCGGCAAGCGACTCTACTTCCGATTGGAAGATGGTAATGTAGTCTACGATGAAGGCCGATTCCAAGAGACCGAGGAATTGCGAGACATCGAAGAGAAAGAGTCTATTCGTCAGGTCGATCTGAGTCAGAAGTTTGAAGACATCTTCCTTGGCGGTAAGATCGAAGAGAGTGACTCCGTAGTTGAGAACGAAGTACCACTTGAAATCGTAACAGGAGGGGAAGAATAATTCCCTCCTCTTTTTAAAACCTAAAGTCAATTAAAGTATATTAACCTAGTAAATCAATAAGATGAAGAAAGAAGTAACTGAAGATCAGTTTGTAAAAGTAAGGGAAACCCTCAGCCAATCACAATCGGCTGTGAAGCGAGTACCTATCTCAGCCATCTCCGTAGATGATGAGTGTCTAAAGAAAAACCGAATACTGGTAAATGGAGAGCCAGTCCGAATCTCCGATGGATTCTTGCGCAAGCTCGGGTCAATGTTGAAGATTAGTCAGAGCCTGACCAGGGACATGATGAATCGTGGAGACCATCGCTTGGCGGCTCTACTTATCAACGGCTTGAAGGACTATCAATCTAAAAACCGTAAGGACGGAGACGTAATGTTGATCGCCAACCTCAACACCAGAGAAGTGATTGACATCTGTACTCCAAACCGATACAGCAGAGCTACCAATGATACCGTATTGGATGTGACTGAGCGTATCCTAAATGATAACCCGAGTCTGATGGTAGAGACTGTGGACTTTAATCCACTCAACGGTATGGCGTCTATTAATTTCCTGAACGACCAGGAAGTAGGGTTCGCAAACGCCGGTAAAGACGAGTTCTTTAAATTTGGATTCTCAATTGTGCAGACCTCTAAAGACACGATCGTCGAGAGCTATAATCAACGATTGATCTGCAGCAACGGATTGAGGGTCTCACTCGGACAGGGCGCTATTGGTAGCAACTCACAGATCCACTTTGACGATCGCTTCCGTCTTGGAGGTACCTCAACTGAGGACGTTAGGATCTTCCTCAATAAGCTGGAGGACATGAAGAAGCAGAACTTTATTAATCCTGCTTTTGAACAAACAATTAACCGTGCGGTCAATACGAAGGCTTCTCTGGCTGAGGTAGAACGCGCGTTTAAGACCGCAACAAATCGAGTAAATGAACTCGACCCCGAATTAAAGAAGACCTATCAGGCTTCAGTCGCACGTCAATGGTTCCACGGCTACGGTGATACCCTAGCTAGAGTAAATCGTAAGGGCCATGACCACACTCGTTTGAATGAGCGTCAAAAGCAATTCATCAAGACGGGCATGTCGATCTGGGACGTGGTAAATAGTCTTACTTTCCTGGGTAGTAATAACTCAGGTATCGATTTGGATAACAAGCACGAGTTGAAGTATACAGCTGGTGATCTGTTCTCCAAAGGAGTAAAGGAAGGATACGATCTGGAATTTGCTCAATTCGCCTCTCTGTAAGGGAGAAGATTTTTTATTGGTTACGGGAAAGCCCTGCTTCGGCGGGGCTTTTCTTTTGTCCCATTGCAGGAGCCGCTATTAACAATGATCACCGTCAGTGCTCGCTCTGTGCCCGTGCCCGCCGAGCGAGTCGAGAACCCCTGGGCTCGCTCTGAATCGGGGCCCATCGGGAAATGTTACTCTTTGGAATTAGGGTCTAGGTGGCGGTCCATCTTTAGGACTTCGATCTGACGTGCCAGATCTTCACTCTGTTCATCCCGATAAAAGAGGTCATCTAGTACCTTATTGACGACGATGATATCACATTGGTGGTATTTAAAAAGTTGTTCGATCTCTCCCCAGGCAAATCGGCTCAGGCGACATCGGGTCTCGACTACCAGGGCGGCCACATCCCCTTTCATTACATCCTGTAGTAGGCGATGCCAGTCTGGTCTACGATCGGCACCAGCTTCTATAGAACTACTCCAATCCTCGTAGGTCCGGTCTATAGAGATACCACGCCCGGCACAGAACCCCATCACGGTCCTCTTCTGTTCTAGCATACGCTCCTTGCCTGGACCGGTCTTTTGATTTACCCGGAAGTAGGCCGCAACCTCCCTCGCTCCGGCCTTACGCTGTAGACGATGACCCACTAGGGCGTACACGTCGTCGTCCCAATAGTTCATCTTACCCATGAGCTTAGGGGTCTGGTAGATATAGGTCCGGATTAGACCCTTCTTAACGTATCTTTTTAGGGTTGAATAACTCACACCCAGGACGTCCATTGCTTCTCTATATAGCATATATTCTTTTCTGTTTAGGGAGGGACTCCGTAGCCCCTAGGCACGGAGGGATCCCCCATATACTTTATTTATCCTATAGATACTACTCAAATCCCTCCACGTGGATAGCCAAGAGCCAGGAGGCTAGGTGGAACAGGGCAGGGGACTCCGTAGTCCACATGTTTCCGGGGAGCCAGGCGAAGACGCCCAACCCCGCCAAGTGTTGATGATGCAAAAAAGACTATGGAACGGGCAGCCAGGCCTACCGGGCTTGGGCAGGGATATGGTGGTAATACCAGGGTAGGGACTCCGTAGTCAACCTAGTGTCTGGCAGGATTCCTCTCCTGGCTCTGGGTACTCCTGGGTCCAGTGCTCGGTATACCGGGTAGGTTGGAATCTTTCTTTTTTATTCTAATAGGATATAGGGGTAGGAGGGTTAGGGTCTATAGGGGAAGATTCTTTTTTTATTTCTATAGAGGTAGTAGAAGATCTATTAAGGGTACTAGGGTATTTTATAAAGGTTTATTGGTTCCGCGCCCTAGGAACAGGATTGCCCAATAGCCGTAGAGCTAGGTGGTACCCAAAAAAATTTTTCGGCAGGCCGGTAGATATTGGATAAATAAAATAAACAAGGTAGAAAGATTGCTAACTAAAGAGGATCTAGATAAATCGAGTCGGGCCTGGGAAGAGGATCTTCAAGGAAAAGAGGTCATGCTAGTCTCGTTCGGGAGTCTATTCGGAGGGTTTGAATTCTTT
>Ga0181579_10001206_pt1 | contig 21408 bp, 23 predicted proteins | sample 071ome_24_FD_132996 | JGI IMG/M metagenome (GOLD analysis project Ga0181579, IMG submission 132996) | Coastal salt marsh microbial communities from the Groves Creek Marsh, Skidaway Island, Georgia - 071402CT metaG (megahit assembly) | ecosystem: Environmental > Aquatic > Marine > Intertidal... | reverse complement strand
CCACTGTAGAAGGTTGAGGATCATGGTTGATCCCGTGCTCAAAGAAGAATCCGAGACTCAAAACGCCGCCTTTGAGGAGGTCGTTTACGATCCCGTTACGGCGCTAGAGCATAGTATCCGCGAAGCGCTTGAAGCGGATTCGCCGCAACGCATTCGTGAGTTGCTGATTTCGGTTCATGCCGCTGACATCGCCGATCTGTTAGAGCGTTTTGCGCCAGATGACCGTTTGCGGGTTATCGACACGATCCGGCTCGATTTCGACCCGGATGTCTTAGCAGAGCTGGATGATGCCGTCCGTGAAGAAGTTATCGAGCACATTGGTGTCGAAGAAACCGCTGCTGTCGTTGCCGAAATGGATACCGACGACGCGGTTCAGGTTATTGAAGAACTTGATGAGCCAGAGCAGCAGGAATTGCTCGCGGAAATGTCCGACAGCGACCGGGTGCTTATCGAAGAGGCGTTAACGTATCCGGAAGACAGTGCTGGGCGCATGATGCAGCGCGAGCTTGTCGCGGTGCCGCCTTATTGGACGGTCGGACAAACAATTGATTATATGCGTGAGCACGCCGATCAAGATGAAAGTGATCTACCGGAAACTTTTTACGATATTTTTGTCGTTGATCCGGGGCATCGGCCTATCGGCACAATTCAACTGAGCAAATTATTGCGCACCAAGCGGCCGGTTATGGTTGCCGAAATCATGGCGGAGGATATGGAGCGTATTCCCGCATCAATGGATCAAGAAGATGTTGCCTTTATGTTCCGGCAACGGGATTTGGTTTCGGCACCGGTCATTGATGACGGTGAACGTTTGGTTGGCGCTATTACGATTGATGACGTGGTTGATGTTATCCACGAAGAACATGAAGAAGACATCATGCGTTTGGGTGGTGTTCGCGAAGACGACCTTTATGATGCCGCCATTGAAACGACCCGTAGCCGGTTCTCCTGGCTATTCGTCAATTTGATTACGGCTGTATTGGCATCCATCGTCATTAGTTTTTTTGAAGGGACCATCGATCAAATCGTGGCGCTCGCGGTATTGATGCCGATTGTCGCATCCATGGGCGGTAATGCCGGAACACAAGCCATGACCGTTGCCGTTCGGGCGTTGGCCATGAAAGAACTGACGCCGACGAATTCTTTGCGCCTGATCGGCAAGGAGATACTCGTTGGCTGGATTAATGGTGTTTTGTTTGCCATTTTGATTGGGTTTATCGCTTGGTATTGGTTTAACAACCCCTTATTAGGTGCTGTGATCGCGGTAGCGATGGTTGTGAATCTAGTCGTTGCTGCCGCAGCTGGAACGACGATACCGTTGTTATTAGAACGAGTCGGCGTTGATCCGGCGATCGCTTCGGCCGTATTTCTCACCACGGTTACCGATGTTGTCGGCTTTGCCGCATTTTTGGGTTTAGCCGCAATATTCTTGTTTTAAATCATATTTTACGCACCCATCGGCTTTGATGCCGCATTGGCCTTGCAATGTGGCGGCGCAGGCGCATTATATACAGACATCGATAAGGCTTCGATGCGGACTCAATTGGAGATAACGACGAATGCCTACGGCTTTAATTACGGGTGCAAATCGAGGGATCGGCCTTGAATTTTCCCATCAATATGCGGCGATGGGATGGCGTGTGATAGCAACCTGCCGTGACCCGGGCTCGGCGGCGGACCTTAAATCAATCTCCGGTGATGTTTCCGTCGAAGCCATGGATGTGTCCGACTACGCAAATATTCAATCTCTGGCTAAATCCTTGAAGCGTGAAGCGATCGATGTCCTCGTGAATAATGCCGGGATACATGGGCCGCGCCCGTCACGTGTCGGCGGCATTGATTATGATGCTTGGGCAGAGGTGTTAAAAATTAACACGATGGGCCCGATGAAAGTGAGTGAAGCCTTTGTCGAGCATGTTGCCCGCAGCGATCTGAACACAATTGTAACGATTACCAGTAAAATGGGCAGTATTGCCGATAATGAATCAGGCGGCGCATATCCATACCGCTCCAGCAAGGCGGCCGTGAATGCGGTGATGAAAAGTCTTGCTGTCGATTTGCGGCCGCGGGGCATTACCGTTGTTGTTTTCCATCCTGGTTGGGTCGCGACGGATATGGGAGGGCCAAGCGCGCCGGTCGGGCCGGATGAAAGTGTCGCCGGTATGATCAAAACAATTTCAAAACTAAAGCTTTCTGATAGTGGAAAATTTTTAAACTATGATGGTAAGAAAGTTGCTTGGTAATCTCTAAGCATGACTAAAACTATTGAATTCTATTTCGATTTTTCTTCGCCTTATGGTTATTTTGCCAGCTTTAAAATCGATAACTTAGCTAAGAAATTCAATCGTATTGCTGTATGGAAGCCGATATTAATCGGTGCGGCATTTCAGCAAACGGGCGCCAAACCGCTGGCGGACATACCCTTAAAAGGTGACTATTGCCGGATGGATTGGCAGCGCATGAGCGAGTCTATGCAAGTACCTTGGGCATTGCCCGATCCATTTCCGATTGCGACGACAGCACCGGGTCGCGTGTATTATTGGTTGGCCGATCAGGATGCCGAACGAGCAAAGGCGTACGCAAAAGCCGTGTATCATGCTTATTTTTCAGAAGGGCATAATATTTCAGAGCCGGATGTTGCAGTCGAAATTGCATCACAAACCGGCGCAGATGGCGAGGCAGTCCGTACAGCGTTGCAAAGCGATGCTGTAAAAGAGCGATTTACCCAGGAAACGAATGCCGCTATCGCGCTGGGAGTGTTTGGTTCACCGTTTATTTTCGTCGATGGGGAAGGTTTTTGGGGATCCGATCGAATGTGGATGATTAAGAAAAAACTTCAAGAATCGAAGTGGTAAAAGCGGTTGATTCATCTCATTAAACTTGCAGTTGGTATTCAAGACATTGAGCATTTGGCAGCACGCCAAAAAGAACGCTTGGCTCATGCAAAGGCCCGCGGTGAGACGGGCAGGCTTTGTCATATGACCCGCAATGTGCCGCGCCGGGCGGAGGAGGTGATCGCTGGGGGCTCCATTTATTGGGTCATTAAGGGGTTTATCAGGGCACGCCAGCGTATTTTAGCCATTGAGCAAGTAACGGACGAGGAGGCGCGCAAACGTTGTGCATTTGTCCTCGATCATGAGCTGGTGCCGACCCAGATTCGCTCGATGCGGGCCTTTCAAGGGTGGCGCTATTTCGAGCCGGCCCAGGTGCCCGCGGATGCGCCGGGGGGCATCAAAAGCCCGGAACACGCGGAAATTCCCGATTCAATGGCTGCAGAACTGCGTAACTTAGGGCTTCTTTAAGCAGATTCTGGAAAGCTGGTTTAGAAGTAGGATATTTTATCCCTACGTTCGTTGCCGACTACGGTGCGGTGCACCGTGAGAAGACTGAATTTGAGGAGATGCTCGAATAGAGTTCACCGCTTATGGCTGAAAAAGACGACGACGTCGAATTTATCAAACCACCGAATATTATTAAATCCAAGGTGAAGGAAGGTGGTCCGGGGGCCGTAGATGCGGAAACCTTGGAGCGGGCTGAAACAGTTATCGTCGAAGAAACTGAATCGTATTTAGAGCTTGTCAAAGAGGATATGAAAAAGCTCCATCAAGGCGTTGCTGATTTAAAGCAAAATTTAGCAGAGCCCCAGAAGCCGCTTGAGGAGATTTTTTTCATAACCCATAAGATAAAGGGGCAAGCCGGAAGCTTCGGCTACGACCTCTTAACGCAGATTGCCGACCGGTTATGCCGGATCATCGAGTACCTCGATGATGTAAAGCCGAAAGAAATGAAAGTCATGGAACTTTGCGTTTTGGCCATGCATCTGGTTTTGGCGAAATCCGGCAACCTATCCAACGAAGGGGAAGCTAAGGCCCTTCTTGAAGGGCTGGATATGGTCATTGTTAAATTTTTCCCGGAGCAAACGGCCGCCGCCAACGCCGCCGTTCAAGCGGCGGTAGGTCAATAATTTCTTTTGAAAATTAAGCTGAACGAAGGCTTTGACTGAAATTTTTCAGCCAAACCAGGCGCCGCTGAATTGTATCGATATCGTGATCGAGCCAATCCCCTAAGTGCCCGGCATTGTCCGTTTGTGTTTGGCGCAAATTATCCATCCTCGCCAAGGCGCTTTCGTATACATCGATCAGCAATTCCGCTTGGTCTTGCTGTTCTGCCGGCGATAATAAATGAAGAAATTTAAATTTCAGCGCAATGATGAGTTTATTAAGTTCCGTCGCACCCATACGAAGATTGGCCGTTAACAGCGTGTGCAATTCAACCGAACCTTTATCGGTAATCTCGAGTGTCGCATCGTCTTCCATGCCGGAACCATCAATTGATTTGACGAGGCCTTCGTATTTCAGCAATTCCATGGACGGGCTGAGTACGTCAATAGACGGGCCGATCATGTGGCTGACAAAATGGCGGACTTCGCCGGCTAAAGCGCTATAGCGTTTCGCGCCATTAGACAGAATACCGAGGGCGCAAAGCCGAATTGCTTCTTTCGGTGTTAATGTGTTGTCCGTGTACATAGTCGAATTATACCAAATCTTCGTTACAATATACTATTTGACTACTAACAATCCGTTGCTTAGGCCGCAGCTTTGATGTTGAGGCGCTGCCACACGTCTTTGATGGACTCGATGAGATGATCAATATCCTCATCTGTATGTAAGGGCGTTGGCGTAAAACGCAAGCGCTCTTCGCCCCTCGGTACCGTCGGATAATTAATCGGTTGAACGTATATATCGAAACGATCCATTAGGTCATCACTGGCTTGTTTGCAAAGCACCGGATCACCGACGAGAACCGGAACAATATGACTGACGGACGGCATCACGGGGATGTCGGCATTGCGGAGTTTTTGCTTCAAGGTCGCGGCGCGTTCCTGATGGCACTCACGAATTTCATTGTGCTTTTTCAGGTGGCGGACGCTGGCAAGGGCAGCGGCGGCAACACTGGGTGGTGGTGATGTCGAGAATATAAATCCGGAACCATAAGAGCGGACAAAGTCGCACATGGCCGCCGAGCCTGCAATGTACCCGCCGACAACGCCGAATGCCTTGGCGAGTGTTCCTTGAATAATTGTGATGCGATCCATCAAATTTTCGCGTTCGGCGACACCGCCACCGTGTTGGCCATAGAGCCCAACGGCATGCACTTCATCAAGAAATGTCATGGCGTTGTATTGATCGGCGAGATCGCAAAATTCCTTAATGGGGGCAATATCGCCATCCATGGAATACACGGATTCAAAAGCAATGAGTTTGGGGCGGTCTTTGTCATAAGTCCGAAGTAAGTTTTCCAGATCTTCGACATCATTATGCTTGAAAATTTTCTTTTCAGCTTTGGAGTGAACAATGCCTTCGACCATAGAATTATGATTAAGCGCATCCGACAACACGACACAATCGGGTATCATGCGTCCGAGAGTGCTCAGGGCCGTCATGTTGGCGACCCAGCCCGAGCCGAATAACAGCGCGCTTTCCGTGCCGTGTAGGTCGGCTAATTCTTCTTCAAGCAAAACATGGTAATGATTGGTGCCGGAAATATTGCGGGTGCCACCGGCACCGGCACCGCATTTGCGTACAGCTTCCTGCATGGCTTCCAGCACAACCGGGTTTTGTCCCATGCCGAGATAATCATTTGAGCACCAGACCGTGATTTCTCGAGTCTTCTGCCCATCATGATAGGTTGCTTTCGGAAAGCGGCCAGCTTGGCGCTCTAAATCGGCAAAGTGCCGGTAGCGGCCTTCGGATTTGAGCTCATCAATTTTTCCGGCAAAAAAGTCTTCGTATTTCATTATCCGGTCCATATGGGATTCAATGGTTAATCCCCTGTTTTTCAAGGGCTATGCTACTGGATTCCACGTATTATCTGCAACTCTCACAATCAGTGCCGTGACATTGGTTAAGTTTAACCGGCCAGCCAATCTACCGTCTCATCGAGGGTCTTGCCGAAAGCAGCCAGAATCTCGCCGATTTCAGCTTCTGTAATTACCAAAGGCGGCGAAAAGGCCACTGTATCGGCGATCATACGCACGATCAGTCCGTTTTTCTGGGCGCCGGCGATCAAGTGTGGCAACACGCCGTGGCTGGGCTCGAAGGGGGCTTTGGTTTCTTTATTGGCGACGATCTCGACGGCTCCGACAAGGCCGACCCCGCGCACCTCGCCGACCAAAGGATGGTCCGCAAACTTCCGCAGACCATCCTGCAGGGTGGGGGCGACGAAACGGACATGATCGATAATGTTGCGTTCTTTGTAGATGGTTAAAGCTTCAAGGCCGACGGCGGCGGCGAGGGGGTGGCTGCCGTAGGTAAAGCCATGGGCAAACAGTCCGATCTTTTCGCTTTCCTGTTTCATGGCGTCATAAATTTTTTCGTTCACCATTAAGGCCGACATGGGGACGTATCCCGATGTTAAGGCCTTCGCCATGGTGATCATATCCGGTTTGAGGTTGTAGGTTTGGCTGCCCCACCAGTTGCCGGTTCTGCCGAACCCGCAGATCACTTCATCAACGACAAAGAGGATGTCGTGTTTTTTGAGGATCGGTTGAATTTTCTCGAAATATGATTTTGGCGGGATGATGACACCGCCGGCCCCCATGACGGGCTCGGCAAAAAAAGCGGCAATGGTTTCTGGCCCTTCCTTTTCAATGAGCCCTTCTAAGTTATTTGCCAGCCGCGTTGAAAATTCTTCTTCCGATTCACCATCTTGGGCGTATCGGTAATGATGCGGACAGTCCGTATGCAACACACCGGCAATCGGCAAATCAAAGTCACGGTGATTATTCGGTAATCCTGTGAGGCTGGCCGAGGCAACGGTGACACCGTGGTATGCCTTTTCACGTGCGATAATTTTCTTTTTTTCAGGTCGGTCGAGGGCGTTGTTGTAATACCACACGAGCTTAATGGCCGTATCGATCGCTTCGGAGCCGGAGTTGGCAAAAAACACCTTAGACATCGGTACAGGTGCGAGATCGATAATTTCCTGTGCCAGCGCACCAATCACGTCCGAAGCCTTGCTGTTAAAGCTATGATAGAAAGGCAAGGTTTTCATTTGCCGTTGCGCGGCTTCAATGAGGCGCTCTTCAGAAAAGCCAAGCGCTGTGCACCATAACCCAGCCATGCCTTCGATATAGGCATTACCGTCAATGTCAAATACGCGAACGCCTTCACCGCGCGCGATGATCAATGAACCGTCTTCTTCGTGTTGCTTTAAGTGCGTGTAGGGGTGGAGGTGATAAGCGATATCCCGGCTCGCCGCCGAATTTACAAGTTTGCTACTCATAGTGGCCTCGGATCAATTTATCTTATGGTTCCTAAGGTCGAGCGTTTCTAGACGGCTTAGAGCGGCCTCACAAGAAGAATAGACCATCGTTGAACGGGGTTATCAGCGTCATTGTTGTGAGCCGCTGATGTATCGGAATTAATCAACGGTGGATAAAGAAGGCCTCTTTGTAAGATATTGATTTACAAAGATTATTACAGACTATGCCCTCAATTCGTAACTTATCCACAGAGTTGTTCACAGTTCGGTCATATTTCTCCACAGCTTATCCCAAAGGGATTGGCGGCGGTTTAATCCGAACGTTCCATCGCCTGTGGATCGAGGGCGTCCTGAAGGCCGTCGCCAAGAAAGTTAAAGGAAATCACTGTGAGGAAGATCGTCAGGCCTGGATAAATTACCAGGGCCGGAGCCTGCCAGATCAACTCCTGGGCGTTGGTCAGGAGATTGCCCCAACTCGCGATTGGCGGCTGGATGCCAAGACCGAAAAAGCTGAGGACGGACTCCAATAAGATTACATTGCCGATCGATAATGTCGTCGCGACAAGGATCGGAGATACGACATTGGGTAAGATATGCACGAACATGATGCGCGGTGCGCTGGCTCCTTGACTGCGTGCGGCAAGAACGAAATCGCGCTCGCGGACGGTCAGGGTGCGTCCGCGGACCAACCGGGCCACCGTCGTCCAACCGAACAACGCGACAATCACGATAATCCGGTACAGGCTGATGTTTTCAGACTCCATCAATTCCACCGACAGGCCGAGTTTGCTAAGAGCAATGGCCGCCAGAACGATCAGCAGCGGTAACAGGGGCAGTGCGATGACCGCGTCTGTGGTGCGCATCAAGAATGCATCGAATTTACCGCCGTAATAACCGGCGATGAGGCCGATTACCGTGCCGAACACGGCGGCCGCGAAGGCTGCCGTCAAACCGACCATGAGTGAAACCTGACCGCCGTAAAGAAGCCGCACGAAAACATCACGACCGAGTTCATCGGTGCCGAGTGGGTGTTTCCAGGAAGGACCGGCAAACCGTTCGTATAAATTAACAAGGTTGGCGTCGGTGTTGAGCAACAGTTCGATCAAAGGTGCTGAAAATGACAAGATTGCCATGCAGATGAGAACGCCTGCGCAGAATAATGCGACGGTATGGCGCCGAAAACGCCGCCAAGCAAGCGTTAACATGGTTTCACTATCGCGTGTTATTGCGGCCATCAGCTATTCCCCTGATACGAAATGCGGGGGTCGAGCCAACCGTAACCGAGATCGGCGAGCAGGTTGCCAATCATCGTCATAAGGGTCGCAAAGAGCAGTGCAATGAGGGCCATGTTGAAGTCATTGCCCATGATTGAATCGAAAATCAATTTACCCATGCCCGGATAAGCAAAGATCGTTTCCGTCACCAACGCGCCGGAAAACAAGGTGCCGAAATCGAGACCGAAAATTGTCACCACCGGGATCAAGGCGTTGCGCAATGCATGTTTCAGCACAACACGTTGTTCGCTGGACCCTTTTGCGCGGGCGGTACGGATATAATCGCGCCGCATAATTTCGATCATGTTGGAGCGCATATGCCGACTGTAAGACGCAATACTATGAATAGTGAGTGTCATGACCGGTAATGCCAACGCGGCGGCATGTTCCCAAAACCCGGCATTATTGCCGATGACCATTGCGCTTGCAGGCAGGATGCCGAGTTGCACCGAAAAGAAGATGATGAGCAACAGTGCTAGCCAGAACGACGGGGTCGAGATGCCGCCAAATGCGAGAAAGTTCACAAAGTAATCCACTTTGGAGTAAGGCTTTAACGCGGCGATAATACCGAGCGGCAGCCCGATGATGATTGAGAAAAACATCGTCAGGCCGAGTAATATCAGTGTGTTAGCCAGAGCCGGCCAAAGCACATCGAGAACCGGCTGAGCATAAAGGCGGGAATAGCCGAGATCGCCCTCGAGAGCGGCCAACGCCCAGTTCCAATAACGTTCATAAATCGGCTTATCTAAGCCGTACAACTCCCGAAGCTCGGCTGCATCAGCTGATGTCATCTTGGGATCGGCGGCAATCATCAAATCGATCGGATCACCGGGCATGAGGCCGATCAGGCCGTAAATCACAAACGACATGATTGCGATCACTATGGCGGTTTGACCGATGCGGTTCAGAATATACCGGGTCATGTTGGCACCTGATCTTTGAAGTGGCAGGCCGCGCGGTGACCGGCGTGGTTTGGAACGTCCTCGAACACCGGTTCCTTAGTGGCGCAAATATCCTGTGCGGCAGGACAGCGCGGATGGAACGAACAACCCGGTGGGGGCGCAAGTGGCGAAGGTGGATCACCTTTGAGCTGTGTCGTGTGTTTGCGTTTGCCAACACCATGGACGGGGGCTGCTCTCAACAGTGCTTGGGTGTATGGGTGGCGAGGATTGGAAAATAATTCCTGAGTTTCCGCATGCTCGACGACTTCGCCTAGATACATCACCGCAACTTCATCGGCAATATAACGGATAACCGTTAAATTATGGCCGATGAATAAATACGTAAGACCGAGTTTTTCCTGAAGGTCCTGCAACAGGTTCAATACTTGGCTTTGTACTGAAACATCGAGCGCGGAGACCGGTTCGTCCAAAATTATGAGGTTTGGGTCGAGCGCGAGCGCGCGGGCTATCGCGATGCGTTGTCGCTGCCCGCCGCTGAATTGATGCGGATAACGGTTCATGATATCTGCGTTCAAGCCGACCGACACGAGCAATTCGGCGACTTTGTCACGACGTTCGTTGCGATTGCCGATACCATGGATAACAAGTGGTTCCGCAATCAAGCTGCCGACCGGCATCCGGGGATTTAGAGACGAGTAGGGGTCCTGAAACACCATTTGGATTTGCCTGCGCAGCGGACGAAGTTGTCTGTGTTTATAGTGAGTGATGTCGGTGCCATCGAAATGAACTTCACCTGCGGTGGGCTTGATCAGGAGCGACAGGGCGCGGACCAAGGTTGTTTTGCCGCAGCCGGACTCGCCGACCAACGCCAGTGTTTTGCCGGGCTTCAGGCTGAGGCTGACATCGTGTACCGCACGTACGGTTTGACGCTCATGTTTACGAAAGCCTTTGCCGGGTACGGAAAAATGGACGGACAAGTTGCGCGCTTCGATGATCGGCGAATCACTCATAGAGGTTTGTTCATTCATGGTTGCGCCTTCCAGCAGGCGGCAAAGCGTTCAGCGCCCATCGCGCCCATCGCGCCCATGTCAAGCAGCCCCGGTTCCTTCCGGCGGCATTCATCGTCGACCAGCGGGCAGCGGTTCGAATAGCGGCATCCGTCCGGCAGTTGTGTGAGCGGCGGGACCTGGCCGGGAATTGTCGGTAGGCGTTCACGGTGTTTGCCTGAAACCGGCAGCGTTTCGATCAGGCCGCGGGTATAGGGATGCTTGGGGTCTTCGAACAAGTCCTTGGTCGGTGCGCGTTCGACGATGCGTCCCGCGTACATCACCATGACCTCGTCGGCAAATTCAGAAACGACGGCCAGATCGTGTGTGATGAATAATATCGCCATGCCCATTTCAGCCTGCATATCCATGATCAGATCGAGGATTTGCGCTTGGATTGTCACATCCAAGGCCGTTGTCGGTTCATCGGCGATGAGAATGTCGGGTTCGCAAATCAACGCCATGGCGATCATGACCCGCTGGCGCATACCGCCTGACAGTTGATGGGGAAAAGCCTGAGCACGTGCCGGCGCATCGGGAATGCCGACCCGTTCCAGCATCTCGATTGCTTTTGTTAAGGCCTGGTCTTTTTCTGTGCCGAAATGAATATGCAACACTTCAGCGATCTGGTCACCGACCCGGTAAACAGGATTAAGCGCGGTCATCGGTTCTTGAAAGATCATACCGATGCGGTCGCCGCGGTAATGACGCATGTTTAAATCGGGAACCGTCAGCAAATCGGCATTATCAAAGTGGATCGTGCCACCGGTGACGCGTGCTACCTTTGGCAGAAGTCGCATGATCGAAAACGCGGTGATAGATTTCCCGGAACCGGATTCGCCAACCAACGCCAATGTTTTGCCCGGCGTTAAATCAAATGACACTTGATCGATCGCTTTAATGGGGCCGTCATCGGTATTAAAGCTCACTTCGAGTCCATCGACGGTCAATGCCGATTTTTCCGGTAACTTTTCAGCCGTTGCTGCTGAACTTGCCACAGAACTTGCCACAGAACTTGCCACAGAACTTGCCACAGAACTTGCCATCGTTATCGCGTTTCCTTTGCATGCCAATGTTCGACCCAAAGGGTACTGGCACCCGTATGCCCCGTTGGCTTTAATCCCTTCAGCCAATGCGGCAAGATAAAAGCCTCGGCCCGGAAATACAGCGGTAAAACGGGTAACTCCTCAATATAGATTTGTTGCAGGCGGTGCCACAGTTTGAGACGCTTCTTTTTATCGAGTTCGATTTCAATGGCATCGAGTAATTCATCGACTTCCTTGTTTGCAAAGCCGGTATAATTTTGTCCTGAGTAGTTATTTCCTTGAGTGGGGATATGGGCGGAATGAAGTTGCGAGCGTGGCACGTTTTCGGGCGAACTAATCCACGCAAACATGGCCATCGCCGGATAGCGCCGTTCGGTTACGGTTTGACCGAAGAAAACCCGGGCCGGTTCGTTGCGGATACGGGTATCAATGCCGATATAGCGCCACTGGCTTTTCAGGACCTGTGAAACCAGTTCGCGGGTCCGGTTGCCCGCTGTCGTCATGAGCCGAAGTTTTAAACGTTCGCCTTTTTTATTGTAGCGAATGCCCTTGCGCATCACATTCCAACCTGCTTCGTTAAGAAGCGCGGCTGCTTTTTTGGGGTCATACCGGTATCTCGGCAGGGATTTATTATAGACCCAGTCCAGCGGATTGACGTTTGAGTGCGCTACCGGCTGGCGGCCGGCGAATAAAACCTTGCTGATCGCTTCACGGTCGATGGCGTGAATAAGCGCCTTGCGGACTCTTTTATCCTTTAGAATCGGATTGTCGAGATTGAGGTCGATATGTTCATAAATTAAGCCGGGATGATAGAAAATATTGAATTGGCGCCGGTGTCTTTGTTCAAACGCTAAGGCCTGATCGATGGTAAGGCCGAGTTCACCGGCAATCATATCAATGCCGCCAGACAATAAATTTGCTTCCAACGCCGCCGTATTGCCGATGACGCGCACAACAATCTGTTTGAAGTAGGGTTTTTTGCCCCACCATTTCGGATTGCGCTCAAGCACGACATGAGAGCCCCGCTCAAGATCGGCAACCACATATGGACCGAAATACAGCCCCTCATTGGTCGGATCGGAATCGAACGCCGTGCGGTTTTTGTATTCTTTGGGGTTGGAGAAGAATTTTTTGGAATCGATATGGTGGGGGAGTAGATCAAAATTGTTTATTTCATTGTACTGAAATGTGACGCGGTCGAAATGTAACGTGAAGGTTTTGTCGTCCACGACGTCGATTTTATAAACCCGGCGGTACATTTCACGATTGCTGACGCCGCTCAGTTTGTGCCGCCCGACTTTCCAGGTAAACATAACGTCTTTAGTCGTGATTGGTTTGCCATCGCCCCATACGGCCTGGGGGAGAATGGTGTATGTCACTGCGATGCCGCGCGCACCTTTCGGTGTGCGTTCCAATTTTGCCAACCCGTTTTCCAGGGTCGGCAATTTAGTGCACAGCATGCAAATGAGTTTCCAGTCGTGGTTGTAGACCGTGAACGGACGGCGCACCATGGCCAGAATGTAGCTTTTAGCCAACATGGAATCGATATTCGGATGCAGCGTCGAAGGGAACTGCGTGAGGCCGATTGTGAGTTCTCTGTGGTCGTTCGGTTCGGCTGTGAGAGAAGGCTGTGCGTTAACGGCAACCGTAACGCAAATGAAAGCAGCAATCAGAAAGTTACGGATCAATCTTTCCACCGTGAGCCGCGGACCAGGATATAGGATCATCCAGGAATTTCTTTACTTCCGCAATCGCTGAATCGGGGAAACGCTGTTCTTTTTTAGCGACGTCAAGGACGTCGCGCCAGGTGGCCAGGTAATGCAGGGTAACGCCTTCCTTTTTCAGACCTTCAAGAGAGCCCTCGAAAATATCGTAAAAGAAGACGACGAAGGTGTCGCTGACGGTTGAACCGGCTTTGCGCAAGGCGTTAACGAAGTTCAGCTTACTGCCGCCGTCGGTGGCAAGATCTTCGATCAATAGCACATGGCTGCCTTCAGCGAGATCGCCTTCGATTTGCGCATTGCGGCCGAAACCTTTGGGCTGCTTGCGTACATACAGCATCGGTAACGACATCGCCTCGGCGATCCAAGCGGCGTAGGGAATACCCGCGGTTTCGCCGCCGGCAACGGCATCGATGGCTTTCACGTCGATGGCATCGCTGAGTTGTTTGACCGCCATGTCGATAATGGCACGGCGTTCTTCGGTAAAGGAAATGATCTTGCGGCAATCGATGTAAACGGGGCTCGCTTTGCCGGATGTTAGGATGTAAGGCTCTTCGGGCCGAAAATTAACGGCTTTGATATCGAGCAGAATTTTAGCTGTTTCGGTTCCGAAGTTCGCTGTGTCGGTCATGTGTTTCCTCAGTCGATGAACTTGTATCTTATTTAAAAGGTATTCGGTGTTGAGACAATCGCACTTTGCCGGCTAGGACGCAAAAATCAGCGGCCGGATGCCGTCCCAGATGAAGAGTTTCGTCGCCAACAGTAGAAGGACGCTGGTTAGAATTTTTTTGAATAGCGTCTCACTAATGCCACCGAGGAAAATCTTACCTGTATAGGTGCCGGCAACGACACCGACAACCAGCAATAGAATCAGCCAGATGTAATCAAACGTTAGCGAGTCCCAAATGAAGAAGAAGAGGGGGAATTTAGAAATATGAACGGTAATTCCACTCAACGCCCAAGTACCGATGAACTCTTCTTTATTTAATTTTGCTTGAATAAAGAACGGTGCCATGACCGGGGCGGGCGATCCGGCGGTCAATGCAACCACGCCTGACCAGGCACCGGCGTAGAGCATCAATTTGGTCCTGTCGGTGGTTTTGATTTTGATAGTCCAGTCGAAGAGGAACATCACTAGATAAACCGAGATAATGATTTTGATCACCGGTTGGACGGCGGAATAGTCGACGATCAATTTCCAAAGGTAAATACCGAGTGCCGCGCTGGGAATATAGGTGATCGAGTAAATACCGATCAGCCGATAATTGATGGCGCGGCGGAAAATCCACACCCGGGTGAAGCTGCTCCAGAACTGGATCGTGGCGTGAACCGGGATCACAACCGCGTAATTCAGGACCGTCAGCATAATAGCGAACAGCACCATGCCGCCGCCGACCGCCGCCACAGCGTTGATAATGGCGGTTATGAAGGCTGCGGCGAATAGAAATCCGAGCTGGAATACGCCCAGCGCCATAGTGAGGCTGCTCCCCGATGTGTTATGTAAGGGCCGGTGAAAACCCGCGGCGAAAATAAGGTCCCTTATAATCGCCCAACGGTACCGGCGACTGCAATCTTTAAAGCGGGAAGAAAGAAGACAGAATGACGAAAAAGAAGGCGATCCGCCCACGCGATGCTTCTTCGCTGATCATTTACCGCCCAAAAGGCGGCGGTTTCGAAGTCTTGATGGGCAGGCGCCATAAAGATCATGTGTTTATGCCCAACCGTTTGGTATTTCCAGGCGGTTCCATTGAAGCGGATGACCGGCGTGTTGCGCCGGCGACGCCGTTACAGCCGCATGTCGAACGGCATTTGATTCGAACACTGACCCCGACACGCGCGCGAGCCTTGGCGGCGGCGGCCATTCGCGAAACATTTGAAGAAACCGGTTTATTACTGGCTGATACGTTAACAGAGACACCCAAAAAGACATTGCCGGCTTGGCAGGGGTTTCATGATCGGGGCTTGGGACCGGCATTGCATGAGCTCGAATATTTTTTTCGCGCCGTGACGCCGCCAGGCCGCGTTCGCCGGTTTGATGCCCGCTTTTTTCTCGCTTCGGCGGATCATGTTGAAGGCGAGATTGCGGGGGACGGCGAAATCATCGATATCGGTTGGTACGATCTTGCCGAAGCGAGCAAGGAAGATAACGTTCACGGCATTACGGCGCGCGTGCTGGCGGAAGCGGAAGCGGCGTTAAAAAATCCCGAAATGATCAAGCGCCGGGGGGCACGTCACAGCCGTCATATAAACGGCAAGCAAATCATTACGGTCGAAGGCGAGAAGCCATGAGTTTTGTAAGGGGTGTCAGGGTAAACGGTAGTGCGATTCCGGCGTCGGTTGTCCGTCGCAAGCAACACGGTTTGTTTTCACCATATGGATGAGATGAGCATAGACGGAACGGCCGGCGGCGCGGTGTAGCCGCTGCGGAACGTTGGCATAAATGACTTCGACCATATCGGGGATCTGGCCGATATCATTCTTTAAACATGTCAGAATTTCATTTTCCCGTTCGGCGCGATGTTCGATGAGTTGCGAAACATAAGATTTCGGGTCCGTGATCGGCGGCCCGTGGGTCGGCCAAATGATGTCTTCATCGCGGCCGTGGATTTTTCGTAAGGAGTCCACATACGCGTGCATGTCGCCGTCCGGCGGTGAAACGACCGTTGTCGACCAGCCCATAATATGATCCCCGCTCAACAGGGCTTTTTCTTCTTTAAGGGCAAAGCACAGATGATTGGATGTATGCCCCGGCGTGTGGACGGCTTCGACGGTCCAGCCGTCTCCCTTAACAACATCACCGTCTTTTAAAAAAATATCAGGCGTAAACTCGTAATCCGGGCCTTCCTCGACTTTCGGGCCGTATTGGCCGTGCGGCCCATAGCCATAGGCTGGCACATCGACCTCGGCCTTGATGCGCCGGGTCGCCGGCGAGTGATCGCTGTGCGTATGTGTAATGAGAATATGCGTGATGGTTTCACCCCTAAGGGCACTAAAAATAGCGTCAACATGGTTCGGCAGGTCGGGGCCGGGATCGACGACGGCGACGTTTCCTTTGCCGATGATATAAGTGCCCGTCCCGCGAAACGTGAACGGGGTCGGGTTTTCAGCAATCACGCGGCGCAGCATCGGCGAAACCTGCTCGCAGCGACCGTAGTCAAATTCGATGTCTCTGTAGTGCTTGATAGGATTCGCCATGGCGGATTAAGCGTAGGATTCAGGATCGGGTAAATGAAACAGTTCAACCGTGGTTTTGCCCGCGGCAATGTCCTTGATGGCCTGTTCTTCGTTGGCGAGCCGCTTTTGACAGCGATCGTAGAGGCCGTCCATTTGATCGGGCCGGATGACGACAACACCGTCGTCGTCACCGACGATCAAGTCGCCCGGATTGACGGCAACGCCACCGCATTGTATCGGCACATTAATGCCGCCGCCAAACCCCTTGTGCGGACCGTTTGGTACCACATGGCGGCAATAAACAACGATGTCTGATTTGCGGAGATCAACAACATCACGAACGGCGCCGTCGATAATCACAGCGGCGACACCTTGTGCTTCGGCACCGGCGTTGAGGATGCCACCCCAAAGTGCCGTGTCGTCATGGGCGCGGCCGTCGACGACCAATGCGCAGCCGGGCCAGGCATACGGCACGCCATGATGCAACGGCGCATTATCGCCAACCATGCATTGGATGGTGAGTGCCTGCGCGGCAATCTGAACATTGGCCCGTACTGGTTTAATTGCGGCCTGCATGGTGCAGGTGCGGTTCAGCTCGTCGCCGATGATGGCGGCGGGGACTTGTCTCCATTTTGCCAGCTCGTCGTTGCTGAGCTTTTGAAAATCCAGTTGTCCAATCGTTAATGCCATTTAGTTGCCTTTTTGCCGGGGCACGTAACATCCGTCGCGTAAATCGGAAAATAAATGATTGAGGATCGGATGGCTGACCGGCACGTTTTCACTGTCGGGTTCCAGATGACGTTCGGCCACATACGTGGTGATGTCTTGGCCATCGACGAGCACGTGGTACCAGGGCCGGTCTTTCGGCGGGCGGGAACGGGCGACTTTTTGATACCAATCGTCAGTGCCGTGAAATTCCGGATCGACATCGTAGATCACCCCGCGATAGCCGAATTTTTTGTGATGCACGATTTGCCCGACGTGAAATTTGGCATGGGTGCTTGATGTATGATGACTAATAGGCACGTAACGCTCCCCAATTTCAGATGATCTCACTCAAGCACTCTCATTCCGCTGAATCAAGCAAGATCAGCCGCTTTCGGGCTTTCCTTTTCAGCCGATTTTGTGCACTTTTCCACTATCCCTTCGAGAAAACGCCCAGAGGACCCGATATATGCCTAAAAATGCCCAAACCGGCGGCCAGCTTATTGTTGAATCGCTTCGCGCCCATAACATCGACACCGTGTTTTGCGTGCCGGGCGAAAGCTATTTGCCTGTTATGGATGCGCTTTACGACGTGTCCGATGAAATCCGGCTGATCGTGTGCCGCCATGAAGGCGGGGCCTCGAATATGGCGGAAGCCTACGCCAAGCTTTCCGGTAAACCGGGCGTCTGCATGGTGACCCGTGGTCCCGGTGCGTGCAACGCGAGTATCGGCATTCATACGGCGATGCACGATGCGACGGCCATGATCACACTCATCGGTCAGGTGCAGCGCGATGAAATGGGGCGTGGCGCGTTTCAAGAAGTCGAATACCGCGACATGATGAAACCGCTGACCAAATGGGTCGATCAAATCGAAGATCCGGCGAAGATACCTGAAATGATGTCGCGGGCTTTTCAAACCGCGAGTTCAGGCAATCAAGGACCGGTTGCCTTGGCGCTGCCGGAAGATATGTTGCGTGAGCCGGCAAGTGTGGCCTCTGTGGGGCCGTTCCAAGCCATACAAGCGGCCCCGCGGCGAAAAGATTTAGAGCGCATGCGCGACATGATCGCCAAGGCCAAACGTCCGCTGGTGTTGGTCGGCGGCAGTAACTGGAGCGATCAAGCAAAAGAACATTTTGCGGCGTTCGTCGAGGTAAATAATTTACCCGTGACATGCGCGTTTAGGCGCATGGACGTGTTCGACAACGAACACCCGAATTTTATCGGTGATTTGCATATCGCGCCGAACCCGAAAGTCATTGAGCATGTGAATGAGTCGGATTTAATTCTCGCGGTGGGTACACGGCTCAGTGAAATCACAACACAAGGGTATTCGCTCTTGAGTGTGCCAAAGATGAAGCAAACCTTGATCCATGTGCATGCATCGGCGGAAGAATTGGGCCGGGTTTATCAACCGGATCTTGGCATCGAGTCCGGCATGGAGAATTTTGCAGAAGCCCTGCAAGATATTGAGCCCGTCGAGTCGTCCGGATGGCGTGCCTGGATGCAAGCGGGCCGCAAAGACTATGAATCGTTCCAAATTTCTCCCGGCTATGAAGGCGATTTCGATCTGGGTGACGTAATGACTTACTTGCGCGAAAATATGCCGGATCGTTCGGCGGTCACCATCGATGCCGGAAATTTTTCCGGTTGGCCGCACCGGTATCTGCGTTTCGGCAAGGAAAAGAAATTTATCGGCGGTACCGTCGGCGCCATGGGCTACGCCGTGCCGGCCGCGGTCGCGGCCCAACTCCACGACCCGGACCGGATGGCGGTCGCCTTCGTTGGTGACGGCGGGTTCGGCATGACGGGGAATGAAATTGCGACGGCGAAAATGTACGGCGCCAACCCGATTGTTTTGATCTTCAATAACCGCATGCTGGGGACGATCAGAATGCACCAAGAGAAACACTATCCGGGGCGGCCGATCGGCACCGATTTGGCCAATCCGGATTTTACGGCGATGTCGCAGGCGTTGGGTGCATTCGCCGTGCGGGTGAGTAAAACGGCTGAGTTCGCCCCCGCGTTTGAAGCCGCCGTCGAGTCTAAGCAACCCGCGGTCATCGAGATGATGACCAATCCGGAACAAAGCACCACCCGGCTGACATTGTCGGATATTCGTAACGCATCATTGAAAGCCGCCGCATCATCGTGAGCACGTCTCGAATATGGGTCTTGTTAGACAATCGCGCCGGCAACGAAAGCCAAAGCCTGGGCGTCGCCGAAGCGCTGGGTGAGCCTTATGATGAACGCCGGGTTGAATACTCGCCTTGGGCGTTATTACCGAACGCGGTGCTGGGGGCATCGTTTCTCGGTCTGAAACCGTACAGCCAGGATCAATTCGCCGAGCCGTGGCCGGATTTGGTGATTGCCGCAGGTCGGCGCACCGCACCCGTCGCGCGCATGATCAAGAAACGCTCGGGTTATAAGAGTAAAATCGTACAGATCATGGACCCAGGCCCGGCGGGGCCGGCGGCGTTCGATTTAATTGCGATCCCGCGCCACGATGTCGTGACACGCGGGCGGAATACATTATTGATTACCGGCGCGCCACACCGGGTCACGCCGAAGCGCCTGGAAAAAGCATCACAAGCCTGGCGGGCGCGGTTCGAGCATTTACCGAAGCCGTGGATTGCGCTCATCGTCGGCGGCAGTACCCGGCGCCGCCGGTTCAGTGCCGCCATGGCATCGGAACTTGGCAGCATGGCCTCGGCCATGGCACATGCGGCCGGCGGATCGTTGCTGATCACCACCAGCCGGCGCACCGGTGCCGCCGCGGACCGTCTACTAGCAGACATTGATGTGCCGAATTTTGCTTATCGGTGGGGGGATGCCGGTGAAAATCCATATTTAGGGTATCTTGCCGAAGCGGACTCCATTGTCGTGACAGGCGACTCGGTTTCGATGTGTTCGGAAGCCTGCGCAACCGAGAAACCGGTTTATGTTTATGCGCCGCGGCCATTGATTACGGCCAAGCACGCGCGTTTTCATCAGTCATTGTACCAGGAAGGCTGTGCACGGCCCTTCAGTGGTGTTATGGAAGATTGGTCGCACGCTCCGTTGAATGCGGCTAACGACATCGCCGCTACCATTCGAATGATGATGCAATCGTAAGGGGAGAGAACATGATTAAGGAAAACCGCGTTAAGAAGGCGCTTCGGGAAAACAAAAAATGCGCCGGGATCCGTCTCACCGTGCCGGCACCCGGCTTGGTTGAGATGATGGGCATGGTGGACCTTGATTATGTCTTCCTCGATGTCGAACACGGCGTCTTCGATGTTGCTGTTATCGAAGATATTTGCAGGGCGGCGGACATGTACGACATCACGCCGATTGCCCGGGTGCCGGATATCACGCCGGGCACGATCAACCGGCTGCTCGACCGCGGCGTGCGCGGGGTCATCGCGCCGCATATCTCCAATAAAGAAGATGCCCAAGCGGTCGTGAATGCCTGCTACTTTGGCCCCCTCGGCGAACGCTCATACGGCGGCGGGCGCAGCTCGAACTATCAAGTGAACATCGATGATATGCCGGCATATTTGCAGGCTTCGAACGATCAGATGTGTATCGGCGCGATGATCGAAACCCTTGAAGGGGCGGAGAAAGTCGATGAATTATTAGCCGTCGAAGGCATCGACTTTTTTATGTTCGGCCCGGCCGACTTCGCTCAGGACCTCGGTTATCCAGGCGAGTTGAAACACCCGGAAGTGATGAAGGTCGTCGAGGCGGCGACGGCGAAAATTCACGCCGCGGGCAAGCAGATGCGCGAGGACTTTATGATTCAGAAAAACCTCTCGGGTATCCTCATTAACGCCGCGCGCGACATGGTTGCCGAACGCGACGGCTAGCACCTTACCGGATATAACATTTTAGTCGTTACTTAAAATTTTATGTAATTTTTAGTAAAGAATACCCGCAAATAATAATATTGCGGCAGTAATACTTGTCCTTTACTTTTTTTCGTTATTATACGGTTACTTATGCGCATTTGCCGCGGTAGCCGTCCCAATAGCGATGAAGGATGGGTATGAAGGCGGGCTTGGCCACACGTTTGAGACGTTTACCGCTGAAGCCGTTTTTGAAGTGCGAGAGCGGCTCGCCGGCAATTGATTTCGCATTTGCCGCACCGGTAATGTTCACCATGCTGATCGCGATCCTCGAAGTGGGCATGGTGTTGTTCTTTGTAAAGCCCCCTTGTTATGGGCCAGTTGTTGCTAGAGTTTCCGGCACGGGTGGCCTCATGTTGAGAGCCTGATGAGGCCGGATATGATTGTACT